>Ga0163217_1010291_pt1 | contig 11336 bp, 16 predicted proteins | sample SynspAceP_FD_185933 | JGI IMG/M metagenome (GOLD analysis project Ga0163217, IMG submission 185933) | Saline lake microbial communities from Ace Lake in Antarctica - Synechococcus sp. Ace-P (PacBio error correction) | ecosystem: Environmental > Aquatic > Non-marine Saline and Alkaline > Saline ... | reverse complement strand
GCGACGCGTTCGCATCTTTGACAACCGCCTGCCCGAGACACAACGGTACACTGGCACGGCTGATATTTGCCCATCGGGCATGGACGGTGTCGGCGGGCTCAGCCCACCCCGGTATATCCGCCGCGCAAGACCCTTTGTCTATAGTCGATCTGACCAAATCCGGCACCTTCATGTAATCACCCCATGGGGATGAGATGGTGCAGATGGCGATGGGATATGAATGGGCATGTTCGTGGTCCACCCCAAAGACCCGGACTTCACTTGCGGGTGATCGGATTTCCTAATCATGCTGAATGCTTTCGACATTGATCGGCCTTCATTCGCCGCATCATGACCATGGCAGATTTCAACTTGTGGACTGGAACAGCCGGATTTTCCCCTGGGACATCGACCCGCTTGTGGTCAATGCAAGGGGAAAGGTTGCGCGTGCGCTCGCACCTGGACGATGACACCACCCGATCAATGCACGGCTTATGACTCAAGGTCACCTGCACCGGATGGCGGCTGAGGTGCCGGAATCGGCGCAATGGCCCGACGGTGTCGATCGACCATCCCCGTGCGGTGCCATGCGCGCCTACGAGTTCACCGCAGCCAATCTGGCGATTGGGCGATCCACTGCCACAAGTCGCACCATACATGAATGCGATGGTCATGACGCTGCCGACGCTGATCGCACACAGTTCAATCGAAACATGACGCGCCAAGTCCCCGCGGCGCGGAATTTATGCCCATGGCACGCCGGCATGGCGATATGGCGAAATGTCGATGCCGCTGCCCGACAATACCGTGCCAGTATGATGCGGCTGGGGCCGCATGGCCGCTGGAGATGGGCGCATGATTTTCGTCGTGAAGGTGCGCCAGGGCATCGACGGCGGAACGATTACGAAGATCCCGGGGGTACGAAAACCCACCGGGGCACGAGCGTATGAATGGACCGGAGAGCTGCCGGACTTTGCGCAGAACCACAGTCCTAAACACAAATCACGCCAAACTACCTCCAAGGCTGAAAGGCCTTGGAACACTAATGAAAATCACAATCACAAAACTTACAGCAAAACCATGAACAAACGTCTTATCTCGACCGCCCTGACACTGCCTTCTTTCGGACCCCTGCTTTTCGCTGCTGGCACCATGACGCGGCCACGGCAATGATGGCCACACGACATTGCATAAAGAAAATGCGATCGGCATGCCGTAAGGCGACGCGTCGACCGCCACGATCGAAGTCACCATGGCGAGACGACGACGCGAGATGATCTTTGAACCGTTCGAGTTCGACATCAAAAAGGTGAAACCATCCGCTTTGACGTCACCAACAAAGGCGAGATCGAGCATGAATTCGTGATCGACACGGATGGACCGGCAATTCCGAGCACAAAGAAGCCATGGCCAAGATGGATATGGAGCATGACGACCCGAATCTGTACGTCTGGATCCCGGCATGAAGTGGCGAGTGATCTGGACCTTCAGCAATGACGGCGCTTTAGTTCGCCTGCCTGATCCCCGCCACGATGAGATCCGGCATGCCACGGTCCGATTTACTGGGCGCGTCAGGGACGAGGCCCAGCGGCCACCTGCTGTCTTTCTCCACGGGCAAGATCAAAAAAGGTCGACGCCAAGGCAAAAGGTACCATTCATCCAACGGGCGCTTGAAACTCGACATGCCGTCATGAACCATGGTGTTCAAGCTGATTTGAGGCGCTGATCGCCAAGATGAAGAAAGGTCAGGACATCGCATCGTGCTGGACCGCATCGTCAAAGGCAAGCTCACCGTCACACAGATGAAGCCTTAAACCCAGCTTCGGGCGGTCACATTGTCGCCCGAACGCAACTCTTTTTCTAACTAGCACCAACTTTGAAACTCATCCGTAAGACCACGATATGAATAGACGACAGTTTCTCGCGGCTTTCAGCCACAGCGATCTTCCCCTGCCGGATTGGCAGCTGGCGGGGCGGGGGGGGGGGGGGGGGGGGGCGCGGGGCGTGAGGGGGGGGGGGGGGGGGGGGGGGGGGGTTGTGGCGGGGGGGGGCGGGGGGGGGCGGGCCGGGCGGCTCCTTTCACGCTTAGGGCGAACCCGTCACGCGCAGATCCTGCCGGAAGCGAAGCAGCCACCGCATTGCTGGCTTCAACGGGTACGAGCCGGGCCAGAGATCAGGTAAAACGCGGCGAAACGCATGACGGTGAGGTCGAGAACGGTTCGGACGAAGGCACCGCTGTCCATTGGCATGCATTCGGCTGGAAAACCGGATGGACGGGGTACCGATGAGACACAGATCTGAGTCAAACCGGCGACAAACAAGGACCTATGCTTTGTGCCAACAGACGCGCCGGGGACCTATTCGGTATCATCGCACTACATCTCGAAGAGCAGGTCGCACGCGCATGATGGGGCCATTTGAATCATCGAGGATGATCTGCCCCAGATGTGACCAGACTTCACGGTACTTTTGTCTGATTGGATCATCGCCGAAGATGGCAAGCCTCGTCGACGAATTCTCGGATGATTGCCACAGCGTCGCCACGCAGCTATTATAGGCCCAATTCGCGCGGGCTTCCTCTCGCAGGATGGTGAAAAAAGTGACCGTGATCCGGCTCCGTATTATCAACGCGGCCACCAAACCGATTCTTTTCCGTGTGGCGGTTTACCGGCGTCACCGATCGGTCGTTGCACTAGACGCATCGGCACTTGAAACGCCGCGCAACTTGACTGACCTCGTGCTGGCGCCCGCGCAGCGGCGGATCGTGATCGTTGATATCACCGGTCCCGTGGGCTTTGACATGCAGTCGCGGGCAGGGTCTACCGTCTGGCTGATTGGCAATCTTCTGGTCACAAACACGACCGACTTGCCCAAAACCGATTGCCCCCGCTTGCATGCCGAACCTGCCAACGCCGGGCGACCCCAGCCAGCATCTGACGCTTCACCATGTGCGCGGCGCCTATGGCGGGCGAGCGGAGCGGGGCTAATATCTGGTCCTTCAACGATATCTCTGACCTGCACGACGACCGTTGGTGCGTTGAGCGCGGTCGAGACGCGCGGATCACCTTCGCGAAACGATACCGCATCCCGCCACGGCATTTCACCTGCACGGCCACCATTTCTACGAGGTTGCCCCTGATGTAGCCTCAGGTGACCTGCGCGATACAATCACTGGTTGCCGCAGGCGAAAGCCACAGGGATGTAATCTGGTTCTTCGACAATCCGGGCGTTGGTTGATCCATTGCCACATGTTCAGCCACCGCCGTCGGCGGGTGCGGACATGGGTCAAGTCTTTGACTAGGGTAGCTGTTGCTCGGTTTGTGCCACCCGCCTTGGGTGGTGTCGGACCAAACAACGATGCGCCGTCGTGCGCGGCTGGCAGAGGTTTCCAAATTCAAGGCTCGCAGATGGGAAATACGAAATCAACGCGAGCGTTCGTTTAAGCTTCGCGCTCACGGCGTCAAGTTCGGTCCAGTCTGCCACCACACGACATGACAATCAGCCCACTCATGTTCTTGCATCTGCCGATAGTGTGCACGTGATTGCACGTACGCACCCGTCCACTTTGTGGTCATCGCCTCGACGACTGCGGTGGCATCCATATCAGGTGGCGCCCAGCAAAGCATGCGGTTCGGTCCGCCGATTTCGGTCAGCGCAAGATAGAGGATAATACACAGCGATACCGATTGTGATCGCAGATCGACCCCAATGCAGTCTACAGAAATAATGAGCGTACCGCCGAAAATCACTGCGACCGGAGGCCAGCGCATCTACAAGTTATGCAAAAACAGCGGCCCTGTGTTCACACTGTCTTTTTGCAGTAGAATAGTCAGCAGCGCTTCAGTATCAATCACAAGCGCAACACAGCCAGAATGACCACGGTCCAGCCCGCCACTTGAGGCCGGTCGATCGGCTTCCGCCCTCGTATATTAGTAAAAGCCGACCAGAATCAGCGTGGTAGTTATAAGGGCGGCACGATTTCGATCGCCATAGCGAATGTCATGCGCGCATCCGCCGCGCCGCGCAATTTGCGGCGACAAACGCAATGACCAAAGAGGCTATCAGAAAAGTTGTGAAGCGCATCGGCGACAAGCGCAAGCGACCGATCACACCCCGCCACAACTGGCGCGAACCGTGAGCAGCGCATTCGCCCAAATCGGCGACCGACCACTCTGCAATCACGCATTGCGGGTCATACTGGGCGTGACCTTGGACATGGGGCTACCTTTTTTTTCGGAGGCAATCGTCTGCGCGTACGCGGGCTTTCGTAGCCGAGAAACTTCGGTGCTGCCATCGCGGGCGATCAAAAACACGTCATTACGCTTCGCGCTTGGCTCTGGCCCCATTCCCGGCGAACCTGGGCATCCCCGGTACGCGAGGCAATGGCGTCTGGACGCTCGACCAGTAGTTGCGGATGTCAGCGGGGCACATGGCCTTCCAATCATATAGCCGTCGATTTTCCGGTATGACAAACGCCATGTTCTGCGGGAATGCCGTTGTCTTGCTTGTAGCGGAATCAAGAGCGTTCCGTTAGGCTGCGTTCAGTCGTACAGCAAAGCCCTCTTTTCCAGGATATCGATCCAAGCTGAGCAGAGCACCGCAGTTGGTCTTCATCCTTGGATCGAGGTTTCATCTTTGCCCATGCCGCAAGGTGCGCGGCGCAAAGCTCGCAGTACAGAGCCAACAAGGCTGCGTCGTGTGAGGGTCATTATCGTGTCCTTCCCGAGGTTCAAATGTGAGTTATTATAGTGTAGTGCGGCTGGCGGTTCGGCCAGCCCATCCAGCAACGGTTGGCCGAAGACAGCAGACGCAGCGCCTTCAACGTCACACAGAACGTTGCCCCAGTATCAGCCAGATCGCGATCCAGAGCCCGTCACGCCGTAGGCATCGTCGTAACAAGGAGTATGCCCTTTAGTCCAAGAGCTAGGGGGCAATTTCTGCCGGATATTGGCCATCGTCCGCGGGCAAGCCGGATTTGGGAGGGTACATCTGTCCACCCGGTCGCGCAAAATCGCTGCATCAGCTGTCTCGAGCGCCAATCGGTGCCGGACCCCCATCGCAACGCCCACATTGCGCTGCGGCTAATGCAGGCGCCGTCGTTGATTCCGTCGGCCGATCATTCAATGACCTTGGGCCTCAGCCGCGAGCTTTGATAATGGCCGCGACCTTATCTCGGGCATCAGCTCTGACCTATGTCGATGCCAACCCTTCTGCGAAGGAAAAGGCTTGTGCGGCTGTTGTCCCCTGTAAGCTGACCGATGGAAATTCCCAAGGCGTTCAACTGCGCCACCGCCGCTGCGATCGGCGGCGGTTCAATCACGCAGGGCAATGATGCCTTGAGCAACGTCATCGCGCAAGTACGATGCAACCACGGTATTTTTGCCCTGCGCCTCGATGTATTCGAACATCGGCGCGCAAAAGCCTCTGACGCGCCCGCGTTCCTTGCGCCAAACGGAGTTGAGCCACTCAAAATGCTAGCCCCTGCAATCACCGCCTCGCCCCCCATTGCCGGCAAGGGCGTGACGTGTGTCGCAGGCGGGGTCGATTCCCGTGCGGCTTCAGCCGCCTTCAAAATGCTTGGCCCAGCGGGTGGCTCGCGTCGCCGCTCCTACTCCGGCGGCAAGGGCCAAAAGACCGGTTCGTCTCCGACGATGGTTGCACATCGGTCACTTGCGGCTTTCCGTGGTCACGTTCGACTCCCGTTCAATTGGTCAAATGGCCACATGCGTGACCGCGCCGCCGCTTCATATCACCGCGCCGACCCTTTCATCAACAACCCGTTGCGCGCGCCGAGTGGACAGGGCCGAGTGATCGACGCGGGCACCGAAACACAGTGCACAAGGAGGAAAGGCCGATCAGCAGCGAAGGCCAGTGCACGATAGACCCATTTCGTCCCACGCGTGCCTCCAGAAGGCAAGCGGCGGGCACGACGGGACCAATACAGCCAGCCCACCACGGCGAGGCATTATAGATGCGGCTGAAACCGCACGTCGATGTACACGCTCGTGGCGCGCGGCGCTTTCTTGCCTCTCGACAGGCCGCACAATTCGGGCGATGGTGTTGTCTGCCGCGGCTTTGGTGACGCGCACGGCGCAGTAGGGGCTTCGGAATAATTTGATCGCATCCGGCAACACCTCCGCGTCCGGCTCTTTGAGGCGCGGCCACCGCTTTCGCCGTATAACGGGGCATTTCATCGACGCCCGAAATGCCGCTGACCACCCTTGCCATCACAAGTCACCCGGTCACCGAGGCGCACGGCTGCACGATTGCCTGCGCACGCTGAGGCGTTCTCCTGCCCGCCACCGGTGTCTTTACTGATGCCACTTCAAGCCGCGCCGCTGTCCGGGCGACCAGCTTGGTCAGCGCACGGAGCTGTGTACGTGCTTCCCGGCAGAGTACACCTTCCAGACATTCGCCCACGCAAGAGAAAGCACCACAGCGCGCCATCTTCGGCTCTGCCGATTCACATAAGCGCCACCACTCGCGCGATGGTCATCAGCATTTCGATGAGTAAACGGCATCCCCACCCGCGCCATTGCGACGCACGGCGAGGGCCACCGGGAATAAGCCCAACAATGTGGCCAGAACGAACACCCAGTGTAAACGCTCGGCTGGCAGGCAACCGAACGAGGCCATGCACGTACAAGCAGCACCGTCTGCCAAGCACAAACGCGCCTTTCGCAGTCTTGATCCAATTAGGTTCTGGCGGTGCATGAGGGGGCGCTGCGTGGCTCAGCTCGCCCCGTCCATCGTCCAGGATCGCGTTCGTCAGGCAGAATGAAAACCAACTTCGACTTTTTCGCCTTCCGCCCTTTGCAGAGATGAAAATCAAATGCCGCGCACCGCCTTCTCGATCCGCTCGGGCGAGGTTTCATTTTCGTCGAGCGTCAGACGCAAGCGTCTCGCACATCAGCGCACGTCGGACCTCCGCAACACCGCAAACGTTCCAACACGCGCAGCACCTTTGGCCGCGCGGCCCGCAAAAAGTTCCATTCCCGTAACCGCCACATTCCCTAGTTGTACCGCCTTGCCGTCCGACCATTCTTATCTCCAATCTGGTTCACCGTCAGAAGGCAGACACCATACGACCTACAACAACTGTACTTCAAGCTTATTTTGAAAACCTTTCTTATCAGCCCCGCGCACTTACAGCACTGGCGGACATAACGCCATTCAACGACGCCCCACCTTGTGCGCATTCTGACGGGCGATTCTGACCTACAGGCTTGCGCCGAAACGCTCCAAAAAGCCTACAACGATGTAAGGATAAAGGAGCATCATACAATGCTCGCCAATCGGAAACATTGGCAAAGCGCACCCGGCACCAGGATGCAAACGACTCCGCCTACTCACGAACAGAATTGAGCCCTTAATGCTCTGAACCCGATCGCACCGCAAGGCGAGGCAGCGGCGCGTAACGAAACATACCCAGTTGGGACCGCCTCGCCTTTCATCCGCCATTCCCGCCAGCTTGGCTTTTCGCTGAAGCGATCGAGAAGCTCCTGGGCCGCAGACTCGCCCGATACGTTTCTTAGCGCCTGAGGTTCGATGCTATGCCGACCCAAAAGGCAGCTCACGCGAAGTCGAGGCGCTGGCTTGTTGCGCTCGAGGCGCTCGCGTTGAAATCCTGCCAACGAATGATTCGGATGCGTGCAATGCGGATCGGGTGCCCGACACTGTCTTCATTCTCGAGGTGTGCGCGATCAACGAGGAATGCCTGCTGACCACGGGGCCGCTGCCATGCATGCCCGCCCGCTCTGCTCTATTCCGCTTGCGGCCTTGGCCGAGAATCGCGGGTGTTTTGCGGTCGGCGCTGAGGTGGCGTGGTGCGTCGCGCTGTTGGCTAGGTGCCGGGCTGCTATGTCTCGTCGGTATTTGGCGGCGCTTGGCGTAAGCGATGGTAGAGGTGGCCGTTTCGCCGGTCGGCTTTGCCTGCCTATGGCACGGCATCTATATCGCGGATCGCTTGTGCGTGAGATGTGGGTTTGAGAGCAGCGGCCGGATACTTTCAGGACGTTGCTGGCGCGGCTTGTGCGGCTTCTTGGTGCCCAGGACTTCAATCCTATCTGCCACCCGCGCGGGATAGACCCATAGGCCGGCCGCTCTGACGACGCGGGACGGATAAGTGCACCGCCGTCAGAGTGGGCCCGCCGTTTCTTACATGAGAATATGGGACTTCAACTTTGGCAACCGTCCGCGACTGGATTGGAATTTTTTGCACCCCTTCGACAGAGTGCAGTTCGGGGGAATAGAGTAAAATCTCATTTCTCTTGGGCGTACGTACAGCCCTTCTACATGATATTCTCCAGGCGCTGGAAGACTTTCAGTCCACGCAGCCATTGGCCAGGATCACTGGTGTTGTTCGCACCGATGATGTGAATGTAATGCACGCCAGTATACGCCTCCGACCGTCGTGATGCCCGGCTTTCCAGTCATATTGTTCGTGCGCAGCGATCTTAGAACTTCGGTTATCCGACTATGATCATCTTGTACGGAACTGCCGGTCGATGAGCATTCTGTGGCTTCGGCGACACCCAGCATATCGACTTCTGGGATGTTGGCCGATTGAAACCACGGCCTGAATCACGAACAGGTCGCAGCTCGGGTGCCTGCAGAAGTGCTGCGCAAGAAAGGGCTTTCTACTACCCAACAACGGGTTGCAAGCCGCTGTCCACGGGGAACAGGAGCGATCACCTTTCGCGAATTGTCTTCTAACGCCGCACCTGACCACGGTCCGTTGCGACATCAACGTGCCGGAGGTAAAGCAGATTGACTTATAGGGGCGGGCGTCGCATCCTCACACAGGAAGCAATTTTACCGATGTTCGTCATTACGTACGCGCGCGTGCCATCATCCAAGGAGAACAAAACGCCACCATCCCTGAAGATCATCGTCAGATTTTCGTCATGCTTGTTTAACGATCTGGCGCATTTGACGGGCGTCAAATTGAAGGTCTTCTCCGCTTTGGAGCGTACCGTCACGAGGACCCTCGACATAAAGAATGTCGCTTTATGTCTTGTCCGCTCGCAGACCCGTACTGAGGGTTCTTGCTTCCGCCGATGCACCCTGAACCATCGCTTAAAGTACTTGCTGCCCACCCCCCCCCCCCCCCCCCCCCCTGAAGCACCACCATAGACGTAGTCGTACCACCGCCTTGCCGACCGACGTTAAAAGAGTCGCCCCGCCACCGGAGCCCGGAGCTCAATAACCGGAACCAAGAGCGCCTTTTCCCGCCAAAACAATGGGTCCTCTCCCGCGCCGCCGATACAGGCTGTCGTTGCCAGAGCCGTACCGAAGATAACATCGCACCGCATCGCCGCCAAATAATTGTCGTCGCCGAATCCACCGCTAATGGTCATGCCATCGTTTCCCGCGGATTGACATCATCGCCCGATCCGCCGATAGATCAGGTCATGCCTTTACGCCGGAAATAGCTGTCGTAGCACCCTTATTTGACCGCTAGAGCGGCTGTCCATTTCCCGTACCCCCCAGAACAACGTTCATCTCCCGGAACCGCCGTTGATGTAATCGTCACCATTCAAGCCTGCGTAGGACGGTCATGCACCCTTGCTGCCGTACAATCGTATCATCGCCCGCTTCGCCCATAGAGCCTTAGATCCCCGCACTGCGGCCAATCCGCTGCCGGAGCCGCTGCCGGAAACCTCCGGCTATCTTATCCGTGCCGGCGCCGCCGTAAACAGTGTCTGGCCCCTTGCCGCCGTCCAGATGTGTGCATCGCACATCACCGCCGTAAATAACGTCAATTGCCATCATCACCATCGATTATCAGTTTCATTTCCCGCCATACCGAACGGTATCATCACCGTCTGTTTTGGCACGTTGATGGTTCACCGATTAGAAGTGCAAACAGAATTGATGCCGTGTCTTGATTCGATTACCTCGGATATCCGGCTCATTGATGAGCATCCTGAACCTAAAACAGTACTAGGTGTGACTTTGCCAGTGGCATGACTGCGAAATTTGAAAAACTGGGGTGTAGAGAACTCAAACTAATCTATTAAGCGTGCAGGAAAAAAGCGCTGCAAGAGCCATGAAATCAGCGGCACAAGCCAAACGCGTGAGAGGACTATTATCTCTAATACGGTCAGATTTTTAACTCGAACATTAATTGCCACCATCACTGAATTTGTGATTACTTTAAGGCAAAAGAAGAACGTTACTATTTTCATACACAATTGCAACTGAAGACCACTCCCGCTGTAATCAAAAAGAGGTAGATGCCGCAGTTATTCCCTTCTTCTTTTCCTAGCTTGATTCATTACACAGCGCCACCCCGTTACAGGTTTGAATATCACCGGAAAATACGCCAGACCACCAGAAAACAAAAACCCCAAACCAAGCGCCCTCGGCAGATCATGCCGCACAGCAGCAGAAGCTTTTTTTGGCCAAACCCAATAGAAAAAAATTAACCGCCCCGGAGGGCGGGAAAGGGCGAGCGTCGCCGGATTACAATTTTCACGACCCAAACAGATCACATCGCGTCATGCGCGCATGACCCAAAACCGCCGGGCTAAGAGAAAATTCCGATATTCTAGATATCTTTCACAGGCCAGCGGACGTTCCAGCTTTGCTCGGTGTACACGACAGGCTGGACATTTCAAAGCGATGTGGGCAAGCAGGACGTCCTGGACAAGTGCATTGTGCGACGGGTCCGGGCGCTTGACCAGAGATGGACCTATGACTGTTGACGGGGCAATCGAAAAGTCTGATGCGTATAAAGCCGGACTATCAAAAAGACGTTCTTGCGCGAAGACCCCTCGATTGGGACCAATTCCTGTCGTGTCGGCGATTGACGCTTTTGCATCCGGGACCGCGGGCCGTCTTTGGGCCAAGCCCTAGCATGCCCCACTGCCCCCGAAATTGATGGCAAAAACGCGCCGCCAAATAAGCATTCTTGGCATTGCCCACGTAGAATTTTGTGAATGGACGCCCGACCAGGAAACGCAGGCCGTTCAAGATTTGACGCGTAAATCCATATGGTTCGGAACTGGGGAGGATTACGGCCGCAGAATTGGGATGGAGGATGCTGTCTTCACTTTTGTCGCCGACGAATTCTTTGGCCGTTCGTACAGCGGATAAATCGGTCGCGAAACTTACTGGAGCAAACCGGTGCGTTTTGAAACAGAAAAATAAGATCCGTTATGTCTTCAGGTTCGCGCGCTTTCAGCGCATACATCGATGTCTCACTCATCTAAGGACCAGCGCAAACAAAAAAGTTCGGGTTAGGTACGATTGCAGATTTTCGCGGCCAGACAGTATGATCGCATACGGCGTTGGACCAAAGAGCTTCCTAACGCGAAAACTTGTAATTTTAAAAAATTCTCCCCCTTTCGTGA
>Ga0163217_1038960_pt1 | contig 11337 bp, 8 predicted proteins | sample SynspAceP_FD_185933 | JGI IMG/M metagenome (GOLD analysis project Ga0163217, IMG submission 185933) | Saline lake microbial communities from Ace Lake in Antarctica - Synechococcus sp. Ace-P (PacBio error correction) | ecosystem: Environmental > Aquatic > Non-marine Saline and Alkaline > Saline ... | reverse complement strand
TTTTTTTTTGTGTATGATAATAATAATAAACGGGACTTCCAAAGACAATAACAGCTCCAGGATATACATGGACTAGGTGAATGGCTTAGTGTAGGGCACTTAGCGCAGAAATTTTCCAAACTTATACCGTCTTCATAGTATAGCGCTAATTATTAATGCCTATTTTATGATAGTATGGCTACAAAGTACGATCAATAATGTATGGGCTGAATTGTGTAGCCCGAAGTTCAATCCATTACCAGAAAACGCTTCTAACCGCAGTTTGGTATGGCCTGTGTTAACTTGGCAACCTGCCATGGGTGTACGACTTTTGTACCGGACTGGAGAACCACAATTATTTGAAAAAACCCAGCTTTAGGCGGACGCCCGACCCTAGCATTGGCCCCTGCCGATACGGATAATTTTATAATAATACAAGTCGGTTTAGATCTTCTCGCAAGTTCTATAATTACAGTCTATGCTGATTGAAGACGGCGATTACCGTGGTGTGACTTATTAATTACTGTAGATTATGTTTTAGTGGGATAGGACTATTAGGAGATGTTGCTACCCACGTGAAAACATGCCAATTGCCTTGGCCCCCAATATCGTTAAATTCGGTCCACTGGAGAAGATATGGTTCATTCTGTTAAGATCCTGTAGATTCAGTATGCTCTCTGCTGGAATTATTACATTGTCCCGTGAACAGTTATGCCCCGAATCAATGATTTTTCGGAGTACCACCTCTGACGATCTCCACCCAAAAATTTAACACCTTAAAAAACCAGTAGATCCTATTACGTCTTCGTGATGCCTTTTAATCAGCAGAATTAGATCATCACAGCCAAGTGGCCGGAGCTCACCCAGCTCAGGGAGGGACTGCATCGAGGCCCGTGATGCGGGGTTCGACATGGTCTCTAATGCCTGGCTAACTCCAAAACTTGTATTATTTTTGTGTGGAAACCCTCGTAGGGTGCGGCCGAGAGGGTTTTCGCTCCCCTGTAGAGGTCATAGGACACTCCTATTATATGCAGACGGAATCTCCTACTGTACGCGGCCAGGCCACCGTATTCATGCAGATGCGCCATAATTTAACTACTTTGGGGGCCAATGCAAACAAAATGTCGATCGTCTTTATGTATAGGGACGGCTAACGGGAGACGTTTGTTTTTAAATCCATTATTGTTAATAAAAACGATTCCGTTAACCATAAATGGCGGGGCGGACCGAGTGAGATAGATTATACGACGATAATACCGCCCGGCTGGGAATTTGCGTGTTCTTCTGTATTAGAATACAGTAATTTCCTACTGACGACTTTACAAAACACATGCCCTGGGATTCTATGTGTGAGGCTGGCCAGGATAATACGTAAACTCTGCAACAGAATTAGTTTAATAAAACCGGTAGTTTCTATAGTGCTAACTACACTCAACGCCTTCGAACTTCGCCCGGTTTTTATAGGTGCACTCTTCATGCACCCTCACAAAAAGTTCGGGATATTCTCTCCGGCGTCACCCTCCCTTCTCATCTATGCCTTCAGAACTCCGCTCTAGACAGGCTGGCTTCCGTATTAATAGCCGGCGCTCGAATGACAAAGTCGGGAGGCTACGGAGGCCCAGCGCTTGTGGTTTTCTTATGTAAAGCTAATTCTAATTTATCTCGTCGTACGGAATATTAGTTTGTTAACCACCCAGATCGGCGCACGGCCCACCGATGCTGACAAGACTTAGAAAAACTGTTTTTTCTTAATGTTGTTTTCGATCTGTCTAGCTGCTTTATCTTAAAATTGTATAGCATACGCAGTGCTACCTGTGCATCTGACTTGCCTCAGGCCTTTACAAGTAGTGCTATAAACATTTGGGACGGCAATGTTCATTTCCCAAATGATCTGATACACGCTATGCACCAGCGCCTGAGACTCCGACAACGCATTAATAAGATTTCGTAAAAATTTTTTCAAAAGTACCCGCTTGGGCTCGTTCTTAAAATCCCTGTTTCAAACTCTGCGATTTTACATCTTGATGTTGGGGCACAGCACTTTGGGTCTCAACACCCAATATCCGGCCTATCGTGGATCATTTGAGCACGACTCCATTCTAAAATAGGTCAAGATAGGAACCACCTTTAAGACCCTGGGACATTCTCGTATCCTTCATTAGTTGATTATTGTTTCCCTTTCCTGTTTGTTGGCATTTTCACTGCTGGTGCTGACCATCTTCGCGCGAATGGTCGGATCTGATCGAGTTGCAGGTGGAAACACTAAGCAACTGGCCATAAGTTATGTACGGCTAACGAACTCCCAGATGCTTTTAAGTAATGCACTAGAGAGATGACATCCTTGAAAGATGCTTCATCCCTCTATGTATAGGATGTCTGGAGGATACATTAATGCGTACACCTTCTAAAGAGCCCGCCCTCGAACATTATGTAGACACCTCGCCGGAGACCTGTGATCCACTTATGGGGGCCTCAGATTCTGAGGCGATTACATGGGAATCGCTCGCAGCTATGTAAAGGTAATACATTTTAAGCTTTCATCCCTGAAACCACCGTAAAAGTCGTGGATTTTTACCAATCAAGGCTTTTTTTGGTTGTGTAATAACAACTTAATGCGAAATAAGAAATATAGCTGTCATGATGTAGGAAACTAACGGTAAGTACAGTTGTATTTTTTTCAGTCATTGTAAGTAAAGTCCCCGAGTACATGGGGTGTGCTTATTGTTGCCGTATCTTGGGACTCGGGAATAATGGCTTAATTGATGCTTTCAGAAGGGATGCGACAATACTCTCCTTGCCAGAATGAAGAGATACTATTGGTAATCCCAAGCAATAAAATGCTACTCGAACTATCATTTATATTCAGAGCTAATTCTTCGTATCCCTATTATTCTCTTGATGATTTTGCAACCATATTAATTCTGCCCTCGCTCGATATAGTTGCCGCTAAGATGCTTACAATATATAAATCATTAGCGTGAATTACAGGATTATTTATATCTTAATAGATTTATTGTTATTCCCGGTCAATTGACTGTGGTTATTTCCAATATTAAGGAGGGCTACCCCACAATATTGAATTCGCCATTTTGTTTTCATTTCAAAAAAGTTCATTTATTTCTCCTATCTCCTTTTTTAAGGCACTTGATATTCAATTCAGCTACTCCATTCGAAATTTTTCAGGTTCGCAAGTTTGCCGTAGTGTTTCAGATTTTATTATAAAAATGTGAAGGCGCTAATGTTTGTCTGTCTGTTCGCATTACCACTACGTGTAGCTGAGATCCACATTTCCTCTCACTCGCTCACTAATCCGTTTTGTTCTAAAACGTATCCAATCGTAAATAGAATAACCTCCGAGCTGCTGGAAAGGCCTCACTAATTAAATTATCTATAATTTTCTTAGGGGGATTGTATCCATAGGATAAGTGTTGATGATTATCCATGGAGGTCTAACCATGGATTTTTGTGGCTTGTCTTATAGTATAATTTCTCGTTTTTTCTTCGTTTTTGCGGAAGGACTCACAGTATTAAGATACAAAACAAGTACAACATCCCCATTTAACTGGGGCAGAATTCTCGCTCCATTCCTTATCAACATTAATCTCTTCGTAAACCATTGACACCTTCGCAAGGCACATGACCGGTGTCACCTGCGCTAGTTGCGTAACGGCATGATCATTTCTCATACGTTAGGAGTAACACTCGCCACAACTGGGTAACTTTTTTTCTGGGCCATGAGTTCTCTGGGCTCTTTTACTCGATTGGTATATTCACCTATTGTCATAAGGAAAAGTTTAGGCAATCCCACCACTCCCTCCTGCCCCTAACCATATAACTTAACTCACTACCACATTTCCCCTGATAGAACTAACCTCTTATCAGCCTAATCCTAAGGTTTATATTAATAAGGTATTAAATTAATTTATTAAACATAGCGTTTATCTAGTTCCGTTAACCTTTAAGTGTCGGAATATAGAATTTACTCATCTACCATATTTAATGCCGGCTTGAACAATAATAGTCCTCAAGTGCTCAATCGTGTAAGGGAGACTCTGCTCTCTCCATTGTAGTGGAATGTCACATGGCCACCTCCGATGCGTAAACGAATGTATTGTAAGGCTTCTGGATAACTAATATTATGGTATACTGCTTCTACAATACACCTGAAAAGATACCCGGCTTTAGGGACCATGGCACGCTCTCTAAGAAAAGATCCTCCAAAGAGTTTACCTGGTGCGGCCCACAGTGATGGTGCGCAAAAAGCAGGTCGATTTTCTCTCTTTTGTGAGTGTTAAGCCATGGCAGGTTATTTTCCTTAGCAAATAACTAGAATTCCCTTTCATAGGCGCACTGGGTTGCGCTATTCGTGATTTTTACCTTATTCTTGTTATATGTTTTATTCATTTTAGTTACCCAAATAATTATTTGGTATATCATGAACCTCCCTTAACGTATTTTCCTGTTCTATCATGTGACAGTGACAGCATAACGGAAATCTCTAGAACGCCACCTATACATGATAGAATAGTACCTTGATTCAATAACTACAGACAGACGAAAGTCCAATGAGCGTAGAATCTGGATTCACCTCGTGAAAACTCACGTTAATAACAACTAAACAAATCCAACTTTGTAAAGCCTCGTAAAATGAAGAATATCAGTTGTTCCCTCATTTAACCCCCCTCTTTTCGTTCAGGTCGTCTGGTTCATTTGGACCAGCCAAAGAACAGAAACCGAAGGGTTATGGTCCTGTGGCATCAACATACCTTGACTCAACATCAGAAATCATATGGCGAAAATTCAAATCAGAAGAGCATTGCACCGCCGTAAACCCCGTGCTAACAAAAACACCCAAAATACACACCAAAGCTTTTGTTCGCTGTAAATGCAATAAAGAGATGGAAGATTTCATAGTTTAATTTGAGTTCATGTGTTACCTGGCATTCTGATTGACTTGAATGGCGGCGTACAGTCTTCGGCTTTATAAGTTTTTTCTTGAGAAGATGCACTCTCTGCACAAGCAAAGAATTCGGAATGATTCATGTCACCCACATAAAATTAATAAAAAACCACATTGGAAAGTAAAGTGTAATGTTCCAAAATAACCCCCGATGAACTCTCCAGGCGAAGCCTGGTGTTCTAACAGGCCGTTATATTAAAAAGTACGGGCACCTTCTTTCTGATCTAATATATTAATTTAATTCAAGCTGACCGCAATCGGATATTACCCAGGGCTGGTATGCTCGCTCACTGTCTCCCTATTAATATGGAATAGGAATAATCCGTACCTTTAAGTATAGGTCTACTACATGTACCTCGTAATCTCACTTAAACTAGGTGGGCCAAATGTATATTCGCCAGGTTTAAACAGTGACACATAATCATACCGATCCAAGTGTCATGTTCACCTTGCCTGAAAGGTGATTTGATAAAAACGGAACAAAGTAACGCAACCCAAGAAATCTGGGATCAATGGTGACTGTCACTGTAAATTGATAGATAGTACACGCCCTCTTGCGGTACGGACTTGCCTCTTCTGTGGTAATTCAATACTTAATCTCACATTACAAGTAACATCGGCTCTTCTTTTTTGCATTAATCTTGGTACAAGTGCCAAGTAGGACTTTATTCTCCCTTCCAATTACAGAATTTCCATTGGCGTGTGCCTACGAATGGGTAGCATCTGATTATTATGTCAAATGATAATAACTTATGGAACTAGTTGGAAATCGCGAGAATTAAAATCAAATGAAAAACCTTTTGGTACCGGATTTCATTAGAATGAGATATGGTCGTGTGAAGCTAATCCCTAAAGGCTTAACCTCAAAAAGCCTCCCCTTGGTTGCCATCCGTTCAGACTTACCTGTTGTTACCCGTTGCAGAACTTATAGTGCCCATTATAGTTTTAACCCCAATGAAATGATACAATTGTGTCAATAAAGCTACCGATTTAATACTTTGTGTCGCGCGTAAATGTTTACCGCTGCGCCAACCTGTATTGGTTTTGTCTTACTTTTTTTGCTTTAATGAAAGAATTGTGCGTGAACTTTATCCGGTCAGATCGTATATCTCTCGGAAGACAACAAATCCTGCCGAGCTGCGGCAATCCAGAGAGTGTAGCAGAATGTGAAATGTGAGTTCTGGAGAGACTTCATCTACAGATGACTCTACGCGTCTCGTCCTAGTACTGACCGTATGTCTGTCTGATGTCTCCAGCAAGTCGATCTAAGGAGCCGTCGTCTGGTAGGGTACATAAATGAGCATACAATCTATAACACAAACGACACACATTATAGATTATAAAACATGCTCGATGGATGGCTTTCCTCATGCGCGGTGCCGGCACAGAGTACTTCCACTGGCTGGAATCTAGTGAGCATGATTAAGCGTAATGGTGAGTACTACACCTATGATGGTCCTGTGGGCGTTACACCTGTCTAAATGGAGGTCGAATGTCACAGACCACCAACCAAGCGGGCCTTGCGCCGTGCATATCAAACACCGGCTGCGTGAAGCGGTATAAGTAAATGTTTTAATTTAGATATCGTACATTTACTGAATTTTAATTTGACCGAGGAACTATGTTCGTGACTTGCGCAATGTGCAAAGTCTACGTCCTCCTTTGCGCCTTTCATACATGAGAGAGACATACCGACCTACTGAGGAATGCTGTCCCACACTCAATCAGGGTGGCATATCAAGCTGACGTGTGCATTCCAACCCCCGGAAGGCTATCCCGGACCACTGGGACAATTGCTCGAACTGCCAAAGTCGTCTGTGACCCCCAGTGGGCGTTACGTTCTTTGATCGGTGCCTAAACTGCCCCAGGGCGTCATTTCACCCCCGTGCGAAGGTGCAAGATCGGGTCATTCTAAGATTAGAGCTCTGGTATGTCAAGCGAGTCGATCCGTGCACAGAGCAATTGAAAATCCAGATCTCGTGTGTCATTCTAAGTGTTCCGCTTTTTTCTGGTGACCTGATGTCTATTTGAAAGCCTCAAAGGCAGGACTCGAAACAGGAAAAAACGCCGGCTTTGGCAGTGTTTTATTTGGGCCTCTAAACTGCGTTTGATATTAAGGTGTGACCAGAATACCCGAGAAAGCAAACCAACTGCGTGTACAAATTGTAGTGACATCTCGTAAGTCAACGTGTCCATGGGGATGATCCCGCGGCAAGACGAAAGCCCTCTCGTCCATAATTCGAAAAGGACATGCCCTTTCCGCGGATCCATCGTTTGCATGCCAAGAACCCCAAAAAGCAACCGAAGAGGAGGCCGCAGCTCGTGTGTCAATCAAGGCCTCGAAACGTAGAACATGTCCGAATATGTCTTGTTTTGTACATTTAGACTATCTGCGTGTGATATCTACCTTGTATAACGGCATATGCCGGTCTCGTGCAATGCCGCTCCCTATAGGAATCAAACTGCCTATAGTTGGCGAGTTCTAGTCCCGGCGGGCAAGTGACGGGCAGAATGCAAAAGTATGCATGCGCTGCGGAAGGCATAACCTGTGATCTACACAACTGCTGTGTATCTTGACGTTGTTCTGTGGCTTGAAAGTAGAGTCGCTACCTGCAGCTAACTCTGTGTCGAACACTGACAACATGTGAACTGCGCGCCGGTTAGAATAGATTGAAGTCGAGATTTTCCCGCTGAATACCCCGTATTTGATAGATGAAACCCCGCTCGGCTAGTGGTGTGATTTTTAGCGCCATTCTTCCTGTAGTGTGGTGCTTTCTGAGTGGCAGTGTCAGTTGGCGACTATTATGCTCAGGTACAAGCCACTACAATCCAAGCAGTCCTCGCGTGTGATGAATCCTTATAAAATTTCTTGGAATCCTCATATCTGTCAGTGGTGCACCCAATTTAAAATGGAGACATCGGGTCAATTCGTTTCTTGTCCAACTATTCGCTCAGAACCAGGTTATCCATAATGATACTAGCCCCGAGTGCAGGCAAAATTCCAATTTAGAACAAGAATTTTTCTTTTTCTCGCTGGTGAAATTAATTCTATGTAGCATCTTCTCTGACCCGAAGGTAAACCGTAATATTTTTGCAGCAGCGGCGTAATGCTCTTTGGCAATTATAATAGTTCCTGTTGCACTGGAAAATATTGACTGTTTAGTTCAGTATTCCCGATTGATCTCAAACACTTGTTATAGCCAAAATCAAGTGGTTGCCTGGCCCGCTAATATTCGTATAATGAAGGTGTCAACCCTTTCCATCCAATACGATGTCAAACGCTGTGCTCGTACTGCACCCTCCACTAGGTCCCTTACTGGGCATGTTGCCATTAATTTTATCAGAGACCATAAAATTCGTTTTTGCTTCTCCACCAAATTCCCAGTACACTCGAATACCATTTTCTATTTAGGGCATCAATATTTTCGCTATTCCAGAGCGGTCATGGTTTCCAAGGTGCCTTGGATTTTCTGCTCGAATTCTATACGAGCTCTGGGTTCATCAGGGACAAAATAATTGGACCAGGATCCCGGATTGGATAATTTTGCGGGTTGAGGAATAGGTACTTCCTGTTGCCTTTGCGGGCGTTAAAGGGAACATACTTCTGGCAACAAGAACAGGGCAGTAATTATGGTAAAGGTTTATTATTATAAAATGTATATAAGGTTGTTGCATAGATAAATTTTATCATTTTTAATGATAGACAGGACAGGGACGTTAGCTTCTGATTAATTATTAATGTGGATATATACGCTGGTTCAGTTAGTTGACCCTAGTAGATGAAACTAAAAATTGTCCTGATTTTTGCAGTCTGCAATTAGGTTTCCAATTGCTTATCAGTGAAATTGTTGAAATTATCTTTGAATAGGCCAGTTTTTGTGAGTGGGCGATATGGCAAAATTAGGTGAAAATGTAGTGCGTGATCCACCGTTTTTTCCATCGGGCAAAAATCTTCATGATCCGTAGCCAGAACCGTCTCGCCCTTTATTCCATTCCAACCCTACCACCCATTGCCTGCATGCCATTAAAATGGTAATCTGATTCAACTTTTTTTCCCTTTCCAGTGCAGCATTATTATCCACTTTTAAAAGCGGTAATGCTTCCCTAAACATTCATTCCGGAGAGGCAATTGGCTCTTGACAATGGGCCCCTTTGCCTTGTACATTTTTGGTAAAGGGCGCCACTAACTTGTTCCCTTATAATTCGACTTGCCATAGTTTTTCAGGCATCTGATTATCGGGCTCAGTTTTTCTTTTCCTATTATGTTTGATTTTCGGCATTCAAAAATAAAGAATGGGTGTGAGCAAGGACTACGGTGTGGTCCTTGTATATATCTTTGGATAATCTCACTTAATGGCCCAGTTGTAAAATTGTTGTGTCCCCGTGTCGAAATTCAATTCAGAAACAAAAATTTCCGTGTTGTGGAGATATCATTCATAGGTGGGGGGGATTTAGATTCTCCACGGAAGGCAGGACGCTATGATTCTTTCCAGCCGCCTTACAGGCCCGCTTCTGCATTTAAGAAGGTTATCTATGTACAGGACAATATTGGTGTGTATTCCTCGACTTTCTGAGTGTGTGTTTTCCATTTGACTACACTATTATAAGCCCTAAAAAATCGTGGTTATGCCGGGACAGGCATAATTTCGACTACTAGGCACTTCTTACCATTCCAAGCGCGTGATTTTCAAATGCGTGTGAATAACTGCCATACATTTGCTCTCCTTACTGGGTGCATTTCCATTAACTTTCACTCCGTAACTTAAAAGTTCGTTTATGCGATTGGGTTTTGTGTACGTCCCTTGTACATAAAACCATATGTTTATAAATTTATGCATCAATATTTTCACTGATCCATGCATTGTCGATGGTTTCCAAGGTGGCCCTGGTTTCTTATCAAAACTTCACAAAATAAGGTGTCTGGGAGAAGAACACGCGTCGTGGTATGTCTGGGATAAGCCAGAAATGAATCGAAACAAAGAAAATCCGTTAGACTGGTGCTCAATAATGGGAGTACTGAATAGTGATTGTTTCGTAATTAATTCTCATGACTGCTCTAAGGAGCTCAAGTGGAGTAAGTATTATTCAATAAAAGACTTTTAGACAAGGGCAGTATTACGGTAAGGTTTCTATTTATTAAAAATTATAAAAGGTTTTTGCAATTGGATAAATTTAACATTTTTTTAGGCTAAGTTCAGCTAGGGAGGTTACTTTTCAAGTTTTGATTATTTTTGAGGATTGTTAACCCCATTAAATTCTGTATGTGTGACTTCGCAATTCTGAATTATTTTTCGGCCATGCTTCAATGTTTACCGAATACCCCATTGCCCGTTTATATTCCAGTAACGTATTATCATCACTCTATCCTTTAGAATACTACTTTGAGTTTTGATCGTCTCTTCTAGAGTGAGTGTCATTTCCAATCTTAACAGTGAGGAGCTCTCATTACTTGCGTGTGTACTAATATAAAGAAGGATTAGATTTTTGGTTGCATTACTGTCGCCTACTTGTGGGGGATAAATCTATTTTTGTTTTTCAACTAACACCTGCCCTCTTATTTAAAGGACACCCTTTGGTTATTTCGTACATTATTGCATGATGAAGGACAAGTGGATGCGACTAGAGCGCCAATGGATATCCCAGCAAGCATTTTTTAATAGAGTAGTCAGTCCGCCGAAGAAACAGTCAGAAATATTGGACACGGACCCATAAAGGAGAGGCTGATAATTGCTTTTATGTTGGCCCCTGAAGTTTTTACAAGCCTCTCCCCTTGTTTAAAGGTAAGAATTTATAAGTTTGTTGTGGCTTGTAGATTTGAGGCGCATTGCTAATTTACCTATGGGGGCTACGATTTTAGGACCTTCTTTCCAACAATTTGCGGATTTCTAAAAGAACGTACGTTCCCTTGACGGCCTCATAATGCATTGACGGCCCACAGCCGGCATAAGGCCACGGTATGACAGGATTATATGGTCCGCAGTTGAAGGTTTCCAAGGCAAACAATTTTTGGCTCTCCTTTTGATAGGGAAAAATTGCTTTAGATAGTGAGGGTCCCTGCCATGACGTGGATGTCAAATACCTTTCAATTCTATACAGAACAAACACCTTAATGAATATCTGGTTTAATTGATTTATTGCTTGAGTTCGAAATCTAAACCGTGGGCCTGTGTAGCTAATAATTTTTTGCTGACAACGGCTTAAAGCAGCGGCCTATTCTATGCAGGCTAGGATCTTGTAGTGAGCTAAAATGCGATACGGACCGAAGGTGCAGTTGGAGAGTTTTAGTTTTTGATAGACCACAAGATCGTGTATGCAGCCACATTGCACTTTGGGAATGGGTAATAGATAAATTCCCAATTGTACTGCATGTGGTTGATTCATTTATAATTATTGCCTAA
>Ga0163217_1112021_pt1 | contig 11338 bp, 7 predicted proteins | sample SynspAceP_FD_185933 | JGI IMG/M metagenome (GOLD analysis project Ga0163217, IMG submission 185933) | Saline lake microbial communities from Ace Lake in Antarctica - Synechococcus sp. Ace-P (PacBio error correction) | ecosystem: Environmental > Aquatic > Non-marine Saline and Alkaline > Saline ... | reverse complement strand
CTCATCAATCACCCAAAGAGGATAAGTCCAATCGAGCAGTAATGCAGATATTAATAATACGGCGCGATTCGACGGTGTTATTAAGATATTGTCTGATTACGCTGATTAAACTTTTGAGTATCTGTAAAGATAAGCACTCGACACAGCGCGTAATTGTTTGAATCGACACCTTAGGCTGGGCCTGTTTAGCGCTGCGTTTCGGAGTGTACAAAACATCTTGGTCTATGGTGCAGGTAACGCTGTACCAAATGGCTCGCGAGTGCCTGGAATCTCTGATAACTCGACCCATCAAAGCCGCGCTTGGGACATTGGCTGCATTATCGCTGGTTTAGATTACAACGATACGTTGAGTTGGCGCTGAATGGGGGCATTCCATCGGATGAATTTAGCGGTATTCTGGCAGTGGCGATTATTTGTCTCAGTTAGGCTTATCGAAGGGCAAAGCCGCCGCTGGTGATGCGCGATGTACTTGAAGCTATGGGTAATGGCTCATGGTGAAATTCAAGTGTGATCGCGCTAGAGAATCCTTTAATCGCGTTGGTTTTATGTCACGTATTATTTAGTAAGAGTGGCCTCAACGGCGGTTGTTACTAAAGATGATGGGCGGCAACAGAGAGCAAAAATATAGCAGCGTAATCGCAAGCTTTGCGGTCGATGGCTCTGCGCTGCCGCACTTATTCTGTCATGCAGCCAATACGCGGAGCTCACGTATATCATTGGGGCGGCGGGCATTGTACTCAGAGCGGTCGTGCGCCTTTTGGGCAGATATGTCGATGCGCGTGAAATGGCATACCAGTGTGTTAACCGCGTGCGCAATCGGGTTTTTATGCAGTTTCTTTCGAAAAACCGAAAACAAACCAGTGCTTGTAAACCAGAGGGCTGACGCCAGCTTTCCGGTGTTCCCCCAAAACTATGGTTTTTATGTTGATGAAAACACTTGTGTTTTAAGATTTCTTTTTCCTCGCCGAGTTCATGCACAATGCTGGCAGAAGCGGCGGGTTTTATTTTACTATCCCCAAGTAAATCGCCTAGGCGGCGATTTTTAAAAAAATATAAAAAAAGGAGATCTCCTGTCGTTGATCCGCACACACGAGTCGGTATTCGCTATTATTTCAAAAAACAGGTTTCGTTGGCCAAACGCTGCAGATCGCGACCATGTTTGCAAAATAAAAATACATGGTGCTGTCCGTTGCGGTGGTTCGGAATTTGACCGCCGACATTAGAAGACCAATTCCACGACCATCCATTAATTGATGAACTGCGTGAACAAAAAATGGAAATAGTACGAAGATAAACGCTTTAGCGCCAGGAAGTATTTACAAGCCGAGTAAGACGCATCTATTCCAATGCGATTCAGCTAAATTCTTCAACGATGAGTCAGCAGCAACACAGAAGGGTGTGGAGGAATATCCAAGTGGGTCATCGCCGCCAGTCTGCAGAAGGGATCCCCACTATTAGAGCTAAAAATTCAAGCCAAACTTTAGCCTCACGTTTTCCACCCGCAGTGCAAGCTTCTTCACCCTGGTGATAAAATCAAGCCACACTGAGAGTACGCCGTAGTGTAGACCGTTTTATGGACGCTTATTTGTTATTGGCAAAGTTGCTTAAAGCCCTCATAAATAAAGGGAAAAGACGCCAGATGGCAAAGGGCTCAGAGTCGAGTTCAGCATTAATAACTGAATGATGAGTAGCCACAGAAGCGACGAAGTATTTTTTTAATTCATACTATCAGTAAACCCTGGCTTACTTTAAACAATTCACTTGTATAAAGTTGTCAGAAATCTCTATAATCTCATTCCATAGTATGAATATGTCATATTTGGGAAAGGGTGTTTGAACAATCGTAAAACGATTACGTTGCTGACCAACAGAAAGAGTGGATATAAAAAACCAAATCAGTCTGGACGCTTTACTAATAGGATAGCGAATACATCGTGCTTTGTTGCTCAGATCAGGAACTGCATAGCAACAACGATTGGGATACGAAAAGCGTTGATAGAAGGCGAAAAAAAGCGGAGAACGCAGCTGCTCAATGCAAGAGTTTCTAATAGCCAAAAATGCGCTAAAAATTATGTCTGAATTATTGGAGTTTATCTCAAAAGCAGAATAGATTAGAAATCAATGTGGATTATCCATATTGAGCCATATCGAAGGTCAAGTAAAAATGCCAATCCATACCATTGAAATAGTTTATACTACTTTTGGTGAAATGACAGAGCATCTTCTAAACTCTTCAATTTCATGCGAATACATTAGAGTTGCTTATTGTTTTGTCACTGAGGGATACAACACCATATATCTATATTCAAAGTTAGCATTGAATGACATTGTGATTATATCAGGAAATTTTGCATGAGAGCAATGTTGCCTATAATTCATCATTTAACTTTTAACCTACACTGGAACGCTTTTGAATATATCCAGAAGCTACTTATTACCAATTAATTCTTTCTTAAATGTCAAAAACTCACAAAAAAGCATGGATAGACGACAAAAGGCAATCAAACCGAGGACTCGCAGATCTAATGCGTGATCATGCTAATTGCGAGTTAAAGCGCAAACAAAACTGCATTGTTATCTAATTCGTCGTATCGAGTGATAAAGACAATTATGATGCTTTTATTGGCGTTGGTTAAAGCCCTATGAAGATTTTGTTTACGCCCACGCGTGATTTGTAGGGAGTTTTATGTAAACATGCTGGTTAATATTAAGCGGTCCAAGCACTGGAGGGGACGTATGTTATTGGAACGAGTTGTCGACTAAAATGTGTTATTGGCATTAAAGAAGAATATACACCATTTTCAACAAGTACTTGACCTTATGGCATGGCCAGACTATGCATTGAATATTCTAACAGATAAGGGCAGGCGCTATGCTAAGGTTACTGATGAGCATGTGCACGCACCACGAGCTGGCGCGCTGATTAGATAAACTTATATGCGGTAGCGACTGATTAAGCACGTTCTTAGTAGGCCCCGTTTTTTTTGCCGCATTAGCCCACTTATTTGGACGACGACTTGAATAGTTTGTACGTTCTTATTGCGGTCTGCAAGCGCGCAATATAATTACAGGACTTAATTTGGCGCTCGCTGAAAAGATTCGCTGAGCAAGACATTTAGCGAAAGAATAAGTTTTTTGCCGCGAGATAGAAGCTCCGAAACATGATTGCAGTACCGGATCAGAATTGAGATGTCTTCATAGTGTGATGTACGACAAGCCGCTAATTGCATCCGCCAAAAAACCTTAAAGGTCATTGTTTGAGGAAGTATTAGCCATATCCTGCAGCGATGACATTGGTCCTTTTAATAGGGTGCCGCGTAAATATGCTTCATCTTTTTAGGTGACTTTTGGTCGCACTCCCAACATTGCGTCAGCTGAATGTAGTCAGTGGCGGCGGCTATCACTATTATTCGGAGGCACTTCATGAATCTTAAATTACCATGGTGCTTTGTCTCCCTCACGTATAGGTGACCTGTGAGAAAGTAATCGGCTTTTTACTTGGGTGTTATATATGTCATCGGCTTAACATCGCATTCATATTGAATTACCAATTTAATCGTTCCCTCGTTTTTATATTCAAGGGACAATTTCTAAACCCGCTTGGTGGCTAACGGTTAGATAAAACTTCTTGAACTTGCAGGCCAAACTCGGATTTAGCTGGCAAAAATTATTTCCGCTTTTAAGGCTGCGAAGGTAAAATTGTGCCCACCGCAATGGATTTTTTTCAATGTCAATGTTGTTGCGCTTGGCCCAAAAGTTGACGGGTTAGTGCTCGACATTAAAAATGACATATATTGCGGATTTATTGGTGCTTTGCGGGTTTATTTGAGAATTGATCTGGTTTGGATTCTGCTCGTGTTATAAAGCTAAGTTCGAACACTGTTCAACATTTGTGCGACAAGATTAGCCAATAAGATAAAGTTTTTGCAATAAGCGATAATCACTTTTGAATTAATAAGTAATAGCTAAAGCCTTAAGCAATTACCGTGCACAAATTAGCCATTTACCTTGGGCAAAATTAGTAAAACTGATTTTAGTCTGTTTTATTTTATGGCCTTGGCAGAATCAACTGTTGTAAAGCTAGCGATGCGAACATAGTATTATGCGATCTCTATTTAGTTAAGTTGTTGTTGAAATTATCAGCCAGACAATAGCTTTCATACAACAAGATAGACTAATTTTGGAAAACCTAATGAACCTAGTCAAACTCTATCGTCCCTGGCAAAATGCGCTGGATAAAACTTTAGTATTAGGAAGGTATTGCCCTATAATATTGCGACTTTACTTGGCTCCGATCAATGCTTCCAAGCCGGTATAATAAATTTCTGCATTTGACAAACCCGTGGATTGGTTGAGTAATGGCAATATGGTTTAGGCTTGCCATTACCTTTTTTGCTAGCGTGCTTGGCCAATTGGTTTTGCGACATTATTGGGCGGGGGTTGGTATTGTTGTTGCTGGGATTTAGCGACGCGCTGGATTTCAGTGGCCTTGATGGTCACCATGTTTGGTGGCATATTGCTTTGCATTGCCTAATGGTTGGCAAACGATAGCTTGCATGCTCCTAGTTGGCTATCTGACTGGCACTATTTTATTCAATGGGTCTGTAATGAGGCACCAGAAGAAACTGAGCAGCAAAATACTATTTGGGGGACTGAGCACGGCAACCAGATGAATTAAACATTCAAGTGCAATGTGTGATACTGAATAACGGTATAGAATTTGCGCTTACTTACTTCATTATGCTGCTGTCTTTATTTTTTTAGTGTGGTGGCAAATATAGCAGTGTTGAACTACTCTTGTCGCTCGGCAGACTGCTTAAATAAGATTAGGGCTCAGGCTATAAAAAATAGTCTCTAATTTGAATTAAAGTGTGTGTAGCACAATTAGTGCATTTAGTACATTCATTATACATTTTCATAAGTTGCAGCTTCCATGGCTGATGCGGCAGACCGTTCTGATTAAATAGGTCTAAACACCCTTTTACTAGAACCTATGACCAAATTCTTGCAAATGGCGTTTGACCGGACACATAAAAGCACAGCGACTGCTTCATCTGTTTTGCTCATAATAAAACGCAGGTAACTTCCAGCGTCTGGGTAGAGCTTTTAACTTACATGATGTAACAATCCACTTATTTTTAAAAAATCCAAAAGGCATGTGAGGCTCTTTAAAAAAAAGCTGGAAAACATCTCAGTAAAGCGGGCACAAACAGAAAGCAGACCAAAAGCTTCCAATAAATCAGGCTACGGAATGTATTAAGATGTTCGCTTAGGTTACCGTCAATCCGCACAATCTTCTATAGGTCATAAGTGCCGACTGAGGTTATAGGCACCATGATTGAGGCAATTCACTTCTTTCAATAATTAAAATCTAGAGTCTCAGTGAAAAACGTCTTACTTTTACCATGGTCATAAAATTCAGTAAAACGGAACCTTTCATCTTTATAGCCCATTTTAAGTAGTTTCGTAAGGAGTCGGAAATGCCCGTCCGAATTGAATGGCCTTGACGGATAAAGCCACTGCTCCATTTTTTAATCGCATCCATCACGTTATGCTGAGGAGTTTTCTCCTTGACACCATCACAACATGGTTTTCTTTGTTGTTTTTTGACTCTCTTTCTTTCAATATCTCTAGGCCATTAATAATCGGGTACTACGATGTCCGATAACGAGATTTATTTTTTTAAGTTCGACTAATATCCAATACCTCTTTTCCCTTAGATAGGTACAAAAAACTTGAGGTTCGAAGGATGTTGTCATCATTAATATTGCCTTAATGCCACTTTAAAAGTTCACGATAAATTCAACTCATTCTACCATAAGAATATATAAATATTTGATGTAGCACTACATTCTCCCCACTCTTTAAAATTTGCTCAATCAAAGCCGATCACATTATCAATTAAAACGGCTACCTCATCAAACTGTTTGCTTCTATTGAAGTTAAGCAAATATTTCCAGAGTCAGTTTAATGAGATCATAACCGAAAATTCACGGCGCTGCCCTTTATAACTGTTAAATTTTTAACTACAAAGGGTCTGTAAACAGTTGTCTATTTCCATTAATAGTTTCATTTGCTGAATTGGATTACTAAATGTATTGGATAAAAATGGGGTTTTAAATCATATATTTTAGTATCGAGTGACCGACTTTAAGGGCTGACTAGCATTTAGTTTGTTGCAGCAGAATGGATTTAGGATGTGTTATAATACTTAATAGAGTTTTAAGATAAGTTTAGCGGTTGGTGAGGGTGCCCTTCAAACCCCAATTGCATAATATTCAGCAGTTGTCACTGCGCATTACATGGCAGTAGTAGAGCATAGACGGGCTTGTTATAGCCTAATTGATAAAACAGTCCCTTTAGCGCTTCTTTCCGTCTAGGTATCGGCATTTGAATGTCCATCAAAATCAAATCAAATCTTCTCTGACGAGTGCCATCTCAATCGCTTGTTAAGCATTCTCTGCTAAAGTAACTTGCGCGGCCGGTAACTTCAAAGCTGACTCTTATCAGTTGTTGATTGTATAAGTATCTTCAACAGTAAAAATGGCGCCGCTGAAGGTTTGGAATATGTGCTTGGTTTGTAGTATTTTCGGGGCTTATTAGCAAGCGAAGATCAGCGAGCTGAACTGCCTTCTTAGTTGGTGAATGCGCAATTGAGCGGTAAATTCCTTCAATGTTTAATCAGAGGATTACTGTCAGCTTTCCTCCCAATTAATTCTCGGTTAATGTCTATTCTAGCAATACCTGACAGTCCTAATCCTGTTTCCACCATATTGCGCGTTTACTAGCGTTCAGCCTGTTGAAACTTCGAATATCGATTTTGGTTGCTCCAAGAAATGCCGTTCTCCAGAATCTTTAACCGTAAAAATTATTCTTTGGCCTTCCGATTCGGATTTTTAACCTAAAGCGGAATTTCACCAGAGTGCAGTTAAACTTCAATCGCATTGACAGTAGATTATGTAGCAACCTGTTTTGATTCGGTTTTGGGTCTGAAAACAAATCCATTGTGGGATGCCGCGATGATTTCAAAATCAGAGATAGATTATGGGGAATTAGCCATGAACCTGATGTAATTCTTTTAAAGTTGCACAACTTAATGGGGCAAATTAAAAACGATAATGATTCAATAATTAAATGTGCGGCGTTCTCTATTTTACTTTAAATCTAGGAATTTCCACTGAGCAGATCAGTTTAAATGGCCTGGGCCATGTCTATTAAGTGCCGAAGATGGACTGGTCGTTTTTTGTGGGTCAAGGTTTGTCACGCAGTAATAGTCTGCGAATATCCAATTATGGCTGTGTAGTGGCGTGCGCTATTTCAATGGCTCATATTGGCTAAAAATTGGAGATTTTTGCTAAAATTTCGCTTGATTGGTCTTATTCATGGCTTTAACTGCTTCTTTTGTGCGTAATCACTAAAGTCTTCTAAGATGTATTTTTGAGGATTCTAATTCTTTATTGCGGCTTCATTAAATTCGCGAGACTTCCTCCTCTAGCAACGCTCGCAGTCGTCTGGCTTGTTTCTCGTCGAACAGTAGCGTTTTTTCAAATACATTATCACTTCATCTAATGATTTCCCTTGATCGTTTTTGTTGATGTGTAGGCAGAAATCAAAAAACATGTTGGGGCCACCAAATTTAGATAATTGTAAAAAGTTATTGCCTAAAATTGCTAAGTCATCATACTTACATCTTTCAAGTATAGTTAACAGGAGCAGATTATATGCAAGCGTTTAGAAGTTATGGTTAAATAAAGTCTCAACCTCGTTGCAAAAGTAAACCTGCGCCCTAAGACAAGAATTACAAAATATTATTCACGCCGCCACTGCAGTGGTTTGCCAGAGCGTCAGTGCTAGCTTAACGCGTGGAAAATTTATCGTTTGTCAGGAAGCCGGTATTGTCCCGTTAGGTGATGCTGTGTCGAGCAAGCCTGCCCTAGATAGAGCAATTATTCCAGAAAAAAGTACAGCGTGGTCGCCGCAATTAGCGCAAAAGAGCTCCTTTGATAATCGCTGTCATGCACCGATATCTAACAGGCAGAAAAACAAAAAAAAAAAAAAAAAAAAAGTTGGTGGGGGGGGGCCCAGGGGGGGGGGCGGTTTTTTTTGGGGTAAAGGGAGAGGTGGCTTCTGCAAAGTCTGTTGCCGCCTATGCGATGCAATTGGCTGCTTAAATCCCAAAGTTATGCATAATGTTGTTTGGCGCCTTGCGTCTTATGCACAAGTAAAGTAGTTAAGATGCTTTTGGCTTAAAGTAGCAGATGAAATTGTTGAGTTTTTATTATATTGTACGAGTAACGCTGACCAAGTAAGGCCGCCCGTCTAAAAGTAGTTTTGACATATGTCGAGCATGGAAATTAAGCACTAGTGTTTACCTTATGTTAGTAAAAAAGGACGTATCTTCTTTGCTTGAGCCCTTTTTCGTTTACTCTTGCTCGTTCGTCTTCGTCCTGTTCAATGTCTTCTTATTATCGCTTTAGGCTTGCGTTTAAGAGGCTATTGCCTGCAATACCACCACCTTGCATGTATTCACCCGTTTTTTGCCAGCGTTTAGCTATTTTAGGCGTGTCAACTTGATTGATTTTTTGCTGGAATCAATTTTGCCCTAGGTCGATGTTTAGCCTTGTTTACCCATTGGCCCTTTATTAAATTTGGCGACTAATCCTCGAGTTGACTAAATTCAATGCTTTGATTTAATAGCGCTTTAATTTCAATTATAACTGGCGCAAATCTTAGACCGACAAAAGAAACGCTTCGCCTTTATTACCGGCGTCGAGCTATCTGAGTCGCTCACTCGATGCACGTATTCATCGGCTAACTTAGCATGTCAAAATTAACACCAAAGAGAATTTAATAAAAATCTAAGCCTCGAGCATGCGATATCGGTTGTTACTAGAATGTGGTGCTGGACCAACGATTAAATTCGTGTCATGATGTTACTGCTGTTGCGACTGGACTCAAGTCTCCGCTTAGAGCAATTCTGGCATACCTTGTCGTTTAGCAGCAGTGAAATTAAACGCCTCAGCTGTCGCTGCGGTCGCGGTAAAAAATAGATTTGACGATAGGCTTTTTTTCCGCGATTATTTTGTTTAACAGTTTGTTTTCTTTGTGAGTTAGTGGTCAGCTAAAATAGAACGCTGATTGAATAATCGTATGACTCTTCGCCGGATGAGCCCCACTGATCCTTGTGGTCGCTTTGAGCAGAGTTGGGTCAAGTAGTATGCAAGTTCGGCATATGTCGCAGGGTGGCTGAGCAACATCATGGTCTGGCGTTTTCTGTGTCCGCGGCCTTTGTGGATCAACTTTAATTGCGCGCAAACCAAGGTCTAACATGCGGTCAGGCCTCCGTTCTAGTATCAACAATCTAAATCCGTTCAATACATGATTTGCCGGCAATATGGTCCGGGCGACCGTCCTGCGTGCCACAATAACAAGGGATAATGTTTCTAAGGCTGTTAACTTGGTCATTAAAATTTCGCCGCCTAAGAATTAATGCGGCACGTAGAGAATGTCTTACCTAACAAACCTTTTTAACTGCAAAAATACTGGTTAAAGCCAATTCACGGAGGTTGTGCAAGATTAAAACGCGTGGATCGCGGCGACCTCAAGGGTGGCTTTGAGTTTAAATACGAATGAACGGCGGGTATACAGAACGCTAAGGTTTTTACCCGAGCGCGGTTTGAAGATGCAAATTAGGGCGCGGCTTAAGAGGCCATAGGGGATGGCTAATTTGCTGGATCATCGGTTAGGGTCATTTAGCCTTAAGACCAGCGATTTAATAAGAAGTGATGCAGTGGAGGTAAGTCAGAAAATGCAAATAGGTCTATCTCTATACGTTTAATATTGCAATTACTTTCAGGCAACAGTCCCTTAGTGGGAACTAATTTAAACTTGCATCTCTGGTAGCATCTTATTAACCACTAATTTGCCTGCTGTTTGCTTTTAATTTTCTTCTACTGTTGACACCACGGTGCTCTTTTCGATTAGATGAAAGCGCCGTCTTTTACTTCAAAACCGCAAGATCAGTATGATGCGATTAATGCAATTACACGCCGGTAAGCGGCAAAGGTGCAAGCTTCAAGTAGCTTTTTGAATTTACCGTGTTTTATCGGCGTTGGGTCAATGGTGACTTGATGTTACGCGGCCACCGTGCCCCACTAAGGTCCATCGCAGCCAGCCCATTTCCTTTGATACAATTTTGCCGGTATCCATCCAGAGGTGATATTGCTGGAAAGTCTACTTCAGACGCGGACCAGTACAGTAAGATTCCACAGACCGCCGCGGAATTTCATGCAAAAAACTTTTTGCCGAACTAAAAAATTCGGAACGCGTCACTGTTGCCGGCAGTGACTGTCTCTTTGCTGCATTGAATTCATATCGGCGTCACTTGCTCTTCTGTTGGATAGCGGGCCCATTGCCCAGAAGTAAACCCCATTTTCTGAACTGCAAAATAACTTCCATACCTTCTGGCCACGTAGTTAGCGCAAAAGGGTAGGGGAATGCCCAATGGCCAAGATTAATATAGATCACCATCACACAAAATTCTGGCGACCGTTGGCGATTTGTTCTCTAGTTAATGCCATAAGATTGTCCTTTTTATATTGATAGAAAGAAAGAACTTTACGTCAATACGTTTTCCAAATTTGCCGGACATTGACACGGTCAACATAATACCGAGTATGGATTTGACTCGGGTCAAACTCAACCTGGTCAACTAATTCTCTAATTCTTACTACGGTGATATTTGGCCTTGCTGTGGCGCCAGTAGGATTAAAGTTGTGTGCGGGTGATGGACGATAAGATTGCCAATTGCCCATAACGATCGGCTTTCCAGGCTTAAACAATGGCAAAGTTCACCGGTATCGATTACTTCCATAATGTAAGGGCGGCCATTAAATTTCGCGGATTCTTGGCCATTCAACTTACGGTCGTTAACCCGTTAACCATATGGCAAGTGAAAAAAGCAGGAATAACCCGGCAACACTGGCGCGCATTTTTTTCAGCTTAAGGTGCCTATGTGGGTTGAGTTTCAAACTTGAACAGGTTTTCGAACCGTTTGGAGATAATTGCTTGCTCAAAACAGGCATTTCAACCGGGGGAACATAAGGAAAGAGATTCAAATCTTTTTGGATTTGTTTGTTCTCAAGTAAGCAGAAAAAACCCAGGCCAAAAAACATCAAACACCACCCCATATTCGACCACAACCCAAACCCGTATTTAGGTCCAGGTGGTTTGGCCCCATTGGACCTTTATTTTGTGGGGCCAATTTAAAAAAGGCCCTTTCAGGGGGATTTAAACATTTCCTCCTTCCTCTTTTTTTTTTTTTTTGTGGTGGTCGTTG
>Ga0163217_1070602_pt1 | contig 11338 bp, 5 predicted proteins | sample SynspAceP_FD_185933 | JGI IMG/M metagenome (GOLD analysis project Ga0163217, IMG submission 185933) | Saline lake microbial communities from Ace Lake in Antarctica - Synechococcus sp. Ace-P (PacBio error correction) | ecosystem: Environmental > Aquatic > Non-marine Saline and Alkaline > Saline ... | reverse complement strand
AATGAGTCTTCACGGGCATTGAGCGCTGGAATCACATTGTCTTGGACTAGACTGGCAGCAATTCCGATTCCGCATGTGCAGGCCAAGACGCATCAAAAACGTCGTGTTGCAACCAAATCACGGTAACAGTTGAGTGCCTTTTGTAAGGAGTCGTACCCCGGTTCACAAACTCCATTTTATCAAATAAAAACGCGCTCAAATGGTGTCCCAAAGAACGTTAATTGTTTATTAACTGTAGGTTTGTGAAGTAGAAGACAGTGAGATATTAGGCGTTCGTCCCGAATTTCTTGCGCTACCGTAGCTATGTTTTGTTTTTGATCGGGTTCTGCGATGCTCCGCGTTGTTAGTCGCACTTCAAAATGTTGTTATTCAGTTCCCATTGCGCCAATACCACGCATTTCCGACCGAATTCAGGCGATCAAAGGATCGAATAACCGTAATACGGCTTTAAGACTCCTTTAACATCTTGATGCCCATAGGAATGGATTGGTGGTCCATGATGTTGTCTACACAACCGGCTTGCTTTGCGCTGAATCGCATGGCCGACGTAGTTAAATTGTCCGATCGGCGTTATGTGTGCGCGTCATTCCAAACGCTGCGGTTTTTCCTTTCCCATATACCTTCCCAGCTTTTTTGCCCCCAAATTCCGCTAACAGTTTCAGGCGTCACGCGGCCTCTGTTTGGCTGGCCCAATAATTGCCTTGCATGGATTTGGCAAATTGCCCGCTTGACCCGGTATGCGTAAATGGCCTTTCGCCATGCCTTCGCGATTATCGCTAATCCCCAATGCCTTTCGGCCGCACTCGTTTAGAATCGATGTCCCCCGCTGTTCAATTTTCCAAAACCCAAAATTGGTTCTAGGGGATGGCATTCGAATAAAGGGTCCACTTTGGTAGGCGTTTAGTGCATGGACCGATGGTCCAACCAATCGATATCGGCTGACGCTCGGGGCATGCAAACAGCTTTCCCAGCACCCCGGGTGTCCCGTTAAGTAACTGATAAGGATGCTGGCAGTTTGCCCAATAACCGTTTTCAAATTTTGCACTAAACTTATCGTGCGAAATGATACGTTATGGACCCGTTCCTGACCACCGCCACCTTGGCCTTTTCCATAGCTAATGGCCGGCAATGTGTTGGCATAATTCGCCGTTACCGCCAGCCAAAGGTGTAGGGTTGACTCAAGTAATTAAAGATTGGTTTGACCGCTACCTCGATGCTTTCAGATAGGGGTTTTTTTATGCACATGTTTCCAATTTTCGAATGGCAGGCTGTTTCACCGCATTGGTACCAGACCATCAATTGCGGAAATGCACTTTAGCATGTACGCCATTTTTAGCGTCTTTGTACTGCATTGTGTCGAAGGGGGCCCGGAATTATAGCCGTTTTCATCTCATCCCCGTAAAGTTTTAGCCACTTGATGGGTGTAGGATGTACCCATTTGGAAGGGTCTGGCTGGTAATCCAGGCCGGCATAATCGACACGTATTAGCAAGGTGGTTTGGAGGTGTTGTGGTAGCCAACACAATTCCTTTAGTACAAACACAATAAATTGTCTAAAGAGTTATTATATATGTCGTATTTATCCACGCTTTAAAAAGTTTATGCTTTACATTAATAAATAAAAACAATAAGCAATAACATCATTGAGAATGATTTCATTAAGAAGAATGCACGACAAAAAAGCCGCTTTCAATAAGTGGAACTGGTATGGATAAGTGACGTTAACTCACCGCCCAAGGCGACGCTGTATTACCCTTATTTTAAAACAAGTTTCTCACACCTCCAGACGTTCCAAGATTGCATTAGACGTTCAGTAGTTTACATAACTCTTGGAAACCTTTCTGCCTCTTGCGATATCGGAGTCCGTATCACGGTAATAGAAACTGGCCGTCCGACGATTGTTAGGCATTTAATTTGTGTCAAAAGTAATTACGGGCGCCTGGGGCTTTTTTTGTGCGGTGGAATTTGAACACGCCGATTAACAAGGTCTGATTATCAGCACGTGCATGAACTTAAAATTTACGCGCGTCTTTTTTATGGGCCGCTTTTGCAGGAATAATGAATCGTACTTGGCGCATTTTCTGCCTGCCAATCGCGGTTCAATTTGGGGAATGGAGGCCCATTTTCATTCAGCTCTTCGGGAGTTTGGGCGCAATGAATTACTATCAATACATCGCCGCTTTTGACGGTTGTACAGAGGGTTGTGTCTTTGCAAGAATAGACGCATGGTTTTCTAAGAAATACCGTTTCCACCATACTTCCATTGCTCAAAGGTTACCGACGAGGTCGTGTAGGATTTTCCCATCCATTAAATCAATATGAGTCCACCATTTGGTGGCATATTCAAGTATCGAACCGCAGCCGGTCAAATATTGTGCCAATCGCCCCCAATGGCGCCGTGTCATTGGCTTTTTGCTGGTTTACCTAGGGATCATCCCATGTTTTTGGGTTCAGAAAAGACCTAACTTATCAAAATGTTCTTTATTCGGTAATACACCCCATTTGTAATAAGTGTTAGGCAACCACCGATGTTATCATTGATCGTTTATCGCGGTGTTGGCGAGGGCATGTTTGCTTTTAGATCTTTCGTTTTTCCAAATCGCTCACGTCTTCAAACAAACCCGCGATCAACAACGCATTATACGATTTGCCGCTACAGGAAACAACGTCGGTGGATCGTCATAACCAGTTACGGATGGCGTTTTATAACTTTTTTTGTTATAAAAATTGTATTTACGGTGAGTATTCCGGGTTGTGCCTTCAAATTTTGCACGTTTCAGCAAACGTTTTTCGTGTGCGGATCGCTTGATCCGAATTGATAACCAGTACGGCTTTCGCATTGGTAACCGCAGTCCATGCATTGCACGACTAATACGATTGGATTTTTTTTCATTAAATAAGCCTCTTTTATTTTTTATTATTTGGACTGGGTTCCCCCAGATTTGTCAATTTTAGCACATATCAATAGAACTGAGTTCCCATTTATTTTTTCGTTTTCTTAACGCTTTTCAATCGACCAACGGCCCGCCGCTGATGTCGATGCCATGACTAACTCGCTTAGGTTCAAAAACATAGGGACGCGTAATTAAAGGAAATACCTTGCACTGTCAGAAGCGAAACCCCTTTTGGTAGTAACGCTCACAATTCCTGCTGCTTCAAGCCACTTGGCCAACTCGTTTTAATGGCATTGTCGATTACAGAACCAGGTAAAATGACGCCTCTCCTCAACAAGGTTTGCCGCCATCGTCTTTTGAAAACAAGGCAGTGCCGTTTTATTTGCTGCATGCCAATGCGCAGGCGAGCTGAACCCAGCGGCAACACGACGGTGGTGTGATTGGGTAACGGCATCAACACGTTCTACCTTAGCGCATAACTCGCCATGGTCCTGGGTGCTAGGTTGTCAGGATTTGATAGGTATCGGTTTTGATTGCCCGTTCCTTGGCCAGGCCAGCAAACAGCTTTAAACGCATGGCGCTTATTGTATGCTGGCGAAATATGCGATGTGCCGGTAAACCGGCATCATCGTATCAAGACGCATCGCTGGAATAATTCGGGAAAGACAAGCCCAGCTCTCGTGGGCTTCATAAGGCGATAACACCAGATAAATAACGAATAGCGCCGAGTGAGGCTGAATGTCCGCGACCACAGGCGTCGTAATCAAACATCAATGCGCTTCTGCATTAGCAGCGACATCAACTCGTTTCCGTCCACCCCGCGATTCGCCCAACGCGATTCATTCCGCGGCAACCAACGCGTTCTTGTGCGGCTTCCCCGCTTTTGCGATCCCCCCGGTCGCCCATAACCGCGTGCTTTGTTCATTGCCCAAAGGCTGACGCCACGGAATACCACAGTCCGCACCCTGAGAAAGTTCCACGTCATAACGCACGGCGCCTTTGCCGGCGTTGGGTTATGTGGTGCAATTCCCCGGCCCGGTTGTTGCTCTGATCCCAAATCGCCCTTTCCGCCAACCCGATACAATCATGGTGAAAGCCCAAGCAGGTGACGACCGTAAATGTACGCGTTTTTTTTCTTCCCGGTATAAATGCTTTCTTGATCCAAAGCCCAATGGGTAAGTATCCAACTGCCACCTCAAATTTTGACGACTGTGTATCCGAATGTGTGAGTTCAAAGCGATACTTGTACCATTGAAAATGCTCTTCTTGGATGATCCAAGATGTAGCTTTATTTAAACCAAACACGACCCGTCGGATTGTCTCTGAAAGAATTAGCCATTGCAGTTTTAGTTTAAGGCGACACTTCGGTCTGAAAACACGTTGAAAGTCATACCGATGAGAGGATTGGCTTCCGGGTCACGGTCAAATGCTTCCCAATTTCATCGAACGAACGATAATCCATGTCAAAAGTACATTGCCCACGCTTTATACCGCCGCATCGTGCGTATTCTAGCCAAGCATGCCGCGACGCGACCCAGATCCCCGTTTCGGCGTAGCTCAAAAATTGATGTTGTGACAGCGTATTCATTGTCGGTTTTTCTGCAAGACCGCACGGCCGGATTGCTGACATTAGCGCTTGCCTATTAACGTCACTATTCGGCGACTGCTTCCGTTTACTCCAGCTGGCCCAAAGTGTAGGCGCGAGGAGCCCCAAAAGGCCTCGTATCGTACCCTGCTCGTCTTTTGCCCCAATAGACGATGACCGGTCACAGCCATTTTGGCGGTGTCGCGGTGGTGTGCCTACATCCACCCATTTACAAGCATGAGCGTTGAGATGTACCAATGTTCATCGCAACCATTGCAAGAAGCTCATTGGGTTTTGGTTCCATCGTGCTCGCGAATTCAAAACACAACGTATCGATGCCATGCGTGCAGTGTTGGCATACTTCACCAACGGTTTTTTGGCCCCCAATGTTGGTCATAACCAAAAGCTAATTTCATTTTCTCGCTCTGCAAAGGCTGGCTTGGGCACGGCCCATGTTCATTTTGGTTAATCATTCGCACAACATGCCGGCAACGGTTTTGTTCGCCAGCGCTGTCACTCCCGTTGCCACATGGCTGACGTAATAACAAGGGTCGTGCCATTCCCGCACCAACACACAGCCGTTGGCTTAGAAAAGGCATTCAATCGTTTGCCAAACGTCACGGTCTGGGCTGTGCGACGACCGAGCGCCATCCAAGTTTGATGTCCACAAGCATCGTCCCGGATCGATAATGAACGTCTCTGACATGTTCTTTCACTTTAAAATGCTTTTGTTGGCGCAGTCTAATTCAGGATACGGAAGCATGAATTTTTTGTGTCATTGGGGAAATCGCAAAATAAGCGCTGGCGGACTCTCCCGCGCGCGTATTGGCATGCATGCCCTTCTAACATGAGCGTTTTTTTGCTTCCGTGGTTAATTTTCCACCAGTCACCGACGCGACTTTTTCGGCGTTCGTCCATCGTGCCAACACAAAGACCATTCGGATGCATAGCATCCAATGCTTCGCGTTGCGGCGATTGTCGGTGTCTAAATGCACCAAGTGTTCTAGTGCGGTGGTTTTTCTAATACCCGAATTTCATTGAACAGGGCGACTAAGACGAGTTTGCTCTGAGTGGTAAAACCGCAGGAGACTTTTTTTCGCAGCGTCATGTTTGCGTTTCTTCGGACGCTTGGTGCAACAACACTTGGCAAGCGGGTTTATGTCCGACCCAATACAAGGCTTGACGGCTTGACTCAATGGCCCTTCCGTAATGGATGACGTGGGTACAATTTGTCATTATTTTATTTCCTGAAATCGATGGTTAAGCATTGATACGTTTCAGCAGCCTTTAAAGCGCTGCATTGGCTTTCGTCGTTCCACGGGATCCCTTTTTTGAAACAAGCAGAACCAAACCAACCTCGCGCGCCACCTTCAAATAATCGGCAATTGTTGGGTTCACGCCGCCAGGAACAACCTTCGTGAATCCGCGTACGGCTTTCACTACATTGATCGTTGGTAAGGCTTTGCCGGAACTTTTAATTTCCACCGATCTGCGCCCCGGTGCAGGCCCGGCGAACGCTTGGCTTCGCGGTAAAGACCCGGGATAGCGAACAATCCAGCCACTTTCGCCGCTTTAATCGTTCAGGATCGGTGTGGGGACACACATATTTTGCGCCCGTGGCGACAACTCCGGTCATTGCGCCATGGTCTAATTACGGTTACCGCGCCAATAACGCCTATCCGCAAAGGTCTTTGCATAAGACGATACTGACAACCGGTTTTGGGTGAATTCAGCGGCACTTCGATAAACGAAAGCCCGCGTCCCCCCCAATCAGGAACACGTGGTGATGCTAACACTTCGTTCTTTTCGAAATGCCTCGTTAAAATGGCCACCATGGGAGTTTGCATCAGTGCATCAAAAGAAGTCATGTTATTCGTCCTTTATTTCGCTAACGTTTTAAGCAGCGAATACTTCGCTCGCTGGGCTAAAAACTCAAGATTTTAGATGAGTGAAGCAGGCAAACGCATAACGGACTATGCTTTGCTTCCGGAACATAACAACCGAGCTTTCTGGTGCGTCCAGTGACTCCAGAATGTCTTTCATCATGACCAATCACCCACCGACAAGTCATCTTCACTTATTCGGCGGACATTCACCGCACAGCCAAACGGTACGTGTACTGAACAGATGATTTGCAATGCACCGTTTTGTTGGCTGGCCAATACGCCTTTGATTAACGCGCCTTCGGTAAAACTCGGACTTGGCAAACCTTTGGACGATGGATTCTCATTGAGGGACGCGCAAAACCATTCGCCGTAATCGGAGTTCGAAATTGCGTCCAATTACCGTTCTTGATTTGACCTTTGCAATGCGTTTCGGGCAAGCAAATACAGGGGTTCTTCTGTGCGACTTGCGTTCCAAACATCCATCGCGCCTAATATTGCGTATCTTCATCGCATTCCATCGTAGTACCCGCCCCCGACGCCCTTTGCTTGCAACCGGAACAATTGCATGTGATTAGGTAAAGCAGTTTTTAACATAAATGTTCAGGGCGGAAATTCTGGGCTTTATCGGACCCCAAATGATGGTACGGCTTATTGCCACCGCCCAGACTTGCGCCCATTGCCTGCCATGTTAATGGGTAAAATTGGGAGTGTTAACAGTCGTCCTAAATCGCTAATCCGCTTTCGATTCCGACGCGCCCAGCTTCAATGCCTTGTCACTGTGCGTTGTGGCCTGATGTCACCATCCTGAATCATCAAAGGCGCGAAATTGGTGGTCCCATCGCGGCGGAATAAAGCTTCGCACTGTCGTTAATAGACGGTGGAATCGTTTTTTGATGCCGGCTCATTACAACGCCTCCGTAAACACCAAATATTGTCAGAAATCTCCGGCTGTTACGCTAGCTCTCGAAAAGTGTCGATTACAAATAAACCGTCTTTTGTCTAATTTTCGCGTACACTGCTGACTGCCGTAATGTTAGTGTCTGTTTTTATTTATCTTGCCATTCGATATTTCCGGCCAAAGGCACGTTGGATACTAATAAAATAGGGAGTTCGGGTCTAAATTAGGTAATTGCAGCCAACCTGATTCAGCTCGACAACCGTTCAAACAAGGTCTTTTTTCACCATTGCAGGCAGGCTTTCATAAGGTGAGCCTGGCATGGCTGTGTCAACCACATCGATAGTCCTGTTCATGTAGTAAATGGTAACGACCGGCCAAGGTTGCGCTTGTTTTTGGATGGCAAGTGACCCTGAAACGCCAAACCTTTGCATGCCATTGGATCAATGCCATTGAGTTTGTGATCGGCATCGGCGTCGGTAACGCAATTATTGCCATTGTGCAAATGTCCGTCTGTTTGTATGAGACAACCCCCCAGTTGCAATCGTCCCGATTTTTGTTGCTTTTCGTTGCGTGCCAAAGATTTTTCCATTTCGATGCCCAAATGCCCGCGCGGTGCCGCTCGAAACGCCACATTCGTGAATTCGGGCTGAGTTTGTGGCTTTTATCTGGGCCAATGTGTGACCCATGATTCGGGCGGAAAAGAAATGCTAAAGCCACGCTGAAATGCTCTGGCGCTTAAATGGTCGTTGGCAATCGGACGCCCAAAGCGTTTTGGTGAAATTAAATACCAAAATCCACCTCGCCGCGCCGCGATGAAACAGTTCGATTCATTTCTGGGAAACGCATTGGTTTATCTCATCCAGAAACGATACAAGATTCTTGGGATGGGACTTGTGGTTGCATATCATACTTGGCTGGGTGTAATCCGGTTCATTGTCCATTTCACGTAATTCATCGGATACTCCGTTACAAGGGCAAACAGAAACCGTTCGCGGAATGTATTTATAAGGTATCCCGGTTTGTCGAGATTCAGTCCAACTGATTACGCGCCAACGCCGCATCGTATTTCGTATTGCAACGCCAATCATTGGATGCGGCGCGGATAGAATTCGGATCAGAGATGAAATTTTCAGGTTGAACACAAACACATTCCCATACGGAGTCGTCTTTGACAAAGTATCAGCAGGCATCAAACGTTGGGTATTTTGGTTTATTCCACAACCAATCACCAACGGGCCGATTTGTCATATTTCGCGGACCACGGAACCAACCCTATTAGATGTTGAACGTTCCACCACGTCTGCGGCGGCTTTCGCCAGCTTTTCAGTTGGTCATATCATGAATTCAAAAATAGACCGCTTCCAGTATTGAGATGCACAGGATGGGGTTTCGTAAGGCTGTTTAAAACGCTGGCGAGGCCTCTTGATGAAAGACTGGAATAATCGTATCAAGGCCCCTCTTGAATGTGGCTGGCTTAATTTGGTGTAGAAAAGAGTTTTCATTAGTCGCCAAGACTATTCTCGCCCGGGTAAAATACATGGCTTCAGCTGTAATAACGATGTCTTCTACCGTGTATCGGCTTTTTAATCTGGATTACCGCTCACGCTAAATGCGCGCCAACCGGCTACTTTGATGTTCGCAAAACCTTTGCTCGCGACAAATCACGCTTGGAAAAGTTCGCGTGAGAATTAGGCCGTTACGATTTTCTTGCAACCAAGTGACTGCCAGTCGCTTGGCTCTTGCTGGAAACTCTTTGAGCACCCGGCCATAAAGCCAATGCGTTCAACAAAATGATCGCCACGGGCACAAGTTACACGCCAAAACGCTGAACAGCACATCGCACGACCTTGATTGGTCAAGGTTCAACTGTTGACGCAACCACAGGCAGATGACAACAGCCATGTTTAGTGTTATTGAAAGCTGAGCTTTGTTTCCTAAACGAATCGCCAACCGGTTTGGATTTCATTCACGTCGTTATGACCAAACACGCGCCAACGGCGGCGATCTTCTGCGCTGGTTCATTCGCGGGCGATTTGCAACGCAGCCTCGACCCGCTTCTGGTATCAGGCCCATGGGCGCAGGCTGTCCATTCTTGTTGTGGAATGGCCATTTGTTTAGGACATGTACGGCTCGCAATCGGTTTTGCAGGCAGTGCTCACCAAAAAAACAATTCGGCAGGGCCCACTGTTGTGGGCCAAGCATTACCAAGGTTTTGGCCTTGCGGTTCTTGTCCTAGCAGTCTATTGTCGATAGAAACTAATATTCATTTATTTCCATCATCGTTAACCTTTTGCTAGCAACCCAATGTAGCCCGCAATAAAGTGTCGTGCCATAGCAAAAAGAGAATAACGGAGTAAGCGGCATAAATGGAGGGGGCCTGCCGCAATCAACGCCAGAGACGCCATCCATGGCCTTTTAGGGGCTGATTTCCAGGCGTTATAGGACGCATTCATCGCTTTGTACAGTACAAGAGCCCAAGAAATAGTCTTCCAATAAGGTGAAACAACACGACAACGCCGCCAGCAGGACGTACCAAGGCAACACAACTGCCAGAAAATCTGCTTCCGATCACGCCTCAACGCGCGCAGCTTCGATTAATTCATCTTGGCAAACAACATAAAGTTGCGATAAATAAGGTTTACAAAACCGTTTTGAAACGCGATATGGAAAATGAATCAAAACCCCCGTGACGTGTCGTATACCCAATGCCAGATGTTAGGTCTCGTACCGGAGATTCATCAAGAATTGAAAAGGCACAAAATTTCCGCAATTAAGGCCGGCGATAAAGCAAACATTGCACGAAATTTGAACTTGGTTTAGCGCGTTACCGCCAAGGTAGAAGGCACCGCGCCAATCCACGCGGGGACCGTTTATCAATGAGGTTTTATAAATACCGAACATCGGCGGTTTCCGGGAACACCATGGTGTAGTTTTCAACAGATCCCATCGAAGAATCCCAGTATTACGGCGTTAATGTCGGCGAGTTGAGCGGAGAGGTCAACAAAAACAGCAAGCGTGGCACAAACCAAGGAACAGTTGAAATCACACACAACGCGATAACTACATTTAAAAAAGGTATGTATCTTTTTTTCGAATAGGCGTAGGACATTAGGCTTTCTCAATCTCCCAGCATGCGCACAAGAAGTAGGGCATATAAATATCTAATCAGGAACAACACAGTTGCTGATGCCGCACCATTAACCCCGCTCGTCGATAGTAGGAAAAATGACTTGCTCTTAATGACGTTAAGGCAGAATGGACGAGAACGGTCCCGCTGTATTAGTCGCACCCCCAAGGTGAGCTACGTAATTGCACGTCACCGTGACCACAATCGCAATTAAAAGTGGTGGTTTTAGCTGAGGAGAATCCACATGAGCAAATTTATCCAGCCATGAAGGCACCATCTAACGGGTGCTGCTTCTATTTGATTTGGATGGGTTATGTTAAAGCCTGTGAGTAAGATCATGCCCCCAGTACGCCATTTGCGGCCAAAGACCCGCAACAATAATGCAAGGTTCCCCCCCATTTTCGTCGGCAGTACGCCCTATGGACTCACACCCAAATAGCCAGTCGATTTATTAAAAAGGACAAGGATGGGATCGTAGAACCAAGAAAAACATAGCCGGAGAGGATTGCGAATACCAAAAGGAGGAAAAAATGGATTTACCCAAGGCTATCCCCTTGATTTTTTTGATTCAAGAAATAAAGAATAGCCCAACCAATGTGGGGCGCCACATGAAGAAAAACACCATTTTCCCCGTAGGATTGTTTTTACGCACAAAATTGAAGTTCATTCGAAGAGTTCAATTGTTAATACTAAAAACACCCCCAAGGTTTTTTTTTTCCCAAATTTTGCATCCCCATTATAAAATTCAACCAGATTACTCTGGGGAATAGGGGAAAAATAAACGTGGGCAACCAAAACATGATTGACGCTGGCGCCTAAGAAATAAACGGATCCATTGTTGGTGGTCTTTGTATGCAAAATTTTTTTGATTGGCGCAACACTTTATTTTTTATTTTAGTTTTTAAAAAAAATTTATTGGCTCTTATCTTCTCCTTTCCGGTGTGTTTGG
>Ga0163217_1051223_pt1 | contig 11339 bp, 9 predicted proteins | sample SynspAceP_FD_185933 | JGI IMG/M metagenome (GOLD analysis project Ga0163217, IMG submission 185933) | Saline lake microbial communities from Ace Lake in Antarctica - Synechococcus sp. Ace-P (PacBio error correction) | ecosystem: Environmental > Aquatic > Non-marine Saline and Alkaline > Saline ... | reverse complement strand
CGAGAAAATCGCTAAGGAGCGCAAGCACTTCGGATGCCGCGTTGCGCGACCTTCAGGCGGCGCCTGGATCAAAAGTTCCAGGACGATGGAGGAGCCGCTCTTCTCTCATGAAGCTTTGCAGAGGTTCAGGCGGCCAGCCGCAGTGGAGCGAGGAAAAGGGCCTGATTGACGTATTACCGCGAAGCAAATGGCCAGGCTCTATGGTGTGAGGTGTGGTGTACATCGTCATCTCCAACGTGGGGGCCTGTCGGAAAGTATAACGTACGTCGTAAGAGTTGTACTCATTAGGTGATTGGTAGCTATGTGAATGTGATTCTCTGGGATTCGACGCTATTTGGATGAAGCTCCGTATATGGACCGCTACTCAGAGCTCTGGAGATGCGTCGGGTTCTGTCTTGTTGTTTGGACAGCATACGATGGTTCTCTACAACGCCCCGCACTGGGAAGCAAGTTGCAACGAGCGTTTTGCAGCAGGTCGGTCAACAAGGTTAACGGCCGCAAGGAGTTTTCCGTTGCGAACATCACTGAAATTAGGGTTGGTTTTAGAGAAAAACTAACGACCCCGCCGTTTGAGGTCAACCCACGAAGCTCCGGATGAGCAGCTATCGTGAAAGCTGCGCTATGGCGATTGCCTGCGGAGGACTGATTAGGCAACAGAAAACGGGCTGCCTGGCATCTAGCGAGTACCGTCGTTGTTGGTAACAAACCCAATTTTTCCTAAGGCGCGTTAAGCTATTGCCAAAATCCGAGACTGTACCTAATTCCTGCATCGGAAATGCAAATTTGCTAGCATTAGCTACGCAAAAAAAGGCCTGGGTGCCCACAATCAATCTTTGAACAAGCCAAAACTCATATACCTCGATCATCGGATAGCTCTCCCAGAGCTTGCCCCTGGCTTCCCGTTTTGCATTTGTATTTTGGTGAAAATGTTCAAAACTGCTGGGCTACCCGGAGAAGTGCATTTTGGACAAGCTTAATCAAGGGAAGCGCTTGCTCTCAGGGTATGGGTTGAAGAAGACGTCGCGTTGTTGCTGTCAAGAAGCGTACCACATGATGGCCATTGTTTGGCGCGGATGCGCGCGCGGGATTCAGTGGACTCGCTGAAAGGAATCAACGAATCTACTTTCGCAAGAGGGTAAAACGTTGGCGAAACTAACGAGATCCAAGATGGGGACAATTGTCATCCCCTTTCCCAGGTGGAGGCTCGTTCACAAACGAGCAGCTCTGACCATGGATGTGATTCGAGCGTGGTTGGTTCAGGTGATTAAGATTGGGAGGTCGTGACGATACAATTCCGCTAACCCTTAAAGGTTCTGACGGTGCCTTATTTGCATGCACGATAAGGTCCTGAGCTAGCTAAGAGATATCAGCGTACTACCTCGAAAGAACCCTATAGAGGTTAGCGGGAAGGGGTATGGGACTAGGCAGTCATCGGCATCTGGACGCTTGGAAAGGCTAGTTGTTCGATCTTACCGGGAGCTCTCATGATTGGATTTTGAGGCCCGCTGGGATTAATTCTCAGCTTTCGGCGGACTGGGAGTGGTGAAAGCGATATGAGGAAAAATGTGATGAGATCCGAAAGGGGGTAAACTTGGTCAATCTGGATCCCAAAATGTATTGGCGCTCTACTTCGGGAAGCGTCTTTGTCCCGATGATCAACTTCGAGTCGACGGGCTGCGTTGCAAGAGATTGCGGAAAACGGCGGGAATCTATTGGTATGCCTTGCCCGGTGTTCGCCAGGGAATTTTTGACGGGCCTTTCGATAATGAAAAAGGCCACCACGCCTTGCTGTCCTATTGGTTCCGCGCTTTTAAGTTCTACCCTACGACAAAAAAGCAGCTGTAGAACGTCGATGCTTTCTGGGAAAGAAAATATCATCAGCCCGGCACGCCAAGCTGTAAAAAGTATGACCGCCCAAATCATTGCCATAGCGAAATCTTCCGGTGCGAGGATGATATCACGAAGATACGAATTATTAAAGAGTCCCTCGATGGTTTGAAGTAGACGCAATGCAGTATTTCTGATTCTAATTCTATTCCCGCAAACTTAAAACAGCATAATATTGAATTTTTGGGGCGAACCAGATGCGGAAGACAGCGAATTATTCAGTCATCAAGCAGCGGTGATGGTGACGCAAAGAAAGCCAAAAGGCAAGACCTGACCCCTAGCGCCTGCACAAAGAAGCAAAAGGCAAGACCCTGACCCCAGCGCCTGCCACCGCGCAGCGGACGCACGCAGCCTGAAAGCGCGCCATCTCTGCGTCGCCGCTCTGGATTGCTTCCAATACTCAGGGCAGTCGAAGGCGCCACCAAATCGAAAGAATGAGATATAGAACAGTACGACACTGCAAACACCAGTCGTAAATGCCGGCGCATCCTCATCACATTTCGTGGCAACAGAAAGAAGGTCTGGTTGCGGCCCTGTTCTTCGCCGCCATGCAGTGATCAGCGGCGCTGCGTATACGGAACTATCTTGCCAAGGCTGAACCACCCGGGGAGCGGCGTCGTCAGACGCGCTGGTGTTCGAGTTTATTGTCAATGGGTTGGCCGGACAACCCGATTGGGCGCGCTATCAAATCAACGCCGCTTTGCGGTATTCCAAACGGCCGTTCAAGGATTGAGCTTGGCGCAGAAAAAACAAGATTCGCAATCAAGCAGTTGGCCCGGAGTAGGGCAAGAGCTGGGCAAAACTATCCGCCGAGCTGGTCCCGTCCTGATCATCTGCCCTGCGGAAAAGCTATTGCAGAGCCTGGCTGTCAGGCGGGTGTGAAAAGAGCCCAAGGCTTCAGGGGACATATTGGCCGAGTCGCCTGGCGGTCGGTCAGTGCAGCAGGGCCTGAATAAATCTGCTCTGCTTTTGAATGAGCGAGGTCAAAATGGGCTGTAAATCACGGGCAAGGAAGCAAAAAACTATACCCTCGATTTCAGTGAGCTTTTAGCTATTGATGCTCAGGTCAAAGCATGTGGTCACTTCAATCCTATCCCAAGTCATCGGCTGCACCAGAACTTGCAGCGTGGAATCGGTCGGTTATTATCGCTGAGATGAATACGTAATCGATATTGGTAAAGGCCTTCTGGTTATTTGCGCTGCAAGAAAAAAATGGGCTGGCTTTCATTCCTTGGCTGCTCTCTTACAAGGACGCGATGATACTGGCTCGTACAGGCCCATTTCGGCCGAGTTCAGGCAACGACGTCGAGTGGTTCCACCAACGCCACCCAGTCAGTTTATCCCAGGTCTATTGCTATTGAAATCACCGAGAAAACGGTCTTTGGACCGATGGAGATCGTTCACGGGCAGCTGGAGATACTTCCAAAAACTGCCCCATATACCCAAACACTTCGTCGGTCGCGCCCTTTGGTCCATACGGCCCAATGCCGTGATATCGCCGTTAACGGTGTGAAGGGCAGAAAAAAGCCGTGAGGTCATGGGTATTCCAGGTCAGCGTTGAGCTGCTGCTTGCCAGCCCGTCAGAGTAAGCTGCGAATTCCAATCCAGGCTGCAACGCGATGGACCGTTTCGGGGAAAACCCAAATTGCGCGACTCTTTGATTCACCAACCCACAGATAATCCCCGGCCCCCAAAACCCTTGTATTCAAGGGTTGAAAGCAAAGGGTTCTTCGCACTCTTGGACCACCAAAACGTCAGCTTGCAAACGTCTGCTTCAGCCAAACTTGTTGTCTTAGTGCCCCATTACAGTCTCCATGTAACAAAGTTTCATAGAAAGACAGGATTCCCTTTGCTATTGGTTGGTCTTGTGTAGTAGGAGAAATCTTGACCTTGAGTTCTGCTTACCGATGATCATATGTTTTCGATTTGTTTGAGCGGTATGCCGTCTTTATTTTAACCAGGGCTGTCAGGCCCATTTGCGCTACCAACGTGAATAGTTGGCGGCGGCTGAGCTAGGACTTGGGAAAACTCCCCACATCTTTCACGGAATGACATAAGCACCGTCATTTTCAATCAAAGCCCCATCTTCGATGAGCCTTTTTCTCTGTCGGTACACTTGGCCAACTTTGAGCGGAAAGACCTTTCTTCCAGAACAGCCTGGAGCCCTTGTAGTACCACGATTCCGTTTGGCGTCAAATAGCCTGGTGCAAACAAGACCTTTGATGTTTGCAATTCAGCATTGCCTTTCGGTGCCGTCTGGTGCGGTTAGAAGGAAAGACTTATTCAAGGAAGGCATTCAATACCAAAACAGGCAGAAGCCTGCCTGCATTTTTTCAAGGAAATATTCCATGTCTTCTTCTGTCTGACTCAGGCAGTTCTGGGCTCCACTCCTTGGGCTATTTCATTAACGATAGCCCGCTCAGTCTTTCTGGCTATATCAATCAGTCGACCTTCAAGATATTTTGATGTGCGCCTTGGTGAGGTTTTCGTGCTTTCGTTACAAAAAAATAATGTTGTTCAGAAAGTCCTTGGAGAGATGAGATTTCACCCTATCTCGAACACACTTTCGGGCTTCGCAATATAAATAGCGCGATTGTTGGTTTTCTGGGTCGGTTCCAGTCAGGAAAATAAACGCCGTAGCTTAGGATTTCCTCCGCTCAAGCACTTTTTCAAACTCGCTGCGCGGCCCTGAACAGCTTTGCCAGTTCCAGTTGAAAGCTCGACAGTTCTAGTCGCTTTGGGTCGCCATATGCAAGAAACATTTTCCAATGTTGCCAGTGGGCACAACATCTCCTTAGTTATAACGCCTATTTTTAGTGAGTTGCGTTTCGCTGTTCGGTTTAAATGGGAGGGGCAGACTGTCCGTGTCGGTTGCTCGTAGCTGACTGCAATCCTTGCTGTTAACCGAGAGATAGGGCAGGGCGTTGGGGCTGTCCAAGTCTTTTTGCCCGCGCCAGATTTAAGCAGCCCCCGTCAGGCGTCAGTTGCCCCCCATCCACCCCAACAATACCCCACATACGCTTTTGGTAACTCAACTGGTCCCGTGGACCGGTTGAGTTCTACACAAAAGAAAGATGGTGCGAATTTGCTGGAACGCCATGGAGGCTACGTTATGTCTTATGAAACCCTCGACTACAGCGTACAGGACGGCATTCTGACCCTGACCCCCTTCAAACCGCCCTGACCGGATGAATGCCTTTTAACGGGCGATTGCGCCGTGAGTTGCTGGCGGCCTTTGACGCGCGATGCGGATGACAATGTGCGGGTGATATCATGACCGGCGGCGGGCAAGGCCGTTTTGCGCGGGTGCGGATCTGGAAGAAGGGTGGCGATACATTCAATCGGCACAAGCGGCAGAATGAACCTGCAGGGCGATACCTTGCGACGATGGTGGCGGTTACGGTGTCGCTGCGGATCTAATGAGTCCACTAAGCCTGTGATCGGTGCCTTTAATGCGCTTGCGGTGGGTGTGGCGGCGCGACCATGGACCTTTGCCGATGGATATTCGTATGGCGATCGACCAAGGCGCGGTTTGGTTTGTATTTGCCCGTCGTTGGTATCACCATGGAAGCTTGTTCGAGCTGGTCCTGCCGCGTCTGGTTGGCCCTATGAGGCGGCGGAGGTGGTGTATACGGTCGTGTGTTTGATGCTGAGGAGCCCTGAAGGGGGTTGGTTCGCAGTATTCATGAGCCGGAAGAATTGCTGCCGGCGGCGTGTATGCGTGTGGCGCGTGAAATTGCTGACAATAGCCTCTTGGCATGTCTGCGCTGCTTAAACCGTCAGTTGTTATGGCGCATGATGGCGGCGGCATCATCCGATGGGAGCGCACCAAGGTCGATTCGCGGGCGATTGCCTTTATGGGTGAGTCGGGCTTGATGCCGCAGCGAGGGTGTGCAGTTCCTTCCTGGAGAAAGCGTCCGCCGCAGTTCAAAGCTCAGCCCGAGCAAGGATCGCCCTGGCTTCTATCCCTGGTGGGATGAGCGGCCCTTCAAGTAATTCCCCGCCTGCGCAGGTGCACACACTCTTTGCACTTGGCGCGCTTGGCGGCGGGTCTATGTGAATGTTATTCTTTGTAAACCCTTCCATTGACCTGCCCCGGGAGCTATTACCATGAGTCGCCTTTTAGAATCCGCTGTTGGACTCTGCGAGAAAAGCGCCGATTCCAGCCACCGAAGGCTTTTGTTTCAACCAGACCATTGTTGCGCATTTCAAAGTCGCCTGAGGCGACGCTGGATTTATACCGCATTCATGGCATGACGCTGGTTGAAAGAGGCTGGATTTTGAGGAGATGAAGTTTCAGGCCTGTACTTCCTTGCGGCTATCGATACCCATGAGCTGGTGGACTGGTTCGCCACCGATAACCGTGAGCGCCTGGTGCAGACTTTCGGCCGCCCGGCGATGCTGGAGTTGGACGGATAACTGGGCACCGAAGACGATGCCGATTTCAGTTACCACAACGGCAATGACGAGCCCAAGGGCTTGGGCATATCGGTTTTGCGGTGCCGGATCTAGAGGCGGCCTGCGTGCGGCTTTTGAGGAGCTGGGTGTCAGACTTCGTTAAACGCCCGCAGGATGCAAGAATGCAAGAAACATTGCCTTTATCCGTGACCCGGATGGGTTCTGGATCGAGCTGTTCACGCCGGGCGACCTGCCTGACGGTTGGGCTGATTTCTTCAGACCAGCAACTTCTCCAGTGCTGCGCGGGGTCCCTTCGGGATCCGCAGGAGCGGTTGCTGGCGCGCTCGACAAATACATGCTCACGAAAGCGCTGCGCGCAGGCTTCTTTCGACACCTGCTATGAATTTACGCCAATTCGTAGTGCACTGAGCTGTTGCCACAGTTTTTGCCGACGGCGCACGCCGATTTCGATGGGCTTCGGGAAGGCGATGGGGCGAAGTAGTTCGCCAGGCGGAAGCTGACGACGAGGCGATCGTTCGCCCTGATGAATATCCAGCCCACCCTGTTCGATCAGCCAGCTGTTTAAACCGCGCTGTCGAAAGTAGTTGATAATACACCACGTTGTTTACAGGCACCGTAAGGGACGTCATTGTCCGTGCATCGGGTGGGTATGGGGTGCAGGTGGGGGTAGTCGCTGCGTGTTTGGTTCTCACTCATATTTGATGTCTTTCCTCGGTTCAGCGGATAACATGGTTACGCTGATTGGGTGATGACGGATCGTATTCACTGCCGTTGACACACCCTCCGTAGACACGCCCGTGAACCCGCCTGGGGGCTCGCTATTGGCCCATCCTGGGCATAGACGGTCTACTCGGTGTCGCTCAAGCTGCTCTTAGCATCGGGAGTTGTTCTGTCCAGTTAAAAACCTTTGAATCAGTATTGCTTGGCATAAATCGCCGGCGCATCTGCTTCGGTCAGATTCCCGTGGATTATGACCAGGCAAAACGCTGTTGCAGCATCGCGTCCTTGGCCAGTTTGCGGCACATTGTCCTCTGGGACGCCAGCGTCACGCAGGCGCGTGGGGCAGTTTGCAGCGGCTCGGTCGACAGTTCCGCGACCAGTTGCTCGGTCAGGCTAGCGGCGTTGCGGCTTTGAGGTTTCTGACCAGTAGCGTTGCGAGTTGGCATTTAGCAAAGGGCTCGGCGGCTGAGGCGTTTTGAAGTCGATCACCGCGGGCAGGTACAGTGCGTTGGACAGGCCCATTGGGGAATATTGGAAATGCCCGCCTAACGGATAGGGCCAGTGCGTGTACGGCCGGCGACCGGTGCGCTTGGGCGAATGCCTGGCCGCGAGCAGGGGCGCCGAGCAGCATGGCCTGGGCGGGGCTTCGCGGTTGCGCCTGTTGTGCAGCTTCATCGAGGTTGGCGGCGAGCAGGCGCAGGGCTTCGCGGGGCGAGGCATGTCGGATAGCGGGTTTTTCTTGATCTTGCTGGTGTAAGAGAGAGAGACTCGATGGCGTGCACCATGGCATCAATACCGGTGGCGGCGGTGAACGCTGGGGGGCAGGCCGAGGGTCAGGTCGGGCGATCCAGCAGGAGCCATGTCCGGCAGCAGGAATGGGGGAGACGACGCCATCTTGGTGGTTTCACCGGTGGTTGATTATGCGAGATCTGCGTTGACTTTCGAGCGGTGCCGGCGGTGGTCGGGACCTGCATCAGCGGCAGGCGCTGGGCCCTTGGCATTGCCGACGCCGTTAGATATCAAAGTTCAGTTGCCTGCTTGGAGCGGGGTTGGGCCAGGGAAGCGACCAGCTTGGCGACGTCCATTTAGCTGGCCGCGCCAAAGCCACGAACCAGGTCAGTCTTCGTGGCGCGGCCCTGTATTTTCTATTGCGGCCATGGACCACTGATTTCTGGCGGATCTGCCTAACGGCGTCTGAGATTTCCACGGCCATGCCGCTTTGGCAAAGCCGCAGGATGTCGTTGAGCATGCCCAGTTTGTTTTGATGGCCCTGGATCGGTGGACGATCATTCATCGCGGTTGGCGCCGCGCTCTTGCAAGCTCGGCCAGTGCGAACGGCCGAACGGGACTCGCAGAGAATCTGGGCAGTGGTGGCAAACAGAAAGGGAGAACATTGGGCACCTCTATAAATGAGACAGTTTGCGATATGTATGGGGGGCGCTGCGGCGGGCTGGAGGCCAAGCTGCAAGTTTCAAGCTTAACGAGCGGCAAGCTTGTTCAAAAGCTAAACCCTTCGCGGCGAGGCCGCCGCTCCCACCAGCGAGGGTGCGCGCTCCCACCCGGTAGGAAGCGGCGGCCTCGCCGCGAACTGGGTTTAGGCCGCTTGAAGCTTGCCGCTTCGCTTAGAAGGAAACATTCCAGCAGATCATTAAGAAACAAGCCCGCGCGCTCGGTGTGGCGCAGTTTGCTGGTCCAGGGCTCGAGCAGGCCTTTGCGTACGGCTTCATTCAGCGTGCGCGATTGCTTTCAATCGATTGGGTCGGTGCGCGTGCCAGATAGAACGCGTGGGTACGCCGTCGCTGAGGCCAGGGCGTTCATCGGAAGTCGAAGGCAGGTCTGCGGCGGTTGAATGTTCTTTGCGGCCCGGCAATAGTCCTTGGCCGGGTCGAGATAATCCCGGGGCAGGCGGGTTCTCAGTAGCGTTTCCACTCGGCCATCGCGGTGGGTCAACTTGCCGTGCGCCCGGCGCGATGCCGAGGAAAGTCGCCGTATTGCCAGTAGTTCAGATTGTGCCTTGGCCTGCCGGGCCTGGCTGCGCGTACGCGGAGATTTCGTATTGTGCCACCCGGCTTCAGCCAGCCTGGCTGGCCAGGGCTTCCTGGATTGCCCACAGGGTGTCTTCGACCGGCAGATGGCGGCTTGCTGGTAGACAACCGTATTGGCTCGAAGCGTCAGTTGGTTACCAGGGACAGGTGCTCGGGGCCCAGGGTCGATGCCTGGTTTATATCGCCAGCGCGTCGTTCCAGGGATTGATCCGGCAGGCCTGGCATCAGGTCAGATTAGGTTGTCGAAGCCGGCCTTGCGCGCCATGGGACGGCGGCCAGGGCTTCGCTGGTCATTGTGGATACGACCAGCGCTTTCAGGTGTCTGGCATTGAAGCTCTTGGATTGCGATCGACAAGAGATTGACTGCCCGCCGCGCGGTAGCGGCAAACTTTGATCTGTTCGAAGGTGCCCGGATTGGCTTTCCAGCGTTGTTTCGTATCCGAAGGCGAAATTCAGCCGGCTGGCCATGGCATCCAGCACCGGCCCAAACTCTACGGGCGGAGAAACAGGCTGGGTGTGCCGCTCCAAAGAGATCGAGGTCAGGCTCCCGGTCCTGAAACGCCAGGCAGATTTCCAGTTCCAAGTCGGCAATCAGACGCATCGATATTACTCGGCCTCTGGCAGACCTTGCTCACTGACGTGCGAAGTTTGAAGGTCGCAGGTAGGGGCATTGGCACGCACCACGGAATGTTGATGTAGCCGCCAGGGGCGAGGAACTTCTTTCACGCCAAACCCCAGGCGCGCTCGTAGCTGAACCCATGCTCTTGGCGCTGGTGGCTCAGGCGGTTCTTGTCGGCGGGGCTGAAGTTCGGGCGCTGGAGCATCGGCTTCAGGCACCCAGAAACAGTGGTCGTAGCCAAAGCCATGTGCAACCGCGGGGCTTTCGGTCCAGAATCCGCCGCTGCCAGGACGCCTTCACAAGACTGATCCGGGCGTCGGGTCTTCGGCGTGCATTCATCAGCACCCAGTACGGAAATAAAAGCGCGCGGCCGCGTCGCCTCGGCGGGAGGCCACTTCCAGCGCTTCCAGCAGCTTGGCATTGTTCCTGCATTCGCCACCTGGCCTCCTGCATTAACGGGCGGACGTAGATTGGCCGGGGCGCGCCGGCCAAGGCATCGACGGCAATCCGGGATTTCATCCGCAGGGCCGTGCAGGCCGCTTGCCCGGCACGCGTTGGCGGGCTTTGTTATGATGGGTGGTTTTCGACAAAACTCAAGACGTCTTCCACGGGCTTCTTCGGCGACGAAGCGCTTTGGGGCCGCACGGTGGAACCAGTTCACCGAGCGTGGCCTGCAGCTCCTTGGAGCTTGCCTGCGTTGCCGCTGGCGAGAATCAGTTGCTGAAAGGGCAAGTGCGGAATCCAGTCATCGGGGAAGAACTCCTGCTGAAAAGCGTAGGGGTTTGGGTGGTCGCCGCCGGAAGCTGGGCCGGATTTCGACCTCGAAGCGCAGCAAGCCACGCTGGGTGGCGGTGTAGTTTTGGCAACGAAAAAATAAGATCGAGTTCCATTCTTCCTGCAGGGCGGATTTAAAGCGCAGGTTGGAGCGCTGTTCCGAGGGCATATTGGTTCACTTTACCGGAGAAAGAGTGCATCAACGGCACCGGGCCTTTTCGGCGGTTTTTGCTTGCTGCCACGCGATGTTCAACCACGCGTGGGTTCGGGCCCGCGTTCAGGCCGGTAATTGGCAGCGGATATCCGCTGCAGGATTAGCTTGCATGTTGAAAGTGTTGTAGTTACACTCGTCAGATTACCAAAAACGCTTGCGGGCTGGGGTTTGCTTGGGCCGGCTGGGCCAGCGTGGGGAGCAGCAGTTAGAGACTGCAGAGGCAGGGCGCGGAACCATTCATGAGATTCTTCCTATGGGACAATTGAGCGGGCCTAGCCGGGTGGGGACCGGTAATAGGCAATCTCGCCCAACAGGTTTGGCCACCAGGGCGCTGAGGCATTGCTGCTTGCCGGTGCGTCTGGTCAACCACCAGCCGATCAAGACATACGGATCGAGCGCTCACGGCCACAGGGCTTCGGAAGTCCTTTTGAAGGTACAAAAAGTGGATATTTGGGCGTGTTTGTTAACAACAGTGTAGGGCATGAAAAACTCCCGGCTCCACCGGGATTGCGGGGGACCTTTTGTACCCAGATTATAAACGGGCAAGGCGCCAATGGGCCGGAAAGTTTGGGGGGAAAGTTTTCCAGGATGGCTTCGCGACCGATTGCGTAGCATCTTCTTTTCCAGTACCTGATCGGGGTAGTGCACGGCCATCTCTCCC
>Ga0163217_1044884_pt1 | contig 11339 bp, 6 predicted proteins | sample SynspAceP_FD_185933 | JGI IMG/M metagenome (GOLD analysis project Ga0163217, IMG submission 185933) | Saline lake microbial communities from Ace Lake in Antarctica - Synechococcus sp. Ace-P (PacBio error correction) | ecosystem: Environmental > Aquatic > Non-marine Saline and Alkaline > Saline ... | reverse complement strand
TACCAAGAAAAATTGTTGCCAGTTCTGGAGGAGGGATTATTTGAAGCGATTCGTCAGCAAGACTATCTACTCATGCACCCATTTAGAAGTTTTTTCTCCAGTCATTCGTATTCTGCTGAGTGAAGCGGGCTAAAGACCAGCGTTGTACTATTCTCTCTATAATTCTATCTCTCTTATCGAATCTGGTCGGTGTTCGCTCTCAATTTTTCTTATAACGCCTTGTAGAAGGCTGCCCGAAACGGTTCAAAAGAATTCACTGTCGGTGTGTTGTAATTGTGTTGTATGTTTAAGAGCTCGATGACCGAGACCTCCGGGAAAAGTCTGTTTATGCCTTAGCAAGGCCGCTTACAAGCTGCTGGCTGCCATTGGTGTTTATTTGGGTTGTCGTTGTCATAAAACTCATGTGCGATATGTATATGATTCTTATCGTGCTTATGGTGAAAGGTCACGGGATCTTACGCGTATCTCATTATGGAAACCTTGTTTGGGTAACATAATCACGCATCGGCAATGCTAGGCTGTTTACAGTGACTCATAGCTTCATGACATGCAATTAAGGACATTGGCGAAAGAGATTGTTCATCGCTGTTCGTATTGCTAGTTCTCAATAAGGATACGATAATGGTTTTGTGAGTACAGAGTCTGTGCATGTTATAGATAATGCTAGTTACACGTGTCGCCATTCACTGTCTTCTCGCGATGTCTACTTGATCGATGATTTTTAACCGTGAAGCCAGGAATCATGCAACAAAATATTATGGTCGTGAACCGCCGTTCGGTCGCGTGTACGCGCCGCTATTATTTCATTAAATATTGTTACTCTCTGTGTTTGAGGAGTGATCTTGAGCCATAAAACGTCTGTGCTAGGTGTCTCTCTATAAAGCGCGTCGCAGCTGCTGGCGTTAAGTATCTCGACTTTAATTCTCGGATAGGGTATCCTGCACGCTACGTCCACTTGGAATAAATAGGCACATATCTTCTAATAGTCCCCCGCAGCTACGAAGTTTATTACGCGTAGGGGCGGTTTCATTAGGAACACAAACTTCGTGCTGTTTAACTTACTTATATTAATAACCGCAATTCCACAGTCTACCATATTATCCAGTGCAGTATGGGATGGCACTCGAAAACTTAAACAACCGGCATTGCAGTCGCTTGTTCCCTCTGTAACAGGATTACAACAAACTCGCGAAGTGAAAAGGAACTTGAGTGATTACCTAACAATAATACTCAAAGCTGGATTCTACAACAGCGATGGCTTCCGTCCTACCAGCTATCTAAACCTGACGAATAAGAGGCGAGTATCGCGAGCTGCACAACCGAGTCCTACTCATGTGAGTTTAGCAGACAACACGCGTTAAATCTTTATTCACGCTCATACTAAAGCCCCACGTCAAAATGAAGGTGGGCTTTTTTGTGCATAAAACAAGGGCTTATCCCCAGATGTTAGCAAGGAATACATGATGCTCTATTAAACCATCACACTTGTTTACTCAAGAGCACATAAGCTGACATCCTGTAGCATTCAATTCACCTCACACGCTATCAGCCTTCTTATATTCCAGCCAAAGGTAGATTTCCACCTATTTTCCTTTCCTTGAGCCAAAAAAAAAGCCCTGACAGCTTTAGCTATCAGGGGCCTCTTTAATTAAGCTTTGACGACCCGACTGAGAAAACCTACTCTCAATGGGATCTCCCACACTACCATCGCGATGGCGCTTTTTTCACGTCTGAGTTCGGCATGGGATTCAGGTGGTTCAACGCCTCTTGATCGTCAAGCAATTCTGCGTGCGTTTCGTTCTGGCGTTTCTTAAGATGATTAATCTCGTATCATCTCTTTCTTCCAACCAAAACACGCGAAGACTATGCTTGTGCATCTTTAACAATTCTTTTGAAATAAACAGGTAATCAAGGTTTAACCAGTTTTTACGTATGTGTCTTCTGTAATCTTGATGAGCTTTTCTCATCTAAAACCACTTTTGGTTTATATGGTCAAGCCATCCGAGCAATTGAGTTATGGTTAGCTTCAATGCCTCACAAAGCAACTTACACAGCCAAAACTATCAAGCGCCTAGTCCTCGGGACGGCTCTTTAGGGCGACTTATGTTCCCATGAGATTTCTTATCTGAGGGAGGCTTCCCGCTTAGATGCTTTCAGCGGTTATTCCCCGTTCCGAACGTAGCTACCCGGGCAATGCCACTGGCGTGGACAACCGGAAACACCAGAGGTGATCCACTCCGGTCCTCTCGTACTAGGAGCAGTCTCTCTCAAATCTCAACACGTCCACGGCAGGATAGGACCGAACTGTCTCACGACGTTCTTAAACCCACTCGCGTACCACTTTTAAATGCGAAGCAAAGCCCATACCCTTTGGGACCGCTTCAGCCCCAGGACTGTGATTGAAGCCGCATCGAGTTGCCAAAACACCGCCCGTTCGATGTCGAGTCTCGTTGGGCGGTATCAAGCCTGTATCCCCGGATACCTTTGATGCCGTTGAGAAACGATGGCCTTCCATACAGAACACCACCGGATCACTAAGGACCTTACTTTCGTACCTGCTCGACGTTGTCTGTCTCGCAGATAGCGTGCTTTTTGGCCTTTACACTCTTACGCATGATTTCCGACCATGCTGAGCACACCTTCGTGGCTCCTCCGTTCTCTTTGGTAGGAACCGCCCCAGTCAAAACCACTCCACCACACATGTCCTCGATCCATGATAATGGACCTGAGTTAGTAAACCTCCACAACCAGTACAGCGCGTGGTATTTCAAGATTGGCTCAAGTAGAACTAGCGTCTCCTTATCTTCAAAGGCTCCCACCTATCCTACACAAATAGGTCCAAAAGTTCACTGTGTGAAGCTATAGTAAAGTTCACGGTGCTTTCCGTTCTAGCCGCGGCATACACGCATCTTCACTGCGATTTTCAAAATTTCAGCTGAGTTCGGGTGGAGACAGTGTGCCATCGTTTACGCCATTCGTGCATGGTCGGACTTTACCCGAGAGGAATTTCGCTACCTTAGGACCGTTATAGTTACGGCCGCCGTTTACTTGGGCTTCGATCAAAGAGCTTCGCTACGCTAAAACCCATCAATTAACCTGTCAAGCCACCGGGCAGGCGTCACACCCTATACGTCCACTTTCGTGTGGCCAGAGTGGCTGTTGCTTTTAATAAACAGCGCAGCCAGCCTGGTATCTTCGACCGACTAGTGCTTACGGGAGCAAGGTCCTTCACAACCGGCCGGGCGTACCTTCTCCCGAAGTTACAGTACCCAGCTTGACCTTAGTTCCTTCACCCGAGTTCTCTAAGCGCCTTGGTATTCTTCTACTGACCACCTTGTTGGTCGGTTTGGGGTACGGTCAATGTATAATCTGAAGCTTAGAAGTTTTTCCTGGAAGCATTGGCATCAACCACCTTCGCCCAAAAGAGGGCTCGTCATTCAGTTCTCGGCATCTCTCTCTAAAAAGAGTGGACCCGGATTTGCCTAAGTCACTTGCCTACCGCGCTTAAACACAGACAACCACGCTGTGCTGGCCTAGCCTTCTTCCCGTCTCTCCATCGCAATTATACCATCGGTACAGGAATATTTAACCTGTTTTCCATCGATACGCATTTCTGCTCGCCTTAGGGGCGATCACCCTGCCCTGACTTAAACATGCGGGACAGGAAAACCTTGGTTTCCGGCGGGGGAGTTTTTCATCCCCTTATCGTGACTCATGTCAACATGTCGCACTTCTGCATACTCCAGCCTGCCTTAAGCTTTGACCTTCAACGGCTTACAGGTGAACGCTCCTCACCCATGCCAATTTAAATTAAGCATCCGTAGCTTCGGTGTACAGTTTTGAGCCCCGTTATATCTCCGCGGCAGGCCCCGACTTCGATAGTGAGACATTACGCTTTTCTTTAAGGATGGCTGCTTTCTAAGCCAACCTCCTAGCTGTCTAAGCCTTCCCACATTGGCGTTTCCCACTGAAACTGTTAAACTTTGGGACCTTAGCTGACGGTCTGGGTTGTTCCCTTTCCACGACGACGTTGCTACCCGCCGTGTGTCCTGCCCGTAAGTTGCACTCATTGGTGATTCGGAGTGTGTGCATGTGGTTGGTAAGATCGGGAGATGCCCCCTTAGCCAAACAGTGCTTCTACCCCCAATGGTGAGATTACGAGGCCGCTACCTATAAATAGGCTTTCGGATAGTGAGGAGAAACATCAGCTATCTCGAGCTTGATCAGCCTTTCACTCCTATCCACAAGTCATCCCCAGCCTTTTTCAATGGATGTTGGATTCGGTCATCCAGTTGATGTTAGTCAATCCTTCAACCTGCTCATGGATTAGATCCGCCCTTGGATTTTCGGGTCTATTTCCATGCAACTAAATCGCGTGTTTGGCTCCTATTAAGGACTCGGTTTCCCTACGCTTCCACTACATGCTTAACCTGGCTTACTGAAAATAAGTCTGTTGTAGCCCATATACAAAGTGTTGTACGCTAGTCACGGTAACAAGTCCGCTCCCTTCACTGCTTGTACGTAGCACGGTTTCAGGATCTAATTTCATTCCCTCCACATGGGGGTTCTTTTTGCGCCCTTTCCCTCACGGTGTGCGGGTATTACTGGTTCACTATTCAGGCAGTCAGGAAGTATTTAGCCTTTGGAGGATGGATCCCCCGCCATATTCAAAGACAGGATTATCACGTGTCCCGTCCTTTACTCGTTTTCACGTATGAATTGGGCATATTTCGTATTACTGCTATCACTCTCTACGGCGGCCCTTTCCAGTCCCTTCTTCTAACACCAAATAACTTATAAGGGGCTAATCCCTTTCGCTCGCTCGCTACGTTAGGAATCTCGGTTTGCATTCTTTCCTCCGTGGTACTGAGATTGTTTCAGTCCCCGTTGTTCGCCTCGCGTATGGCTAGTATTCACTCATACGATGAGTGCAAGCGGGTGGGTTTTCCCCATTCGATATGTTCGTTGATTAACAAAAGTCGTTTATCGACTCGCCGTACCTTTTCGCAGATTACCACGTCTTCATTCGGCCTCTGGACTGCCAAGGCATTCCACCGTGCCACGCTGTACGTTTGACCATATAACCCCAGATGTAGTTTCTGACGAAAACCTTCAAGATCACATACGCAAGAGCGGTGGTACCTCTTGGGATTTTACCGATAATAGAAGTCACTAGGTTAAAGTGAACGATACACGCGGTTTAACACTGATTTATTCGGTTATTTCCAAAATTCGATAATTGTTAAAGAGAGTGTGCGGTGTCGAGTAGTTAGTGCAAAGCACTAAAGTCAGGAGACTAAAAATCATCTAAATCTAAACGTATGTGGTTGATGGCTTGAGTATTTCTTGCTCTAGGCACTTTATCCTAACTCTGTAAAGTTAGATATCCGTTTGTATCTGACCAATGAATGGAAGTAAATCCATTCATTCAGGTCTGGTTGGGTTACCATCAGATGATTTTGTAGTGTAGTGACACGCCTCACCAGTAGTAGTTTTCTATCGTTTAAGGATGTGATTCCGATAGCCCCAGGGTTCCCCTAGGGCTACCTGTTTTACGACTTTCACCCCAGTCATGTGACCACTCCGTGGTAACCCCGCCTATCCGCCGGAAGGTTTTAAGCTAAGCTACTTTCTGGACAATCACTCCCATGGTTGTGCGGGCTCGGTGATTTGTTTTACAAGGCCGGGAACCGTATTCACCGTGACTTCTGATTCACGATACTAGCGATTCCGACTTCATGGAGTCAGTTGCAGACTCTATCCGGGGACTACGATCGTAACTTTGTGGCCATTCGCCATCACTATCGCTAGCTATTGCAGGCCCTCTGTATTCGCCATTGGTAGCACGCTTGTCAGCGCCTGACTCGTTAAGGGCCATGATTTGACTTGACGTCTGTCCCCACCTTCCTCCCGGTTTGTCACCGCAGGTCTCCTTAAAGTCCCACCATTACGTGCTGGCAGAAATAATGGAGAGTGAGTTGCGTCGGTTACGGGAACTTAACCCAACGATTTGCAGCAAACACTGAGCTGTACTGACAGCCATTGCGTCGAGCAACCTGTCTCCAGTTTCCACGAAGGACATCAGGATCTCAATATGTTCTGTGGAGTGTCCAAGGAGTAGTAAGGTTCTTCCGCGTTGCTTCGAATTATAACCAACGATGCGTCCGACCTGCTTGTGCGGTAGCCTCCGATCAATTCATTTGATGTTTTTAACCTTGCTGGCCGTACCCCCAGGCTCGTTGTTTCTACTTATTGCGTTAGCTGCGCATAAGTCATTTACAACCCAACGGCGTAGTAGACGATCGTTTACGGCTTGGGACTACCAGGGTTTATCTGAATCCTGGTTTGCTCCCCACGGCTTTTCTCGTACCTCTAGTGTCTCAGTATTAAGTCGGTGTGTCGGGTGTCGGCCTTCGCCACTGATGTTACCTCCGTATTATCTACGCATTTCACGCTGCTACACAGGAAATTCCACCACGCTCCTCTAGCCGATACTCTAGCAGCCCGTAGTATCGGGTGCATTCAAGGTTGAGCCCTGTGATTTTCACATTACCGAGCTAACAAACCACTCTAGCGCGCTTTACTGCCCGTAAAGTCCGCATTAAAACGCTCTCGCACCCTCTGTAATTACCCGCTGGTGCTGGCCACAGAGTTAGCGGTGCGCTTCTTCTGGCTAACGTCAAGATGATAACGTATTTAAGCTATCACCCTCCTCGACCCCTTAAAGGTGCTTTACAACCCTAAGGCCGTTCTTCACAACACGCTCGGCATGGCCCTGTGATCAGCTTTGCGCCCATTGTCGTAATATTCCCCACTGGCCTGTCCCTCGCCGTAGGAAGTCTTGGGCACTGGTCGTTCTCAGTCCCAGTGTGATGGTGCATCCTCCGCTTTCTCGAGTCATTCAGACCAGTTGAGATTTCGTCGCCTTGGGTTAGGCCTTTCCCGTCCTACCAATAGGTCTAAATCTCACGGCACAGGAGGCTCACTAATAGGAGGGCGGAAGGTCTCCGAAGAGTCCCCTTCCTTTGTCCCTTAGGGCGTATGCGGTGATTAGCGATGCGTTTTCCACATGGTGTGTTCCCTCATCTATCTAGGCAGACTTCCTACGCGTTTACTCACCCGTCCGCGCGCTCGTCAGGCAGGAGCAAGCTCCCTGTTACCGCTCGACTTGCTACTGTCGTTTAAGCCTGCCGCCAGCGTTCAATCTGAGCCGATGATCAAAGCATCTTCAGGTTAAAAGTACTACTAACTTTATAACTTACATGTCTATGTTTCCATCATCCGAAGAACAACGAATGACCGAACATAAAGCGATTACCGAGTTGTAAGACTTCATTTTTTTGATCAACTACATCTCGTATGAGTATAGTGTCGTGCGTGTGAGTGTGCTTCTGATGCCGCGCTAGGCGAGCGCTCCACACAATAATAATTATCTTGAGTTATCTATTTTAAATGAGCGTTGCTAACTTAAAAAGTTAGTCTTCTATAAGAAGTTAACCTGAACCATCGTGCTTTCGGTCTGTTTGTGAGGCGTTGTCCGTGGGTCAGGCTAGGGTTCGTATTGTATTAAGGATCTACGATTTGTGCATCCTCGTTTGTAAGAGTTTTTTTATCATTTTGTCAACTTATTATTTTGTTTTAACGTCAGAAAGATATCGTTTATATACTTAATCAATAAATACACAAAAAAGCCCATATACTTGTACAAACAATTGGGCTTTTGATCCTAGTTTGATGCGATGTTATTTATTAGGAATCGAATTGCTTGACCTTCGCGACGTCGCTGTCACTTTCATAAAACAATAGCGCAACAAGTAGTAATAGAAATCATCACTAGCCCGAGTTTGCATTTAACGCTTTGGTGTTTAAACCTTCGTTCTCACTGTGGAAAGCATATGTATACGGTTAACGTGTGGTGTCATTGAACCTTTCACAAACAAAGTCGTATTGTTGTAGTTTCAAACGTATCTTGAACGAAATGCATATGGCCCGCTGGCGAATATCGCGTGGTTTTTACATATATATAGGCAGTAGGAATACGTCGAAACGTTCTTGCCACTTGCGTGCGCTTCCCCGCAACTCAATGCTGCATTTTCAGTGAGTGGCGATCAAACCGCTGTAATTCGTGCCGACACCATCAGCATCACATACGCAGCTATAAAAGTCGTCTGCGCTCAGATCACGTTTAAAAACCACACACCCGAGTAACTGACAGCCCTTTCCAAAAGATAAGCGTTGAGTATATCCCGTCAATCACCACCAGCGTTTAATAGTGGGTGCATCATTAGACGAATACAAAAAGGGTCTTCCCTCTTCTCCTGTGAAATTGTAGACTATGAAATGGAAAAGAGCACGCATATTCACCCCGAAGTAGGAAACCGCAAAAACGACTACAGACGCCCCGGCCACCAATTACGCTCTTCCATAAAAGCCTGCCACATAGCACCGGTCTTCTGCTAAGGCCTGCAAAAGACCCATTAAGGCGGAAGCCCGCTTCCAAGGTGATTACGGGTAGGAAAACTGCTGTCATTGAATGTTGGCCAGTTCCCCGATGATAATAAGCGGTGTAATTAAGTTAGAAAAAAAGCAACAATATATAAAACGTACTCCAAATCGCATATGGTTCAGATTTCATTTTTGCATGTCTCCCAAACGCTACTCTTTAAAGATACGCATCCCGCAGGGCATAAAATTCCATCACACACATCACCACGAAGTAAGAAAAACGCATACGGTTGGCCCCTTGGTTTCCAATTACCCCCTCATATAAAAACCAGTGGTAATAATCTGAGTAACCAACGCGGACTCCCTGGTGAACCGAAGTAGCGCTGGCACCGCATGAACTGCCGTCCGCCAACATAGAAGGTCATATGCAGCCGGTTGCCAATTACCGGGCTTAGCGTGGGATCACCCACTCGCCAAAGTAGTATGTGAGTACGGATCCAGACCTGCTCCTTAAGATTACGCGCCGCTTTGATTTGACTTTGTATCTAAGCTTTCGATGGCTTATAAATAGGAAAAATCATCGAAAAAATCAGTAAACAGGATATAGGCGTACACCATTACCGATTAAAAACGGGCACCATCACTCCGGATAAAAAAATCGGAGTCTGGACGATCAAATAAACCCTAACCCCGAGTCGTCTCGAGTAACGCAGTTTAATGGGCCCTTATAGCTCAAAAAATAATGTTACCAGAAAACGTTCGTAGGATTTCGTTAATCCAAAAGGAATAATCAATAGGAGCGGCAAGGCATTAAAGGCGGCCTTTTTCGGTCGTTGCTACCTTGGCAAGATTAAAAGCAATGGATAGTCTACTAAGTGAAAGTGCAACGAAGCAACCAACACAGCTCGACAGATTTTGTGAGAAGATGAGTTTGAAATGTATTTTGTGTGTAAAACAAAGTGTTCATAATTGACCAGGTATAGTATCTTTGGGCCTCCAATATCAGCATAGCAATTAAATTTGGACGAATGGATAAGTCGACCATTTAAGTCAGTTGCGGTAAAATCACAATGCATAATCCAGAATTAGCCCAATTTATGCCGAGAATACGGAACGGGCGTCAAGGCCAGCTACCAAACCGTGCTTTGAGGCTTGACTAAACATTGATCCTCTCCTGCGAATGACAATGCATCTATGCTTCACTTATTTAAAGTGAAAGAGGACTAACAGTAGCGTTCCTTTCTTCAAGGATTCCGAATATTGATGTTCGCAGGTGGAATAGGACAACGCTTGATCCGCCGGTTGTACTTGCTGGTTCAACGTCAATATACGCGCCCTTCAACAGTCACTTCATTTTATACTGGCTTTTAATTATGCATCCATCTTCTGCTTGCAGTCTGATCATTGTCGGCAGGACGAACAAATAAAGTCGCATTCACTGCCATCGTCGTAAATCACCTTGAAGCGGCGTCCTGTATTCAATTTGCCTAACGGCCCGGCAGTTCGGTAGACTCAAGAATCAGGTTATATCAATTAGCTTTGGCCTTCGGATTCCATTCATTTTCTCCCAAAAGGAGGGTGCGACCAAAAGGCATTTGTGAGGTCACGGGTAAGGAGTAATGGGTATCGGCAAACTTGCTGTATTTTTCCAGCAGATCCAAACCGCGGAACTGCGATCCGCGACATTGGTCTACGCTTGCACCTTTGGTCATGAGTAATATAAAATAAAAGGGTTAAGCCGTTTTACGCTGAATTTCTTTTCGAAACTCTAGTACGCATGTGTTTGGCGCAGTTTTTTTAAATCAAGGTTTGCAGGATAACGGTTCGATAAGTAGTAAACACTTGTGGTTCAAACGGCCAAGACGGCTGTTCGAGCAATCGCAAACGGTGCTTGTGACCACCAGATAACTTCTGATATTTTTTTTCGCAAAACCACTGTCTTCCAATGCACCAACTCATAGTAATCGGGTCCAGAAGGCTTTTTTGGTCTTGCTCACTTTTGATAAAACGCCGCGAACCTCTAGCCAAATTCTGATATTTTCAAGCCAGTCAGTCATATAAATGGAAAGATATGCGGAGATTTGAAAAACATCGAAGGTCGGGCGTTTATTGGCTGGCACACCACGCATACTTTGTGCCACCAATTTTAACATCACCTTCCGTAGGATCTAAAAAAACCCACTGATCGATGTTCAAGATATTTTTGTTCGTTGTTTGCAGCAAAACGCGGATGCGGGCCTAAGAAAACCTAAAAAATTCACGCCGATTCTATTGTTCAAATCGGTGTTTCTGCGATGGCGAGTAAACATCGCCCCAAATGCATAACTGGGTATTATCTAAATGAACGACTTACTATCCATGATTTCTGCTCAACTAATTATTGTTTTCTCGGATATCAAAAAAGCCCTTGTTCAAAAACTCACTATAGGGTGTCTTTCGAGGTTTCTATTTTATGCTGACAAGGTAACGGTCTTTGTATTCGTTACGAAGCGCAAACATCACCGCAGATGGTTCTTGAATGGCCACCACCGAAGATTGGGCAAGATCTTCCTTACTTGTAAGAATCTTGAAAGAACTGGTGTTTGTTTTGCTGCAGGCAATTAATGGCATCAGGCACCTTTAGCGGACATGAGTTGTAGCCCGTCGCTTTTACAAAGAACTATGGCATCCTCGCTTCTGGTCGTTGTTAATACCAATTTGATAAACTATACACCTGATATCAGCTATTGTTGGCATTTTTAGGGAGATATAACAAACCTCTGCCATCCAACCAATGTGTCACTTCTTTGGGTGCACCGTAAGCAAAGTTCACCTTCTGATTTTAGTTTGATGCAGCTGTCTGTCACCAAGTTTGACCAACAACGGCACCCATTCTGGTACGGTAATGCACCTTT
>Ga0163217_1113395_pt1 | contig 11340 bp, 9 predicted proteins | sample SynspAceP_FD_185933 | JGI IMG/M metagenome (GOLD analysis project Ga0163217, IMG submission 185933) | Saline lake microbial communities from Ace Lake in Antarctica - Synechococcus sp. Ace-P (PacBio error correction) | ecosystem: Environmental > Aquatic > Non-marine Saline and Alkaline > Saline ... | reverse complement strand
CTACCGGTCAATAGTTACTTGCCATGGTTGATCATACAACTTGTGCATCTTTAACAACCATACCTCCAATAAGTTTCCTGCGGCAGTTACTAACAAGGTTCTGTTCCAAACAAAATCACTATCGTAGTAGATTTAGAACTGTGCTATAAGGAAGCTGTTCCTTCCAGAAATAACCAGGAAATTGGTGCCATTCCTCGTCCATACAAATTCTCGTATGTTGGTTGGTAAAGCTGTATTATCTATATCCAAGGCCGGTTCTACTATATGTATTATTGCAACTCTCGATCGATCAAAGCAACACTTATCTATGCAGCGACTCTGTCTCGGCCGTCTCAACAATAGCGCCATTCCATCTACGGTGATAAGGTTCAGGTCGTGCTAGATGGATAAGGCTATCTTATCAGCGGGATCAAATTTATCAAGATTAGGTGATGAAAATAGATATTGATAACCACCGGAACCACCGCGCAATTAACCGCTTTATATACCATTAATTACGGCCGCTCATGCATCGACAACAGGAACCGATCATCTTAAAGGAAAGGAATCATACCTACAATCAATGGGGGTTGGTTTCTATTATCAGTGATTTCATTGGATTACCACAACACGTGTCGGCTTATTCCCTTAACATAGTAACTACAACTGTTGGTTATAAAATTATTCCACCGTTTGAGGCCCAGCAATACTATGGTTAATGCGGTATCAGATGAAAACAATTCATAAACGGTTAATATGCCTATCTCCATCTGCTTTTGCAATTAGAATGGCTGTATTTCCCATGACAATTGTGACAGCTGCCGGGTATCTATTGTAACCGTTAAGGGCTCTATGGCATCTTCTTTTATTTATTGGATTAATGGTTTACTCCAGAATCCGTACAAATTCAATGGTTCTGCAGACGGTGAAGCTATGTGTATTTCCACTTCTTGGGTATATTTGATGTCGTCCGTCTGTTTCATAAGGACCGTGTTCCCCATTAGCGAGTTATTAGTATTCCGTGCGTCATTAAACAAGTTAGTGGCTGTTCTTATCTAAAGAGGCTAAATTTGTAGGAAATTGTATTAGTGGCTTTTCGTTTCCCAATGTCACTCCCACCTCCGGGACCGTTAGTATAGATTCAGATTGGTTGTTGAGCAGACTGACTTGTCATGAGTAACGACTATAGTGGAGCAGTTGGATTAACATTACGATATTGTATCCTCCCCAGCTATAATGGTCATGACATAACTTGCCATAACAAAATCCAAGTTGTGGTTTATGCTTATATTCTGCCGTATAGGTGCTGTTGTACAGTTTCAGGTATGGTTAGGTACAGCTGCATCCCGGGAATCTGTTAGGTTGTTTGTAATTCCCGGGGTCGTTTGATGACATTACCGTTAAATCAGTGGCGTTGTACTGTGGTGTTGTTTGGTAAGTACCATATCTTATTGGAGGAATCCACCACTATGGGTCTACTTATTTCACGTTGTATTGGAAGGTACTTGGCCATTGGATACATTTGCCCAGTAGAGCCTTAGGGAAATTTTTTTAACTGTATTTGATTCTCTAAAATGGGAACATTGGTCAGTTCTAACGTGTTTTTCGCCAGTTAATCCGTTGTGTAAGTGGGTTCGTAGATGTATTGGCCGTCCGTTATTGCTGTTGTTACTCCTGACCTGATATACCGTTATAAATTATGCGTGATAGGCGTTTTTATTTGAGGACATTTATTTCCACAGGTTAGGGTAATTGCTGTGCGTTACTTTGATATAAAGGGCAATTATAGAAGCGGTTTCACATACTCCCGGTTGGTGGTCGGTAATCCTAATGTATATTCCCAACGGTCAATTAAGGTTGGCCCCCAGTTGTTATGGTTGGGTACCCAGTAGGTTGATTAGCATTGCATGGCAACAATGGATGATATAGATATTGGCGGCAGTGCAATTTCGTTTTACGTATGGTACTCTCGCCCCAGCGGGATAGCTGTTTACGATGGCTATGTAGCTGTGATTTGTTAGTGCACTATGTTCCTTGGTAATCGTACATCCGTTTATTTTTTTTTATAGGTACCGTAATGTTCTATCGTCATATCGGTATTATTAAGGTATTGAAGTTAAAAGAAATTACTCCGTTTACTTAGGTATATGAGCTGTTCCACTTGTACCCAACTGCAGTTTAACAGCTTGTGATGCCTTGTGTTGGAATACAGCCAAGTGGTTGCCGTTGCGGTACACTATGGTTAGGTTGTTATTATTCGTTTTGCATTAGATTCCTATCGAGGTAACGTTATGTTGTACCTTGTACCTGTGCAGGTCGAGACAGGTTGCTGTTCTGGGTGGTCGGGGATTGTACCCCCGTGTCCTATGGAAAGGGTGTATGGGGTTTCGTGGAGGCATCAGGGTGACTGTATGGACGTCGACCCGTTAAGGATACGTCTTCTTTGTGTATAGAAGCTCGGTGTCGGTGTTTCTAGGAAACAGGTACCTGTGCGTCTCCTGATCAGAAGTATGTAGACGATGGCGTTAGTTGCCCCCCGTGCGGCCGTTGAACACGTTGGAGCTGATGGTTCTACCGGTACACGTTTCCAATAGATTCATGGTTTCATTACTATAGATTCCCCGACAGCTCCGCCGTTGCGTGTGGTGATTCGTCATTTAGGGTACGGGCTGGGCGGTTGCGATGCCCGCTGCGCCCAATGGAGGCGGATGTATGGTTCCGTTTACGGTACACCCGTTGGTCCGTACGGTCCCCGGTATGGTTCCCGGGAGCGGATCGGTAAATATGCCCGTGCTCTGAATCCGTTCCCCCGATGCTGTTTTTAATGGGGCACACTGTACTGTGCCGGGGAAGGTATATGAGTTCATGGAGGTACACTGTTGGTTGCTTAACAGGCAGGCTAACTGTAGGCATGATTGCGGAATGCCCACATCGATCTTTAGTACCAGTCATTCGCATCTTACAAAGTCCTTTGATGTTGGTGGCAAGGTAGGATTGCACTCCCTAGCGTTTTATCGGATACAGGTGAGCCGTCATGTACAAGGATAGTATACCTCACGTTCCGCATGCGGTGCCCGGTAACTGGCGCCGATGTTAGTTTGCCCCGTTGACTATTTTCTTGGTCACTTCATGTTTAGGTCCGCAGTGGGACCCAGGTCACCGTATTTGGAGGTTTCGTAGAAAGGGGTTCCGGTAGCCGGTATTAAATAGGTTCCTGCGGGCAATCTTGGTGCTTGGTGGCGGAGGTGTTCGAAATTAACTGCCGTAAGCTTGCCCATGCTGTCAAAGCTGGTAGTCTGTATCGCCAATGTAGTTGTTGAACTGATCTGAGTCGACAGCGGAGTCCCATAAAGGTCACGGGCGTTTTGCCGTTGACGCTTATGTGTCGTAAGCAAAGTATATGGTTCGTGGTGAAATTGCATTCCGGGTTTTCCGGGCACTAAGGTATAGTCCCAGCCGCGGTCAATGTAAAGTCGCTATGGCGGTGCTCCGGTTTGTGTGCCCCGGCATTTCCGTAGGAAAGCTTCAAGTAAAGTCGCGAACCTTTCCGTTACGCTCACTTTGTCCTCCGCCATTTGGTCGGTTGAATGCGGGTTGACTTTACATTACTGCTGTTATAGTTGGGCCAATGGGTTTATGTTTTACCCGTATCCCGGTATCTGTAATCCGTTTTGCTTCCTTCCGGTAGTAAAGTTTTGTACGGCCCGGGTATCGTGTGTTTTAAGGTATTGAAGCGAAGAGTTCTCCGTTGATGCTTATAGTTAGGTGCGTAGCATCGTTCCACGTGGTGATCACCCGTGGGCCAGGAATGCGGTGCAACGCAGTGGTTGCGTTCCCGGTTACAATACTGGATTAGGTTCGTCGTTATTACGTTTTGCTAATTACGATTCCCTATCCGGAGGTAACCGTAATGTGTATGTTACCTGCTGCCAGGTCGGAACAGGTTGCTTGTTCTGGGTGGTGCGGATTGTCGTGGTTATGGTAAGTGTTTTGGCGGGTTATGTTGGAGCTCCAGGATGACTGTATGGAACCGTCGGCCCGTTACAGGGATACTCTCTTGGTATAGGTAAGGTACGGTTGTCGGGTGTTTCTAGAAACAGTGTCCTGTGCGTCAATCTGTGGAAGTTATAGTAGACCGATGCCCGGTATAGTTGCGGTGCCGGCACGATGAACACGTGGAAGCTGATGGGTTCCTCGGTACACTGTTCCATAGATTAGTAGGTATACTCTAGTTCCTGCCGCTGCGCCGCTTTGCGTGATGGTGTTACCCCCGTCATTAGGGTACGAGGCTGGGCGGTTGCCACTGCCGTTGCGCATGGGGCAGGGGATGGTAATGGTATCCCGTTACCGTCACCTGTTGGCGTAGTCCCGGTCGTTAGGTTCCGGGCCGGATACGGTAAATTGCGCTGCTCTGGATCCCTTCCCGATGCCTGTATTTTATTGGGCCACTGTACTGTTGCGTAAGGTTGTGATGTTCCGTTGGAGGTCACTGGCTGTAGCATATGTGGAAACCGTTAACAGTTGGCAAAGGTCTATCTCCGGGTTATGGTCTACAGAGGTACTTTGGAGTCCCTTTAACGTAACATCTTAATCCGATGGGGTTACGTGCAGGTGGTCAAACAGCGTGCATTGTTGTGAAATTTGTAGGCGGGTTGGTTGGGGACAGTAGGTATACTCCGGTTCCGACTGCGGTGACGGTCACTGGCGCCATTGTTACGTTTGCGTCTGATTTGCTTGGTCCCATATGTTTAGGTTGCAGCTGGGGGGACCCAGATGGTTCAGTTATTGCAGTATCGTACCAGAAGGGTATCCCGTTAGGGTATTTCAATAGAGTTTACTGGGCCCATCCTGAATGGTTCTTGGGTTGGCGAATGGTGTTCGAATATAATGAGTAACGGCTTGCCATGTGTCAAGACCTGGTGTCGTAATCGCAAGGTAGTGGCTTGGCCTGGATCTTGCAGTCGAATCGGTCCCCAAGGTACGGGGCGTCATGGCGTTGCCACATCTTAGTGTCGTTAGGAGCACGTATATGGTGCTGGTGGTGAATAGCATTCCGTAATTATCCGGGTCACCCTAAGGTAGTCCCAAGGCCGCCGGTCCATGTAGTCAGGCCTTAGAGGGGTGCTCCCGGGTCTGTAGTGCCGGATTCCCGTTAGGCTAAAAAGTTCAAGGTAAGTCCCGACCCACGGTCCCGGTTCACTCTTGCTCTGCTTGGTAAGTATGGTGGTCTGTTGACTTAACATTAATTGCTGTTTTAGTGGGCAGTGGGGTTTTATGGTTTACCCGATCGGTATCTGTTAATCGTTTGCTATCCTTCGGGTACTGTAAATTTGTTACGCACCCGTATCGTTTGTGTTAAGGTATTGGAGTAAGAGTTTATCGTTGATGCTTGGATAGGCAGTTTTCGGTTGTGGATATCTACCGTTTTTACAGTTGGTGGGATTTATTGGGCACAAGCCCCAATGGTTGCACTCGTTGGCCATAGTGCACAGGTGGTTTGATCGTAATTGGAATTCCATTTTACGGCCTTGCCGATTGATTCTGTACCATGTAATGCCGATTAATCGAGTAAAAATTGAAACTGTCGTGAGTAAACAAGGTTTTGCATATTCCGTGCATCCATATTGAGATGTTAGGCGGTTATTCATTTACCGGGTCCAAAAGTTAACCCACGTATAGAGACCATTCACTAGCCATTGCATAATATATATTATATATAGATATGGCTGCATGCGGTTAGGTACTCCTAGGTGAGTGATAATGGATACTGTAGCGTTTGTCAGTTAATGGATCTTAGAGTACAGGGGTTAGACCGTAAGGTTGATGATATTTGTTTAGACGGTGTATGTTGCGAGGTTCCTAGCTTCTTACTATATTAATATCCTCCAAAGGCATTTACTTTTATCGTTCACTCATCCTGTTAATAGGCATTACTGTGGTTTCGTTTTTTTTGCGAGGAGTGGGGATTAGATTTCTATATTTGGTATTTACCAGACCATTGACCTTATCTTGACAGTTGTGTTTCAGGTATAATTCCGGTTCCCAAGTATTTGGGCACCACTGTGAGGTCTGCTGGTGCACCACATCCCCACTTAGGGAATTAGGGTGTACACTGGAGCGTCCAGGGATTGAATCGTAAAATTTCTTCTGTAGTAGACATTGGTCTGGTACAGTAAGATATTACCCGGTGTAGGCTCTTGTCCATGTCCGAACCGACGTATTGCTTATTGGCTCCTTTACGTAGACTATTAATTTCCCGCCATTGCGATTGATCGAGGTGTTGGTTCCGTAGGTGCTCTTCGGGGCGTTGCGAAGCACAATTTTCAGCTGGATACTTGTCTTTCTAAACGTGATTGGCGGTTATGGTATGGATTAGGGGACCCCTTGCCCCATTGGTTTGAAGTTTGCGGTTTCCCAGTAGCAGGGGGATTGTTGTTTGAATGGGTCGGTGGTTGACACCAGGATGCTTCGTCTATCGTAAGTTGTAATATTCACTGGTATCAGACCGGCTTAGATCTTGAATATGGGGTTCAGTAAGTCGGTAGCACTTTCCCGTTTAAACGGTGTTGTTGTTGGTACAAAGGTATATCTCGTAATCTACTTGGGTTGCAGATATGTCATTAATGGTAAAGTTACCTGGCTCCGATCTTACTGAACCAAGCAATAAACATTGGTGTAGTTCTACGTAAAAGAGTCCCAGTGAGGTTTGTAGTATGGACAGTTGCTTCGCTGATATATTACATCGGGTATCCGAGTTCCATAACTAAATGTAGGTACCCCCCCGGGGTCAGTCCCCGAGTAAATTGTGGTGTAAGGGGGCGACCTATACCGCATTGTTAGTACCATTAGGATTTCCTGCACCATGCTGTTTTGGATAATGGCAAATAAAGGTGCCTTGACCAACGTTCCTTACTTGGGCTGCTTTACCATTTACCATAGGGAAAGACATTTCTCGCCGGTGTGAGAGCTCGTTAATTAAAGTTGGCCCTGTTGTAATAGTGCAAGTGAAGTAGTACAAGTTTTTCAATTCCTAAAGGTTAATCGTAGTTAACTGTGACGGTCATGTCGAGTTTGGTAATGTTGAAAGTATATAGGATCCCGTAAAAGATAATACATTTCGTTGTTTAATTTTTCAAGTGATCTGTAAGTCATCTCGCCTCAACATATGCTCCACGTTTTCTCTACCCATAGCACCAATGTTGTGTGCTCAAAATGCTCGGATAGTATGTGTGTGGGGTTATATTATAGTGAGTTTCACACGCGTGGTTCATTGTGTATTCGTTTCGATCCCTAATGCTGCATCATTCATTTGTTAGTAGTGGGTGCATTCAACTTTTCGCTTGGCCGCCGGCGGTACTGTGTATTACTCAAATAACTTGGTTCTTACAGCTGTATTTTCTACGATATTGTGGTTTAGGCTCATCTGCGATTCCTTACGCCGTATCATGTGATATCCGCTCCGTTATCTCCTTCAGACACTGTGTAGGGGTTCGTTGTACTACGGCGTGTGGCGCGTCCACGGTACTATCTCTTTGCGTCTCCCTTGTGCATCGGTATTCTCACCTCTAGGTCCCGCCTGGTGAGGTTGGTATCGGGCTCCACTGCTGCGCGATAGATCGCGTTAAGTTAATTGTAGTATATCCAGGTATCTCCCCGTTACACGGCTCTACTGATTTATAGTGATCTCGTGACTTCCCACAATTCCCCAAATGTCAATTTGTCAGTGGTACAGATTTGCAGTAAGCTCGGGTCGCACAACGTTAACTCCAGCGGTTCGCAATGACTAAGTCAACTGCGCTGTTTTACCCAGGATACCTTACATTATTTCCTACCTACTATGTGTGAAGTCATGGACAAGTGTTGGTTATCCAGTGTTTGTGCGTTGGCAATAGAGACATTGGATTTATTGATTGTTAGTGTCAAATCGAAGCTGGTTACCACATCGATGTTTCGGAGCATTCACATTATATGATAACGACCCTAGCTAAACTTGAATGTGAAGCCAATCTAGTCATATTCATGCAGATGGTGACCTGTAAAGGCCGGGTGCTTACAGGTTCTAGAATTATGGATTGTTTACGGAGTACTTAACAGTTCAAGTGTTTCCGAGTTAGTTTTCTCGTTGGGCGCATTGGGGAATCCTCGTTACCACTGGCTTCAATAACTTGGAGCAAGTGCAGGGTTCAGCGCTTTTGGCATCACCAGTTTCAATCTCAGAACTGAGCTAAACTTAGTGCCTAGACGCAATGATTACGAGCTGAGTATTGCACAGGTTTCAGTAGCCTACTGATAGTTAACGTATCTTGAACTTGACTTTGTGCTGTTATCATACTGGGGATCATGTCTGGGTGAAGTTTCCATTTCAGATCGTTACCGTAACGGGTAATCCAACACCAGCTGTAACCAATCCAAGCTTACAGCAACTACTGTAGCGGGGCAGTCCAAATATCTCTCTATTGACAAGCAGTTGTTTGATCTACCGTTTTCTCTCTGGGGCTATCCGATTGAGGTTGATGACTACCACAGGGGTCAAATAACTGGAGCAAGGTGCAGCTCAGGATGCATACCATTCAATCAGACTCTGACTATCCAAGGCAGTGCAACGGCTCTGGTTACAGTTTGAGTATATAGTTTACACCTTACATTCTACAACGGATGGTAATTTGGTTCCAGGAAGTGATCTCCATCTTGTGACAACGCCAAATAAGGCTCATGTAGTAAGGTAGCAGGGTCTGGGGTGTGCGGTATGTGCTTCGGTTCTTTCGGGTTGTAGTTCGGTAACTGTAAAATCCTTTTACTACTGTGAACGAATAACTTCTGACTATTAAACGATGAACCCATTTGTGTGTGTGTGTTCTGTTGGTTGGCAGGAGAGTTTGACTAAAGCTCAGCAGTTACTATTCCTTGTGTTGTGTGGAGTTTTCTAGGGTTCAGGTTAATATTCGGTAATTCGGTTGTTTTGTATTAGTGCGTCGGCTTCATGACACAGGTCTTTTGCTTTGTCAGAGGTCGGCGTTAACTTTATTTATATAGCAGCGTTCAGAACGTTCTGGTTGGTGTATCTAAATTTTAAGTTGTTGCGAGGAGTAGTCTCTGTTTAACAGCCATTTACTGTTACCACTCGCCACTGAGTCGGTGTTCGCGAGTGTGAGAACGCTTGTATCTTATTATCATTTGTGTATCGCCGATGGTCAAATGTGGTGAGGGGTGTGCTGGGGTCCAACCGAATATTAATATGAGTACTTTGTTTTGGTTCTGTGTTTAGTTTAGGTATTCTCCGGTGCTCAATGGGCGCTATAGGATACTGCTGCTAACAATTCAACTGTCATAGCACATGACTCGGAGTTTGGTTGGAGGCCAGCCACAATCTGGTTACCCCTTTACTTCCGGGTTGCTGGAAACAACCTGTGACTTGGCTAACTAGTGCCTACAGCAGGTGTGCTGTTTCTCGTGTTTTACATCATGGTGTGAGGCAATGTGAGAACCTGTATTCCTGTTCATTGGACTATCTAGAGCAACAGCCACAATATCCAGTTGTTTGAATACACGTGGTTTGATTCGTTATTGCTTAATTACTTCGCTTGATCAGCCAATGACGATTGGATTAGTCCTCTGGTGTCCTCAACATAGTCGCGAAATATAAAACCGATTGGTGTAATGCTACGCATCATGTGTCTGATTGTTTTGCCGCCACCCATGTGTGCTTTTACTAGAAAGTGAATTTCTCCTTAGTCTGTGGTATCACATGAGGTTCGTCAAGCTGAGTATTTATGATGATCAGTGTCACTAGATCCTATACAACTGTGCAGTTATCTTTCGAGTATATTGGGTACATAGTTTACGCAGCTAGGATTACCTGTCCACGTGCTAGAATATATCGTTAGCCAGTATATTATTCAACAGCAATCTCTATCATATAGCTAACTTAATTAGTTCTAAGGTGTCAGGTAATATTAGTACTAGACCAGGGTTTTCACTTGTGTGTATGTTTTTATCATTATACACTCTTTACTCAGCGTTTACCAGTTAAATTGGAGTTAATTGGTCGATGAATGATCGTATAACGTGTCAGCTGGGATTCTATTTTGGTAGTGTTCACTGCTCTGTAGTGTGATGATAAGTTACTGCATGTCTCGTGCTGTGAATTCTGCCACGATACAATTTGCGTAGCGTGTGAGCGGCCTGCAGTGCGTGAATTAATGGTTCTCGGTAAGCGTTTCTAATCGGGATTGCTGATGTGATTAGATTAGTAAATGGCATTATCAAATAGGTCTATCAAATCAAACAAGCATCAGGCTCCTTGCACAATCAGTTGTTGTGTTCTGTATTAGCTGGGTCTCTTCATGTGTTCTAATGCTGATCCGTTATTTAAATTGTGCGAAAAGGAGAAAAATTTAGGGTAGCACATTCCAGAGTTTAATAGCTATTTTTTTGTGAAGTTGTATGAACACTCGCTTGTTAGTGTACTTAACAAATTATATTATCTAATTCTAAAAAATCCCACGGACGTTTGCTACTTGCGTAAGGGCGTATTGTGCGGCCTTTAAGTCCAGCATCTAAGAACTTACCGGTTGGGATGTTTGTTCTGGTCTGTATACTTTTTGTGTTTTGTGTGTGATATAGCACGTGTTCTATGGTTTTCATGAAGCGAAGATGTTTAGGGCTACAGCTATCACTATCGATGAAGAGTCGGTGTTATATCAGGTGGTGGGTGTTGGTTTGTTGGTGTAAGGGTCGTGGTGCCGTAGGTGTGTAGGACTTGCAGGGTACATTAGGGGTTCGATCGTATCGGGAATCTCGGTAACTTTGGGTATGGTAGTGAACCAATCATATCGCTTTGGTTGCCTTTTGGCAGGTAGTGTGTGGTGTGGTTATAATGTTTGTATTCATGGTTTTGTACTAGTTAGGCATTGAATTATTGCTCTATTCCCGGTCTGTTGACACACCGGGGAGAATCCATAGCTGTATAGGTTGTGGTTAACAGTTGTGATGTGCAGGAATAAGGATGGAAGTGACGGGGAGGAGAGTCAGCTATGTTCATGAGATTCCAGTATATACTAGTTACGCTGGATGGTACATGATTTCTCTGTTATTGGTCTTTTGCAATTTAATGTGTTTGGAAAGGGGTCTCCGCTCGGAAAAATGCCCTAGGAGAACTTTTGCATCCGATACGAGGAGATCTAGCAATGGATATAGGATAATATGCAGTCCACTGGAAATAATGGTGTGTGGTAAGTGTGCAGGAGGACCTTAGGTGGTGCAAGGGCTGGTGCTTGTTGGTGTGTAATGTAAAGGCTAACCTGAGGGAGGACTCAATGTTCAATGGTGGTTGGAGTGGAAATATTAATCCGCTTGTCGCGG
>Ga0163217_1042755_pt1 | contig 11340 bp, 5 predicted proteins | sample SynspAceP_FD_185933 | JGI IMG/M metagenome (GOLD analysis project Ga0163217, IMG submission 185933) | Saline lake microbial communities from Ace Lake in Antarctica - Synechococcus sp. Ace-P (PacBio error correction) | ecosystem: Environmental > Aquatic > Non-marine Saline and Alkaline > Saline ... | reverse complement strand
AATCCTCCCAGATTCGTGCTTTTCTATCGGAACGTACTGGAAATGTTTTTTTCACCGTCTTTTATACCAAGTGATGTAACTCAGTGATAAAGAAAGGATACAATCGACAGCAGTAATAGATTTCCCATTAATAGAAGCCAACCTCACGCCTAAAGCGGGTCAAAATACAGCTCCATTTTGAAACCAACTTGAAAGTTCGACAAAGTTTCCCAGCCATTTCAATAGTAGCAAAAATTAATTTTTGTAAACAACCCGATAGCTAAACCTAATACGACTTTCTTCTCATTGCTAATAGAGCAAAGATTTGTAACGATACTTCTGATGTTAACGCTGCGGGTCACTGGATACGCTGCAATGGTTAGTCCAGCAGATAAGCCAATTTTTAACTAAGTTTTGGGCAGTCCTTTCATCGAAAATCTGGACTATGGGGACGAAAATGCTATATCTTCTCTCAGAATTCAATAGCGCTGTTTTGATTTGAAGATCTGTTATTTCCTCAATCACAGTTTGCCAAATCATTTCGAATATTTTTGGGTAAACCAATCAAAGCACTTTTACATAAAGTTACCAAAACAATTAACAGAAGCACGAAAGCAAATTTTGGAACCAAAACTTAGCGTCTGTCCTGTAATTGTGTCGTTTGCTTGTAGATACTAATCAACAATCCATACCAGGAGCAATGGATCAATATTAGGACCAGCTACAACAATCAGCGTCATAAATGCTTCTCTGTTTAAATCTAAAACTTTTTACTAGTTGTCATTTTACACCCTATTGAAACCTGTAACTAGTGATTCGATGACTTAAATCAACCGTCAACCATTCGAAACAATAAAAGCTTAAAACGGCATCGAAATTCATAACTGGGGATAGCCATAAACTCCCTTCGACATTAATATGCTCGCTTACAACATATTCAATGACTTAAAAAAGGAATGAAAATTTAAAAATCGATACTGAAAAGCTGTCCGCAATTCACTGATAGCAAGGCTGGGAATCACAATTGTAAAGGCAATCGTTTAAATCTTCTGGTTTTTTGGTTTCAGAAATATCCAAGCAACACCACACAGGAGTAAAATAAAAATAGTTTGATATCTTCTCTCTTGTTTGTCTGTACATAAATTCTTTTAACGGGACTTGCTTTTTTTAATCGCTTATTGTCCGGATTTGTCTTCATTCAAGTAGGTGTATGCTTCATTTGATCTCGGAATAGAATGGGGCTGTCATATAAAAAATGTCAAATAGAAGCAATCCTGTATAGGACTAATTAGGCGGATATTTTGTTGTGTCCCTAACGGAACTTCGTTCAAAGGACAAAACGACCAATAATCGTGTGAAATCGGGTGTTAAATGAGAAAGGTTTGGTGCCAAACTAAGAAGACCATTAGCACATTATAACTTAACAACATCTGATTGTTCATCAGTTGGTTTTTCATCGCATTAGTCAACCCATCAATGAGCCCTCAGCGTGAAACCGTTTAGTGGAAAACCTAAAGATAACCAAAAAGGGACAAGCACAACTGAAATAGCACTTTTTTTCTCCAAGTTTATGTTTCCTCTTTTCATAAAAATTTTGGTACCGGGTATTGGAAGCTGTTTCATTATTTGACAGTTTACTCTTAAGTAAATCAGGGTTTCTTGGTTACTTTCACATTCTTTGAGATTTGATAACAGCTTCTTATTTTCAATTTCTGTCGAATTTCTTGAAGGATTCATTACGCGTATCCGTGAAGCTATACATAATACGTACCGCTATTTCTTTACGATAACAAATGATGAGCTTTTATGCTGCTCCGGTCAATTAATACGAAATTGCTTTTCCTTTTTTTGTCAAGAAAAACGGTATTTAATTATTTCAGACTATAGTGGCCTATAAAACATATTCACCACTAAAGCAAAGATACTTTCGCAGCCCTCGAACGCAATACCCAGTGGTTGCGGATCAATAAGTACCAGGTCCCGATAACCTCGGCGCTCCAGACCCCAAATCATGACGTCAGATTAGACAACCAGACACCCATTAGCCCCAGCGAAAAAGAGTCGTCGAAGGTGAACCCTTACAGTGGTCTGTTCTGTGGTACTGCTCATTTATCTAAGAATCTAAAAAGAGCAAAAACTAGCAAAGAAAAAGACAACAAAGCTGACACCTTGAAAAAAACATGAAGAAAACAAGACCAAAAGCAGAAATTGATCACCACAAAAGAAAAAGAAACCGGATCCATAATGGGATGGGTCTATTCTCCAGTCTCCGATTCTTGATGTTCAAGCCGGATTGTCTGAAATCTTTGAAATACCTAAGCTACCTGAAGTGAGAAGTAGAAACTAAATACAAGGGAATTGATACTAGGATACCATAAACAGACAGGACGAGTTGCCGATAGAAAAGGACGGAAGAGACCCTACCCGTCAAAAAGCAAAATCAAATAACAAGTAATGCGAAACTAAACCAAGCCGCCATTGACATTATACATGCCTAGAAAAAACCCCAACCCTTTCATTTGAATGAAGACAACAACCTAAGTAGATCTAAAACTCGAATCTCTAACTATTAAGAGAATTAAAACGCGACAATACGATCAACGACCAAACACTAACAAAACGCATATCTGACGCACATCAGGACTGGAATCCAACACGATCTCTCTTAGTATGCAATATGAGATGCTGGAGAAGCTACCCTTTCAATACTAGCTGGGCGAAAGACATGGTAAGCTTTCCCACTCTAATATTAAAGTCTACGGGCTCACGTAAAATGCCACGAAAAAAAGAGAATAATTAAATTACCAATGGTCGTTATGAAACCTATTGACCAGGGCCCCACGAGTCTTAATTAACATAGGAATTGGTACTCCTCAAGTCAAAAGAGCAATTTGAAGACAGACAAGATGCGATGTTGCGGAAGATAGCTGAACAGGTGCGCTCATCTAGTGAGCCGGCCAAAGGGATTCCTGAAAGACAGACTAAGAGCGCTCCAGACCAATCAAGCGTCGAAAGCGCAAAGTCAGTTTCGTTCATAATAGAAAATACGCGATAGGAAATGCGGGTTAACAATCGGGTATCAGACACAAATCGAGTGTTGACGTTGAACAAGACAACCTAGCTAACGTCATCAGTTCAAAATATATGAGAGGACAGTGGGACTCTATACGCTTACAAATAGTGACATGCCAGGCTCGGCTCTGTTGTCAACAAATATCACGAGTCGAGCCCTATTTGTGGACAAACGGTACACAGAGCCCAAGAATCAACCATACACAGGCAAACACAAGACTGTCACATAATGACAGTCAAAGCAACTGAGTTCAAGAAGTAAATACGAGCACTGGTTCAACACCAAACAAAGCGGCAATCCCCAGTGCTAACAGTGTCGACACTTTCAACAGCGGGGACTGGGGAGATATGCCATGTTTCTTTGGAATTTAAAAAGATCCACTGCTGCTAGATCCACATAGCGAAAAAATAAGAGAAATATATCGACTACACAAATTCCCCCAAGTTTGTATGATGAGAATGCTTAATAAATTATTAACAAATACAAACAATTCGCAAGGACGAACTTACTAACTGTTGGTGTACCCAAGATCTATTCTGGATAACTCTCACATGCCGACACGCATCCCAATCGGCGAAGTACCCGAATTCGAATTAGCTCGAACGTCCAGAGCAAAAAATGACTCTCGTTTGAGCCACAGACAATACACCAAAAAGGCTGCACACAAAACGCAAAGAATTAAATAGGATGTGTTTGCCTGAAAGTGCTGCCAATCAAATACAGGGCATCAGAAAACAAATGAAAAGAGGACGGTTGAGATTTTAAGTTTAGATTAATGGGAAGGAGGACAAGAAAAGGTGGATGATTCCCAGAAGTGATGTACAAACACAAGGTAAATTACGCGATTTCACTATTGTTCAAGATGAAAAGCTTGATACCACTAAATAAAAGGGCAGTGTGAAATACAAGCTTATGATTTTTATCATTCTGATGCCGCAACATGTAAACAAATGCTCGCATATTGCCACGGTGGAATGTGAAGGTTGGCTGGTGGTTAGTGAGGGAAAACAGCAGCAACCAACTAGCGACATTTAAGATGCTAGATCAACTATCTTCCAATTTCGGAGAAAATTGGATTCTACGTTTATTATGAGTCAACAAACAACAGCTTTAATTGATGGCGTAAGAAGTAAAAGTGTTGGATGGAAGAAGTTTTTTTGCAACGGGAGTGGTTTGAAAAATTCCGGTTTTGATCAAGGATTATGCAACCATTCAGTCAATGGCAAAATTTCTATTTGATGATATTTTAGAAGCAGCAATAAGCTAGAGATAGAATCGTTATAACCAAACACTTAAACAGAAGAGGCTAAAAGCTAGGAATCCGTAAAACTGATCGTTAAACGGATTAATTGAATGGAGGAAGCAAACTGTTAAAAATCTTTGTTCAGGTAGTTAACTGGAATGAAAAATTATCCAAACTAAAATGGACGTTATTTTTAATAATATGCCAATTTTAATACGAACTTCTTTTAAACGGGAGAGTTCGTTTTGAAGACGATGATTTAGTCAACCAACGCTTGAGCTCAGACGGAACAAATGCACAACAAGTAGGGACTTGGCGTGGCAAGTGCCGCAATCCCGATCCGTTATGTCTTGGGCTCTTGCAATCACCGGTAGACCGTGGGACTTTTGCGATTTTTGAAAATGCGATACATTCGATTCCTTTACTGTTACGATGGCAAAGAAACATCCTACATTACCTTAAAATACCTAACCTCGAATCGCCAATGTGTCGATGGCGTTCTTGTTTCACTCTTCTTTACTTGCATGATAAACATCGTAAATAGAGTATGTCACTGATGACAGAGTGGTTTACCAGTGCTTTATTTATACTACATATCATTCTTGCTTCACGACGGCGACGCATATGTCGTGTCTCTCCTAGAAAATATCTCGTGTCAGCCGCTCATAAGTGTTATAACTTCCGCGTGTAAATAGCAGCGCATCTATTCATGATTATGAGGTGTTATTACTCAGTCAGCATCTCTTGTGTGTGCTTTATCGTGATATAAAGACTGAATAATCTCATGTGTTAATATAAACCGCAATGTTTTGTTCATTCCTTCTGATATTGTCTATGGAGTTAACAATTTAGTTAAGAGACTCCTATCATGCACGGTTATTTCTCTACTATGCACTGTCTATTTTCTTCTCTATTAAGTTTTCTCTAGTACATGTTTTGTGTGCTCTTTTATCCCTCGATTTTCACCCCAAAAACATTCCACGATGCCTGCGCGATAGGATATATGAATGAGAACAAATCCAATAATCGTGGGACTCCACTCTCTCTTTCTTTACTCGTCTCTCTCTGTTTCGTCATTACGATCATTCATATCATGTTCTCATGGTGCTTGTTATTTGTTGCTATATCGCTCTCTGGCACCTCCTCACTGATCGACAATGAGCTATTACGTCGTGATTTCTCTTATTCAATTAGTCACCTTGCTCGAGTCTAGTTGCCTCGCATGTGTGGATATCTCTGAGTGGACATTTGGTATTGTTTTGCACCTATCTATGTATACGATAGAACTATATGAGAGATCAGACCTCTCTCATATGTCTCTCACTATAGACTCGCGCGTAATACTGAGTTATGGCCTCGTGCTGCATAGAAGATAATACTTCGAATTTTGATTACGTAAGAAAAGAGATTTATATGCAATTTAATCTCTCTCTAGAGTCTACAACATCATCCGTAGTGTCTCTTCGTATCGGTCGTGTGTCAGTTATCAATGATTCTCTATATAACGTCATATCAGCTAATAGATAATACGGCAAGGGTGTTTTCTCACGGTGTCATGTATGACTCATTTTATATACAAGAGTGTCTCTCCCTTGAGTGACAAAGAGCATATAAATTCTGTACATCCTTGAAATATCAATCTATAGAACGCGCCATCTATGTGTTCTCTCCTCTTCAACCGATATTATTCAGAGTGGGTACTCGTGTCGATACTCTACTATCTCCTAAGATAGAAATATGTGTTAGAGCGTAGATATATATTAGACACCTCCTATATTTATGTTATGCGGATTGTATGAATGTCTTCTGTGAGAAGAACTAGAGTGGCTCTAATTTACATGAGTCGTCTCAATTTTAAACTAGTTGAGCGCCACTTTTTCCATCAATGTTTCCGCAGAGCGACATGGAACACTCTCATTAAACTTCACTGGATGCACTTGACACGAATAACAATAAGATAAAAAATGTCAGCAATAGTGACCCTCAAATCGGAATAGGTTACAATCCATCCACTGAACTTTTTCGGCTCTGTTCTGCTTTTTTCTCTCGCCAGTTTTTTACTGCTCCTCACGCTTGAGTGCTCAGATTTTCTGCATGATCTTTCATGTAATGATCTGTCGTGGTTATAGGATAACTCTTTAATTTTTATGACTCATCTTGAATTCGTGTATGCTCTCGCCATGCTTTGAAATTCGCTTAAATATCGTATACGCCTCCTATTCTGATTTGCTACTCACAGTGTGCATAAGTTGATTCATGAATGTGTTTTGTCTCTCATTGTGCAGAGTGTATTGGACTTTTCCGGAGGTAGACAACTCGATAATGTAGTTTGTATTTACGTCCGAGTATACAAACTGTAGCCTTAAAGAGTTCGTCCGAATAGGATGTCTGTTGCCATGCCTATAACCTCCAATAAGAGAGATTTGTGGATCACATTCACCAGATATATAATATGAGATCCTCTCTTGAAGGACACCGAGAAGGTGATATACCAGAGTCATTTTCCTCTAAAGCGGAGTAGGGTAAGAATACGCTCCCCTCTTATAGAGTGTATAATAATTGTTGTCCGTTTGCGGGGATTGGTGTCTCTTTTTCAATATTATCTATTTTTTATATCAATTCATTTCAATATAGATGTTATTATGGGATCCGATTCGCATCGATATACCATCCTCGTATAATACCAAAACAACTTAATTCTCTGTCCTTCCTCTTTATCACCTCATAGATACAATGGCCTTGGCTTCTAGCTTTTCTAGCTAATGCAGAAAATACTTCGATTAATTTTGCTCAGTCCTTTGTTAGGATTCATGAATAAGTTTTTAGAAACAGATGGAATTTTTTCAAGGTTTTTACGGGTACTAATCAGTAAGGACTAAATGACCCCACCTAGTGTAATAATCAGTGACGGGCGTCTAGAAAAAACTGTTTATATTTCCCGAAGAAGTAATGGAACCAGACGATTAAACTACCCCTAGGTAAAACCGATTATTGGTTACGATATTTTTTTTCATGTTCCCCCTCTGAAAACCGTTATATATTTTTCTTTAAAAGCAATTTACCTTTTCTACAAATTTCGGGTTCTTTTTCTATAACTCAGTTTGTTTCCATCTGTGTAGTGATAATTGTATCGAAAAGACGGTCTATTCATATAGATTAATATCACAATTTAAGTAAATTTCTCTCCGAGATATTCTGTTAAAGCAATCATTTCTTTTTCTCATTTCTATTGCTTAAATAAAAACAGATACTCGAACATCTATAATTGTTCGAGATTAAATTAGTTTTAATGATTATCTCTCAGGTTAATCATTCTTCCTTCTAGCATGGTATCTGATACGTTATGCTTCTTAATTCGCTTGATACGCTCTACTTGTCACAATCATGTCCGTAAATTCATTGGCTAAATCGACGTTCGGACATTTCTAAAAACTCCTGAAACGGAACAGACCATATCCTGGATCTGATGGGTTACCTACGCTGCAGACACCTGAGTTAGCTGGACTCCGATAAAGGTTCGCGCCTTGTTTTCTGTCCCATCTGGATTTTGAAAAAACTTAGTTAAGCAAAACACGACTAAACACATTAAGATTTCTCATTTGCTGTATGTTCCTACAATGTAACATCTTTATCGATGGTGTAATCTTTGTAAACTGATGTTTTTCATCAATAGGCAAAGTCTGCTTGATAACAATAGCACTGTGTTGCACCGAAATTTAATCATTGTGATCTCACCCACATTTGCAACAGCGTTCCCGCGACATATCCATAATATTTAACCCACTACTTGTTACCAAGTTGCCGTATTATCTTGGTTAGAAACCACCCATCAGCGAGTATAAAAAGTTTCTTGCCATCGTTAACAGTAAAGAATGAATTATCGCCATTTTCATTCGCCAAAGTCCAACGGTCTACCGGTTGATTGCAATTTGAGCCACCAGAATAACGGGTATCGTTGCGCCAACTTTGCACGCCCAAGTCCTACTTGTGTGCTTTGTTCAGTCTGAGCTCTGCGTTGGTTTGACTAATCATGCTTCAAACGAAACTCTACCCGTTTTAAAAGAAGTCGTATTAACATTGGCGATATTATTCGAAATAAACGTCCATTTTTAGTTTGGATATTTTTCATTCCAGTAACACCTGAATTACAAAGATTTTAACATGTTGTTCCTCCATTCAATTAATCGTTTAATCATTTCGGGATTCTAGCATTTTGCCCTCTATCTGTTTAGTTGTGGGTTTAAAAACGTTCTTATCTTTATGCTTTATGCTTGCTTCTAAAATATTCTTCAAATAGAATTTTGCCATTGACTTGGAATGGTTGCATATCCTGATCAACCGCGGACTTTTTTCAACACTTTCCCTTGCAAAACTTTCCATCCACACTTTTACTTCTTTACCCATCAAATTAAGGCTTGTTGTTGTGACTCATTTAATTAACTAGAATTCATTTTCTTCCGAATTTTTGCAGATAGTTGATTAGCATATTAAATGTCGCTAGTTGGGTTAGCTGGTCTGTTTCCCCACTACCACCGCCACCTTCACTTCCACCTGGCCATAGCAGGCATTTTTTCATTGTTGCGGCCATGATTTGTAAAAAAATCATCTGTTGTAATTTCATTTTGCCTTTACTTTTAGTTGGTTCTAAGCTTTTCACTGAACCAATATGAAAATCACTTGGAATATCCACCTTTTCTTTCCTCCTTCATCATCTAAACTAAAATACTCAACGCTCCTGTTTTCATGTGTTTCTGGATTGCTGTTTTGATTGGGCGCACTTTCACCAAAAACGATCCCTAGTTATATTTCTTTTTGTTTGTTGCCCTTTTTTGTGTTGTCTTTGCTCAAAACGGAGGTCATTTTGTTCTGACGTCGCTAATTGAAATTGGTTACTTCGCCAATTTGGATGCGTGTCGATGAGATTATCAGGGGGATACATTTTGGTACACCACCAGTTAGTAGTTCTCTTGGTTTTTATATTATCCACAATGATTTTTGTGGATAGCACATGATCTTTTAATCCACAGAAATGGAAATATCCCCCATCCCCGCTGGTGAAAGTGTCACTTTAGCACTGGATTTGCCCTTTGTTTAACCTGCTCTATTTCTTTTGAAATAAAGTTGATTGATTCTATGTGAACTTTTTGCCCTTCATGTGTCTTGGTTTTACTCTTTGTCACAATGGACTCACTTCGTATTTTTTTGAATCAGCGATGCTGTATCTATTAACGTTAGAGTCATGCTCCTCATTTTTGACTATGAGTTGTTCTTTTTTCATTAACACCGATTGTTGATTACCCTTTTCTATTTCCTATCGCGGTATTCTTATTTAAAACTGACTCTGCTTCGAGTTGATTGGCTGTTTTCTTGATCCTTTGCCTCACTTAGAATAGCACCTGTTCTATCTCAACATCTTTTTCTTGCTTCAATTGGGCCCTTTTTTGACTTGAGTCCAATCCCTTTGGTGAATAAAACGTGGGCTGGTCAAGTTTCAACCCTTGTATTTAGTCTTCTTTTCGTGGGCATTTACTTCAGGCCGTACCTTTATTTGAAACACCTTCTTCTCCCACTAGTTGAAGGGAGGCTTTCTTTTCCACTCTCAGTTTGTACTAAAGAACTGTTTGGATTTCTCTGTGTGCTAGTTGTTTTGTTTTCGTTTATCGTTATTGTCGTTTTATCTTACTTGTCGTTTTATCTTATTAGTTGTTTTCTTTCTTCAAATGAAAAGGGTGGGGGGTTTTTTCTACAGTATGGTCTATTGGCAGGGCTTGTTCAGTTCCATTACTTGTTTTTTGATTTTGTTTTTTGACGGGTTAGGGTTTCTTCCCGTCCCTTTTCTATCGCAATCTCCGTCTGTCGGTTTTATGTATCCCTTACGTTATGTCTTGTATTATTTTCACTTTCAGCTTCAGTATGCTTAGTTTTAAAGATTTAGACGATCCGCTATTGAAACAGTCAGAATGGAACTTTGAGAATAGACCTCCATTACTGATTTCTTTTTCTTTTCTTTTTTTCTGTAAATTTTTTTGGTCTTTTTCTTATTTTTTTTTAGGTTCAGCTTTGTTTTCTTTTTCTGCTAGTTGCTTTTTTTAGTTTTCCTTAGATAATGAGTTTGGAAACTGCCTCTTTAGAAAACAGGGGCTCTTTTTTCTTACTCTTTATTCCCCGATGGTATCCATCGCTTTTAATGATGAATTGGAGCGGATGATCAAACGGCTTTCCTTCCTTCTTCTCTTTCATTGGTTTTTTATGATATTTATCCATTACTCTACAACTAAAATTAGACACGACTTAATAGTAACTTCTTTCCATAACTCAAAGTCGCCATATCTCATCAATTGCTTTTGTTCTTCACTTTTTTCTTGACTTGCTAACCAAGTTGAATTCTTTTTCTTTTCAACTTTTTCATGACCTTTTTTTTCTTTGTGGGCCTCCATTACTCTAAGCGAGCTGTTTCAAACTGATTTTATTGCGATTTTCCACTTTGGTTTTTTTTTGCTGATGATTCTTCATCTAGATCACTTTATACATGTTTGACGACGTAAAAATATCGATACGAGTTTGTGGTTAAAACCTTCATTTTTTTATTCCTTAATGTTTTCTTGGAATCATTATCTATTTTAGCAGGAATCTTGTTTGAACTTTTCTCTCTCGGCATTTTCTCAAAGATTTTTTTTTCTTCGGTTTCTTCTGGTATTCGAACGCCAAGTCCAAAACTTTTCTCCATTGAAAAAAAACTTGAATTTTACTCAATTACTTACACCATCTCCCTACTTTGTTTATCCGATTGATTGGTTATCCCGCTCACTTGGGACGTTTTGAAATTAAAGGTATCTAATGATGCCCACTACATCTTCAAATGCGATTTCATCAATCCACTTTTTGTTTTTTAGAAATTTTCTTTATCGGGGCTATTTTTTTAATTTGAAAACCCGCTCTGTCTTACTTGAAGGGATTTTGCTTTCCCTGTTTCGATTACGGGCCCCAAACATTCAAATTAAAAAATTTTTCCCTTTTTTCCAATCTTTTTTCTCCCCTTTGGCCC
>Ga0163217_1033932_pt1 | contig 11340 bp, 15 predicted proteins | sample SynspAceP_FD_185933 | JGI IMG/M metagenome (GOLD analysis project Ga0163217, IMG submission 185933) | Saline lake microbial communities from Ace Lake in Antarctica - Synechococcus sp. Ace-P (PacBio error correction) | ecosystem: Environmental > Aquatic > Non-marine Saline and Alkaline > Saline ... | reverse complement strand
GTTTGATTGGCATTCTAGTTTATAAATTAGTTAAGCAATCTGCAGTTGCCTGCTTATAAAGGATCAACAACGAACTGATCAAGAACCCACTCTAGACCGCGTCGCCCCGTTAGGGACGAGGGTCGGCCAGAAGGAACCGCCATGGCCAACGCCGTCGAGAAGATCGCCGAGGCCGAACATCCGCGCGCAGCCATCGGCAGATATGGCGGACCTGTGCCAGTTGCCGTTGATGTGCAACGCCGAGAGGCCCGCAATTGCTGCAATCAACGCCATGGCGTACCTAGAGAAGCCTCATGTCCAGGCCCATCGACAAGGAATGCCGAATCCGCTCGATGAAAGTCAGTTGTGGGGGCAATGACCCAGACAGATTGCAAAGAAAGAGCGCACAAGCACGCTGCCACACACCATTCGGTCGCCTTACCCTCTGCTCCATGCATTGTATTGGATGGACGGCGTCATGTTGCGTCATTGGGTCGAACCCTGCCGAGCCACGAGCATCTACGTCTCATAGAATGCCAGCCTGCCGTCCTGGTTTATGCAGTTCTCATCATGGTCCGTAGCATTTTCAATTTCGGCAAATTCTTCCGGGCCTTTCGTTTTAAGCGGACAAGCAACCGCTCAGGTGCTTCAGCTTAGGTCATCGGATTAATCAGGGCAACCAGCATCCTCATAAGTAAGTCCGGATCAGTTAGATCTCCGACTTCTGCTACTTGATGTCGGAAATCGATCCGATCACATTGCTAGGCCTGCACCCATGCCTGTTTTTTTTTTTCGACGGTCACCCACCTGAAGGTTTAGCCGGAGAAAGTCACATCGACGGGCCTATTAACACGGCCGCGCCCGGGTGCGCTGGACCGTTCATGTGCTGACCCTTCGCAACTTTAAGCGATGGTGGGTTATACAGCTTCGAACCTGCACCGTAGGTCGCGCCTCCAAATGCCTTCGTACGAACGATGCTTGCATTTTGTTTGCGGCAACATATGACTGAGATCGAGGTAGCACGCTACTGCCCGCATTCCGCGGAAGTCGCTGCCTTCCATCCTGAAAAACCGTCGCCGGAACGGAGGTTTTAGACCTGTGAGGCAAACTGTTTCGCCCCCGACCCGTCGGACCTTCGCCACAACCGCATCCGTTCCAACTGTAATGTCCAAAATATCGCCCGTTGCAGGCATAGCTTTGCTGTTTTCCAGCAAGAAGCACCGCCAAGTAAAGAGAAACGCGTCTAAGGTGGTTTTTTTGGGCAGTATAGTCATCAATAGTGACCTTACTAAATACCAGCAGAGACGCCCGAAGGCCCCCCTTGCCACCCGCGACCTTGGGGTGTAAGCCCGATCCGTACTGGCGCGAACCTGGGAGCCAGTATAAGGCCATGTCTATATCGTTGTGGGACAGTCCAGCCGTAGCAAGTCCAAAAATTAAAGGCCTCATTTAAGCCCCCGCAGGACCAAACATATTTGATTTTGTATATCCCGCGCCTTGATGTTTGCTGCACTGGGGACCTTGGCGGAAAGTTTGAAACACAGGTCGGAAACCAGTTGGGTCGTTATCAGTGTTCCTGTGGGTTGGGCCACCAAAAGATGTTATTTCCCCGAATTTATAGTAGTTGACAGGCGTATCTGTGTCCCGTCAGGGCTGACCCACGAGAGTGCCAGTACCGGATGGCGTGGAAAGACCACTTGGAAGTTGCTCGCTACCTTGATTTGGTGTATCCCTTGAATCCACATTCCAACGTGAATTCCCAATCATGAAGTGTTTCGTCACCGATCTCTCGTTACCGTGATATTTCCCGTACCTGCGTCGAAAGCGGTAGGACCCAAGCGGTCGCCCCTCACGATACACCGCATCGTTTAAAACTGTGTGCCGCCTGCTCCACCGCCAATTCCAACTGGGCGAGCTACAGAAATTCTATATCGTTGTCGAAGAAGTCGACAATCATCCGCCCAAACACCACGGCAAGGTTGATGCCTGCGCCCAGTTTCTGATGATGTTTGTTGTGCACCTTGACGCGCTTGACAGGCGCTTGTCCCGTCCGTTTGGGATAGGCGTTCGCCTCAATGTCTACAGCGCCAGCGCAGACAACGTCATCCTCGCCATTTAGCTTTGAAAACAGTTTCGGACCGTCCGTTGTCACGCAACAATCGAGGACAACATCCGGCGAGGTGAAACCAAGTTGCAGTCTTCGATAATCAACATTCTTTTGTTTTCTGGGATTGCCTCAAGCGAATGGATCGCCGCCGACACCCTGAACTGACCCCCACGTAGATGCAGTCGTTTCGTCCAGTACGGCCGACCCCTAAGCGATCCATTACTAAGACCGTTCCACCTCGGATTCGTAATTTTTCTGCACGGGTTGAGATGACTTGCGCTAATAAGAATTGGTGGATGATTGTAGCGGGGTGCCGCTTTTATAGTCGCGCCAAGATTCAAGCGTGAAATCAACACACTGAAACTTGAAATACTCGCGACCCTCCTGAAATGCCCTCAAACGGTGCCGCCGGGGGCCAGCTTGAGAATGTATTGTCATCAGGAATAAGGCATCTGTCTTGTAGCTGCCGACGAAGTAGTCAAAGACCACTTGTTCCACCCGCAGCGAGAAGCCAGCATTGCTGTTATTTATCGGTTTTGCTCGGCCCCAGAAGGCGGGACAGTGCTGCCGTGTGGTTACGCACCAGTCGGCAGCCTTCCAAAGGGCCGCAGCTTGACGCTCTCCGCCGTTTTCAATGAACCCGTTTACGCTGTCTTGAGCGTAGTGATAGCCACCAGCTCAACAATAGCACCATCGCCGCCATAAGTGCTTGACGTATGTTCACTAACAGGAAGCAAGTGTCGAATTTCGGCCACCCAGCCATCCGATTTGGCACCCAGGCCCTGTTTGGCAACTTCCCAAACCTTGGTGCCTGCGTTGGTTTGCACTAGTTCAATTGCTGTCGTTTGTGGAATAGGATCAGTCAGCGTTGTTACAAGGGTTGCGCCGCTGCGAGAGCAGCAAGGCTTGCCTTGAGAAGCCGCTGTGTGGCGACCGCCGCTGCGCTGGAAAGATATCCCTTGCTTGGACCTCGAAGCGTGTTGGCGCTGTGGTCGGACGCTTCGGCTGAATTAGCAGCCGCCTGAACAGCTTCCGTAAGAATCATCGGCTGAAACCCAGCAATCGCAAGAAACGCATTCACGTACCATGGCTTCTTTAGCGGGATTAAATTGCCCAGGAATCGGGTCACCACGGTAGAGGCCGTCCTGCCGGTTCATTGGGAAAGTCCGTCACCACCTATACCGCTGAAAATCACGCATTGGCGTTGTTAATTGATCCGCAATTGGTTTTCCCATTGCGAGTTTCCTGTTCTGCAAATTAATTTTGAAAAATTAGGCGCGAATTGTGATTTCGACCGATGCCGTCTTCAGGCGATGGCACGAACGAACGGTGATTGAGCGTCACGGGCCCAATAGAAAAACACGTGCCGGCAGTCGGGGCTTTCCGTGAAGCTGGACGGCTGACGGCAAGACCGCGGACATCATCGACGAAGCTGGCCCCCGCATAGCTGTCGACGTGTTGCGGAAAGATCCGGGTCGCGCTTTGTAATTCGTTGGCGGCATTGACCCAAGACAGGCTTGCCGACGCATCCAGCTTGCGCTGCCGTCGAATTCTGTAGGCGTGGCCGGGCACGGTTGGATTATGATCACTGTTGATTGCCCTTCCGGATAATCTTCTCTGCGCCGCCCTGTCCGAACCAAATTAAGCGCGAACATTCATACTCACCTCAGCTTTACGGCACCCGACCACTTGCACGGGAGGGCGCCTTCGGCCCACGTCATGGCGCGTCACGGAAAAAACGCAGTAAATTTCCGCACGTTGAACTCGACGATAAGCTGCAAATCATTTGCGGTTGGATTACTAACCTGGGCAACGATCTGGACACCAGATGTCTCCCCCGAGAATCGCAACATCTCCTGCGACAATGCCAGTCCGGACGGTACCGGGTTGACTTGCAGGTTCTGGCTTAAACGACGACAATGGCGGCGGATAGCGGTTAAGATCGACAATCGACCAAGGGGCGTCATATGTTGATTTCGCAGGCGATGCGGCACTTTCCGCTTCGCCGCGCAATACCGAATAGCCATGGCTCAATACCTCATAGACGCCACGATGCGCGGATGACTCAATGCGGATGTGGGATCCCGTTCACCCTTTTGGAAAGCGAGCTTTGAGCCCACTAGGTTGGGTCACAACTCTCAACCCGATATCGGGGCCGCTCGCGATTCATAGGTTCTGCATCAGCTGTTGCATCTGTTGCCAGCTGGCACCAAGGGATGTCTAGCGTTATCGGTACGTTCCCGCCTGCGTGTCGAGAAGGGTTTCGTTCGACGCTCCGGTGCTTCTCCGGTTTTGAAGTTGTGATTCTTCGCTAGTGTAGATGCCCTATTGAGAACATTGAAGTCCTCATTGGCGTCGACGCCGGTTTCCCAGTTCACTTCCAGATCTCATCCTGTCCGATGATTTCACGTCAGGACTCGGAATACTGCCCCCCCATCAATCCGATTCTTGCCCTCAGGGCCGGTCAGATACGGCTGTCACGTCGCAAGTTTTTTATTTGATGGCTCGAGCACGTTTCGACGGCTCATCGTTTATCGTAAGTGCCGGCTGGCTGCGTTAGCCCTGGAATCGCAGATGTCGGCAAAACGCCCCAATCGCGGGCATTCGTCGAAATGTTATCTCTGGTATGCGCATGCCATACGGATGGCTCAAGAAATCACGCGCCACCAAGGCAAGGTTATCTGAGAAAGCCCACAGCTCGGTGCACGGATCAAAATAACCTCCGACCCGTGCACAATCAATCTGGATCACGTATTACGCGCCTTTAGGGAAGATAGGCACTGATTCCGGCTGCGGAGGGAAGGCCCTCGTCAGCCGCGCATATGTGGTGGACCACTTCCTCCGATCTGTGCGCCGCCGTTCACATTGTCCGGGAACGCGGCCAAACAGGTCGCGATAATCGGACGTGCGTACCGTTGCGCGTCGCGATCTGGACAAAGCCCATCAAAGCTGACGCCCCACCCCGTCGGTCGTGACGCCTTCGCTGTTCAAGCGCAACTGTTTCGCCGTCGATGACATAGTCGAGGACCTGAGGACACCGCCCCCTCGTGCATGGACAATACGACGTGTGGACACCATCCTTGGCCTCGAGTAAAAGCCCGAAAGACCGCCAGTAGCACCCTACCATAGGGAACGCCGGGCGCCTTGACGACGGCCTGGCTAATATTAGCCTGCACCTCCTGCGGCGGGGATTCGTCGGTTGCTTCGGCTTGGCTAGGGCACTTATCGCAAGACTGACGCACACTTGGTCAGCGCAGTTTGCCGTGGCCAGACCAATCCCCGAACGTTTGACGCACAAAAAGGCCAGCACTGCGGCGATTGCGCTAGAAGAAATTGCCACTTTACTTCACCCACGCCGTTTCTTGTTTGCTCGGTACCCACGTTCGCTGGAGCGCGCTGACGAAGTGGTAAGGGACCAGTCTCTTCCGGGCCTGTCGAGAGCGCACGCGCGCACTGTGATTGACAGCCCACACCTCAAAAGCTCGCAGCCAAGCGCAGGCCTTCTGCCTGTCGGCTGCCGAACCACCCAAAACTCGGCGCAAACCGCTCATCGCTGATGATGCGTTCGGAGCCGATTTGCTGCCGGCGATGAAACACCGTCCGACACAAGACGTACCGAGGGTGATCCCATCAGGATCATGACGTTTCGGGATACCTTGGCGGTTCCGGCTCTACGGGGCCACCATCGCCTCGCGCAGCGCGCAGACCATGTCGACAATACGCGCGGATGTCCTCCGCGACGGCGAGGTTTACAGCCATCGGGTCTCATATTCGTGTATTTCGTGAACTAGCTTCCCAATCCCCGGTCACCCAACTGCGCGACTTCTGATCTGACATCTGTCAACAGCCACGACGGTTGGTGTCGTACGCGCGAATAAAACAACCCTTCACAAGCAGGCTGGATCGATCCCATTTCCAGCCCGGAAAACTGTAGCTGACCTTTTCATCGTGCCGACGAAAATCTGCGCGAACGGGCTGCCCACGGATGCCACGCTGGATGATCCAGATCGAGCCTGCGTATAGAACAGCTGCCGAAGATTCGCGACGGTACGCCGATGTACCTGTACTTTCTGCCGCTTGCGTGTCGTCGTCATCTTTTCGGTCGCGGCAGGACCAAAGGATAACCGGCTGCGCAGTGGCGCATAGGTGGTTCTCGATATCGAAATGCTGATTCAGATCAGACACGCCCGCCAGATTGGCGCCTCCCGCCACGTCAGATCGCCTATTCCCGGTCACCAAGCGGCGCGGTTATCCTTGAAGTCCCATTTAAGAACCAGCGTTGCTTCGGACACCCTTGCCCGTCCGAAGCAGATCATCAGGATGCCAGGCAAGATCGTCGCGCACACCCAGTCAGAAAGCCTCGCGGAATTTGACCGTAGGCCGTCGATCTCACTGAGCGAGAAATCTACTTCGCCCTCGCCTTCGGATGGCAATGCATCTTGCAGAACCGGATTTGTCTGTTCGGACAATCGATTTCGCAGCGGCACCCAGCCCGCAAGGCGGTTGGATCCTGATCTTTTGACCATCATCCCACGACGCTTGCACCCTGGGAACCGCCCCTCCACCAATTGGACCAGACTGTGACCAGTGGGGCGCAGCCCCAACTGTCCGATAAGTGTCAAATTCCAAGGTCCGTCGCGCGGCAGCGGTGCCGTCCGTCTTGACCATGATCGATGCCCGTGCGTCGTTTGACAAACGACCAATGCTCGAACGTGCTTGAATTCTGCGCACTTCAGTTGACTTGAGGCACGCCCACCACGCGCATTTCGAGGGCGATAAGGCAGCGATGACTGGCACCAATGTCGTTCCAATCCCCCCTCATTTGAGCTAGGAAGCTTGCACTTCCAAGTCGCGCTCTTTCATTATGGATTAAAGAAGGATATCGATACCGTCCATGGCCTGGAAAAGTCCGGAATGATACTTTCGGCTCCGGATATTGGCAGTCTCACGCCCGCGCATTTGCCCGGGACCATACGAAATCCCGACGTTGTCGAATTTGGCCTTGCCTGGAGATGCGATAATTTCCCAATCAGTCGAAAACCGGCATGCTCTTGTTGGAGAGGTAAGCTGGCGCCAGCCGCCAACGTGCTTTGCTTGATACCGGTGGCTTGCTTCAAGCGATTAATTACCTGCAGCATCCGGACAATGGCCCAAAGGACCCTGTAAGCGGTCATGGTAACTGTAACGTTTAAGCCCCTGCGCAGCACCCATCGCATCGATTGGGCACGATTGTGCCGCTACTACCGGCTGAAACCACTCGGGCCTCTTTCCCCGACCGATCTAAGCCCTTGGCCGCCGAGACGGACCCACCATCTGCGCGGAAACCGCCAAAGATGCTTTCCCAGTCGCGTACCGCCAGAATTCCGCCACACTGCATTGCACCACCCCAAAGGGTGTCAAATGCGCTATCAGCAGCTTGTCAGTGATCTTGTGAGAATTACTCCTGACAACTTCGCCGAGGTTCTGCGCACCGGTGATAATACCTTGAACGCATCCTTGATGTGCTCCCGCATGTCGTTCCGCAGTATCTTTAAGGCTTTGACCCCTTGCTTTTAGCGCCATCACCGGCTGAACCCGCCCCGCCAGCACTGCCGGCGACATTGTCGAGCGCGTCGGGAAAAATCGATCCGCCGCTCTGCCGCCACCATCCAAATTCTCCGGAGCCGTGAGAATTGGCTTTACTGAGTCGGCTCAAGCCGATGCAACTTCTGCACCAGCTTCTTTTGATTTCTTTGACCACCCTGCCTGATGCTTTGACGCTGCCTGATCAAAAAGACCATCTGCTACGGAAAACCAATTAGCACCTGAGACGTCCGAACTGTCGAAAGTCGCATTACCCATCTTTTTCGCCCCAACCCACTGCCTTGCCAATGCATTCCACCCGCTGGACGCGATACCATTTAATCAGAGGCGTTCGAAAGTTCTGGCTATCTCAGCAAAATGCACGACAACGAACAACAATCGCGGATGCGATGCTGCCATAATTCGATTAGACCCCATGGCCGTCCTCCAACGCCGAGCAAAGGCAACGTGCCTTCCCGACTTCGAAAATCGCTTTAGACGTCGGTGACGCCGCCAGGCCGCAACGATTCACCCATCCCAAATGGTAGACTAGCTCGCCAGCACGACGATTAACGCACCAATTGCCTGTTCGGATCAAAGCGCTGCGCTAGAAACGCTAAGGAGAGCGGCGGAAACTCAACGTTGCCAAGACGGGCTAATCCGCAGCCGCGACATATCGAACGCCTAGGCCGGTGACCAGTACGTACATAGTGCCGACCGCTGTAAGTTGTTTGCCAGACCATCAATCATCGTCCGCAATAGCCGCCTTCGCGAAGGCTGTCGGTCATCGCCTGCGCCATGGCACCGCTGTTTCGGACACGATAGAATCGCCAGCTGCGTTGCGCCGCATACTGACATTCAAGCCCCAGCCTTCCATCGGTCATTGCCTGCGCTCGATCGCATCGGAATCGGTCTTGCTTACAGCTTAGGCCATATTGCTCACGTCGGTGTGCGCGCCTGCCGAAAAACATCGCCACCCGACAGACTGCAAGCACCATCTCACGGTTTCGCACACCCAGATCCTGCAGCAATGCAGATGCCTGGACCCGAGTTCAGCCCCAACCTAATTCCGTCGGCACATCAGCGCCACCTTTTGGATTTCAGCCTCAAGGCCCTCAGCATCCTTCGCCGATTTAAATTCAAAACCGATCCAGCGCAGTAACGGCTCTTTGCTGCACGCGGATTTCCCGCCGTCCATGTCTGAACATCATTGGCAAGCCCGGACAGCCTTCACACCAGCCTCGCCAGCGGCCCAATTCAGCGCACGGTAGCCCCCCACCGAAGTCCCCAGGACGCGGGCGGCCTTGACAGCCACAATCGATGTCATTCGCGCCCTTCAGAGCCATGGCAGTGATCGCACCACCCGCCGCAGCTGCCACTGCAGCAACCGCGACGATTGCTGGCGCATCGCCGCAGTGGGGTTTAACCCGCTTGGCACCGCTTTTCAAAATTTTGCGCTGTCGAGGCAAAGATTGACACGCAAAAGCGCGTAACACATTGATGCCACTTATCTTCCTCTCGATAGCGCCGCGAGTCGATCTGTCCAGGCGCTCAGCACTGGACCAAATCGCTGCGTCTGTCATTTCTTCCCCGGATATGAATTCTTAAGTGGGCGGCTTCTTGAAGCGCGGCAACTCGCAGTGAAACCAGCTTCGGCCATTCCTATTTTCACGCCCGCTGAACCGCCCCTCCATCTCGATCGATAAAGGCGCGGCGTTGCATGTCCGAACCGCGCCGGGTCGAAACCCGCCGCGATGTAGTTTTTCAGAAGACAGTTTAGATCTAGGCCGCTGTCTCCTCGGCCCCTTGACGTTTTCCGACGATTTCCCTTGGGAGGCTCGGGCAAGCTCCAACCCGTTCAGCTCTGCAGGCTGGGCGTCACCGTTCTTCGCGATGATGTCATCGACCAGCCAGCGGTCAGCAATGCCTGATGGTGCCGCTGCCAAAGACATCTTGAAGAGGTCAGAAACGATCTTCAGATCAGGCATCCAGTTTCGGATGCTCCCTCCGGGCGGTCCAGGCTTATCAAGCACTTTCCTGACCATACTTTATCCTGCATATCAGCCAGGACGGACATGCCGAGGAACAAGGTGTAACTTCATTGCCGCTTGCTGTGACCTTCAGAGTTTGCCTTGTGGATTTAGCCATTATTCAATTCCAACCCGCGCAGCGTTCACCGCTTGTTCATGAGCTTCGCGCCCGACCAGCCGACAATCGCTTTTCCCGCCGACTGTGCCCGTAGGTGTGAACACATCGACATAACCCGATAGGCACGCCGGATCGAAGTGCTTCAGGCGTTGATGTTGAACATCGAAAGATGAACATCCTCTTTCGTGCGGCCTTGTCAGCTCGACTAGATTCATCGAGCACGTGTCGCCGGGTCTCCTGGCCAAAGCTGCTTTTCCTGCGACCACGATGCCACAGACATTTTAAGCCTGGAACGGCTCTTTGTCCGACTGGAGCGAGTTCATATGCGTTGGCGTCTCGTCAGAGGGTGTCTGATGGCAGGGAAAAAAAAAAGGGCAAGCGTTTACAAAGCCGTAGATCTGCGTTCCATGTCGTTCGTCGAAAACTTCTGCGACCAGCGCGTTCTGCGACCGATTCCAGAGCTTCCCAATCATTAGGCGTTTTCGGCCTGCAAAATTCTTTGTTGCCATTATTGGGCCTTCCAATATGATGTTAAAGTCCATGTGTCCAGGTATGAGCGGTCCGGCGCGTCGATCCGCCCTCGCGGGGTGTCTCGACGTCAAAGATTGCGTGGATGATCATAAAGCCACCCCCGCGGTAGAAATTCGGGCATCGACAACGGCGCGCGCGGCCCGCTTGGCGGTCCGAATAGGTCAAACCATAGCAATTCGACTCTGTATCCGGGCCCTTCAAACGCCCTGTGCCGTTCCATATGGATGCCCTCGAACGGGCCCGCAGGACGGACATTCAGCAGGAATCGAGGCAATCTTGCTGTGGCCTTGTGGCCGTTCCCCGTAAATCGATGCAGCTGGCCGACAATTGCCGTCAGCGCGCTGTTCGCCTTCAGGCAACCGCGAAACTCTTCTCCATTCATCAGGGCCCTTTTGCCTTTGCTGTCGCCACTTTTGCCTCTGCCCGCTTGATGCTCTTTTCCAGGCTCGATCCAAAGGAATCTTGGATTTAGGGGGGACGATCAGCCAGCGCCATCTTGTCTTTTCCCAGCGGACGCGCGAACGATATGGGGCCGTGATTAACGTTGGGCCGAATTCCTGGGTGACCGCTGCGGGATCCGGGGCTCGGCACCAACGAACATTCCGACCGCTTGGCTGTTTGTCGTCGCGGGAAAAACATTGCGGCTTGTGGGCAGGCCCTTCTGCCGTTTTGTCTCAGCTTCGTTGTTGAACGGGCGACGAATCCGCAAGATTATCCGTCGCGGGGTGTCGGCCGCGCGGTGGCCAGATATTTACCTCATTCAGGATTCTGGGCGCGAAAAAAGCTGCGCCCGGGGGGGGGACTATTTTTTTCAAGGAAAACGGCGCAAAACAACCGGCTTTTTGCCATGTTAGAACAAGATTTTTCGGAGTTTCTTTTTTTCTTAAAAAAAAAATCCTTATTTGAAGGGAAAAGCGGAGGAGTGAATTCCCAAAAGGGTTTAAGATAACTGTCTCTAAGCAATTTTTTTTTCTCTCCTCCTCCCCCCTTTTTTTTTTTTGTTTTGTTGTGTG
>Ga0163217_1005753_pt1 | contig 11340 bp, 15 predicted proteins | sample SynspAceP_FD_185933 | JGI IMG/M metagenome (GOLD analysis project Ga0163217, IMG submission 185933) | Saline lake microbial communities from Ace Lake in Antarctica - Synechococcus sp. Ace-P (PacBio error correction) | ecosystem: Environmental > Aquatic > Non-marine Saline and Alkaline > Saline ... | reverse complement strand
GCGTAGCTTCATTAACGGTTCCGTTGATGGGCTTGCCGCACTGGATGCCAAAGTGGCAAAAGCCGGGATCACCACAGAATTTGAAGCCAAAGAAATGGGTGCAGATCATCTCTAAAGATGCGCGGCACAGCCTGCGCGAACTTTTGTGTTGGCCGAACCCCGAAACTGATCGGGACTTGCGGGATGGAATTTCGGAATTCCGGACAACAGCCGGCCGTCGACGGATTACCAGAAGGGCCGTGTAACCCGCTAGAGGTCATCGCCAACGACAAAGCATCAACACAGAGCAGCTTGATCTTGGTGGATGCGCTGATTGCGGACGGGGCCGCTGGACAAGCGGTTTACGCTCGACTTTATCACTGGTTTCTTTTGACGCGTCGGACGCAGGGCCAGAAGCCGCCGGCAATGGGCGTTTCGGATGATCGGATCGGCTGTTCATGCATGCTGGTAGTGCTGGCGCTAGGCCACTTTGCCCATCGGGGTCGCTGCGTCGATCACCTAGAGGAATTCGCGCCCCAAGAAAACCTGCTGACAGACATCATCGGGAGAGTGAATATTTTCTAACCTGCAGCAGTGCCGGTTATTTGTGTTCAGAGTATTCTGGGTCTGGCGGTCATTTATCAACTATATTGCACCTGCCAAACTCCGCCCCGCTTGGTGGGTGGGCTGGTGCCTGACGTGGATGACGTTGCCCACGATTCATTATTTCGACCGCGGCGGTTCTTTGAAGTCGGTGCCCCCCAGTATCCGTGACGCGGCGTTTGGGGGTAGGGGCATCCAAAAATGCAAATCGGTGTTTCCACCACGTTGCTGCCCCTTGCCGACCCGCATCCTGACCGGCACGATCATTCGGTCTGGCCCAAGCCCTTGCGAAAACGGCCCCATTTGCTGTGATCGGGATGGTGGGGCTTTATCGCGTCCGAACCGCCCGCGGCATTGCATCGGGTTTGATGGACCCCAACTCTGCTATGCCGGCGCAAAATCTACGAATGGGGCGAAAACGCGCTGATCCGGCATTTCCATGGAAGGCTTGGCGGTATATTCATCCTGCTGCGGTTTTTTTTTGTCACCATGAACGCCATCGCCGTCATTGTTTGCGGCGCAGGTTCGAGCGAGCGCTGGTAAGAATGAGAGGGCAGGCAATGAAAGAAACGTAATTTTCGGAGACGGGACGTGACAACTCACAAAACAAAAATCGCGCCCGCAACGTTGCAGGTTTACTATGGTGACACCCACGCGATCAAAAGGACGTGTCGGTTGATATCCCAAGACAAAACTGTCACTGCCTTTATCGGTCCGTCAGGCTGTGGGGCAAATCGACTGCTTAGCGCTGTATCAATCGAGATGAACGAACGATTGTATCTGCACTGTCAAAGGGATATTCTTGATTGATGGCGAAGAACATCGATGGACAGCGCGGTTGATCCAGTACAATTGACGCGCCAAGGTCGGTATGGTTTCTTCCCAAAAAGCCTAAAACCCGTTCCCGAAATCGATCTATGACAACGTGCTTATGGGCCCCGCATCCACGTTCTTTGCCCGCAATTAAGTCAGAGCTCGGACATTTATTCGTTGAGCAGTTTGCGCTGAAAACGCGGCGCCATCTGGAACGAGGTCAAAGACCGCCTGCACGCGCCGGGCACCGGCCTGTTCGGGGCGTGTTCAAGCAGCAAACGTCTGTGTTATCGCAGCGCGGGTGGCGGACAGAGCCGAAGTTCTTGCTGATGGACGAACCCTGTTCCGCGTGAATCCCGATTGCGACCGCCTCGCAAGTCGAGAACTGATCGACGAACTGCGTCAGGATTATTCAGGGTTCGTGATTGTCACACACTCCATGCAAGCAGGCCGCACGGGTGAAGCCAGAGAACGGCGTTTCTTCCACCTCGGCAATCTGTTGAGTTTCGTGTGAGACGACAAGATTTTCACATCGCCCGAGGGACCCTCGGACGGAAAGCTATTCACTGGCCGGATCTGGATTAAGTATCATGCAAGAACAAACACATTGCCTCTGCCTGTTGACCGTGACCTGGAAAGCGTTCAAGCGCAGATCATGAAAATGGGCGGGATGGTTGAAGATGCCATTCGCCCTTGCCGCACAGTCGCTGGAAACCCGTGACGAAGAAGCTGGGGCCCGATCAGCGTAGCGCGCGGGGACAAAGCATCGACGCGCATTGAAGAGCTGATCAAACGAACGGGCCGCCCGTTATATATCGCGGCTTGCGTTGCGCCGACGGCTGTTGATTTGCGTTTGATCCTTAAAGCGTCATAAAAAGATTAGCGCCAGCCTGAACGTTTGGCGACTATGCAAAAAAATATGGCCATGCGAATAGCGTGTTGGAGCGCAGCTTCCTGCTGTTGCCGACAGTACTGGTTGCCATTTCGTTCGCATGTGTAAGACGCGTTGATCCATGCTCGAAGACCGCGCTTTGATTGCTATTGTTCAGCGCGACGCTTGAAATGGCTATGGGATGTGATTTTCGCGCGGGACGAAGACGTCGGACAGATGTATAATGCGCATGTTCCGCGAATTCGCTGAACCTTCATGATGGAAGACCCGCGCCATATCACATCGTGCATGCACCTTCATTTTCATTTGCCAAAAAACGCTTGAAGCTCAGGGGCGATCTTGTTACACCATCGCCGAAACAGGTTGTCTATCGTTGTAAACTGGCACCCGATCGGACGCAGGATCGCCCCAAGGCGGACAATACCTCCACAAGGCTGAAGCGGTAGGGCCATGTCTGGCCGCTTCAGCCTCAAATCTTGTGGGGTAGAAGACGAAACCCGCACAGCGCGAATTTCTGGCGCGTATAACTTGAATCAGGAGGGGTTTGACGTACGGCGTGCGGGTAGAATGGCGAGGAAGCGATTCCTGCTGGTTGCAGAGCGCTGCCGACCTGGTTATCCTTGATTGGATGATGCTCCTTGCCTAGCGGGATAGAGGATCTGTTCGTTCAGCTGAAGAAACCCGCGGAAGATAACGCGCAATATCCCGTGATTATGCTGTCGGCACGATCCGAAAAGGTGGGACACCAGTGCAGCGGCTGGAGGGACGGGACGGCAGATGATTATTGTGGTAAAACCCTATTTCGATGCGCGAGCTTGATGGCCCGCGTGCGCACCGCAGCTGCCGCGCGTGCGGCCCTGCGTCCTCCGGTGCGGGCGCTCAAGCTATGCACGACATTACGCTGATCCAGAACGTCACGTGTAAACCGTGCTTTCGAACGAGCTAAAGTGTGAGCCAACGAATACCGTTTTGCTTGTGACTGCTGTTGAGCGGCCCGGCCGTGTCTTCAGCCGTGGACAGTTGCTAAGTCACGTTCTTTGGGGCGCGATTATCTATGTCGACACGCGCCACCGTTTTGGATGTTCATTATCGCCCGTCTGCGCAAAGCGCTGACCTCCCACGGCGGCGATGTGATCCAATTCGCCGGTTGCGCGGTTGCCAGGTTTATGCATTAGGGAGTAGGGGCGCTTTACCGTTTGTATTTAATGACTTCTTGACGTTGATCGCCCAATCCTTCGATGCCAGCTCGACACATCGCCGGTTTGTAGATAGATCGGCCGGTTTGAACCCCATACCCACACCGGCGGTGTGCCAGTGGCGATCAACATCTCCGGGCAGTAAGGTTCATGAAACGGCTGAGAAAGAGATAATTTTCGGCACCAGAAAAACACCATTGTGCTGCGTGTTGCCGGTATTGGCGGGGGTGCCGTTCACATTCCAGCCATAAATTCAAGGTTTCTGAGGATCTGGACGTTCATCAGCCGGTCAGCCAGATACGGGCCGATGGGGGCAAAACTGTCGCGGACTTGCCCTGAACCCAATTGGCCGCCGAATTCAGTTCTGAAGGCACGTTCTGGCACCCACGTCGTTGAAGGTCGCGTAAGCCCGCCACATGAGATTAACGCATCCGCTTCTGGACACATGCTGCGCTTGGTTGCGATAAACGACCGCAAGCTCCGACCTCCCAATCGGTTTTTTTCTGAATCCTTGGGGATGATTGATCGGTGCTTGGCACTGGAGCAGCACAGAGGCTTGCTTTGACAGGAGGGATGACAGGTAACAGCCCATTCCCAGCTTCGGCCGCGTGGTCAGAATAATTCGCCCCGATACACAAAATGCGGCGTATATCATTGATAACCGCGTGCAAAACTACCAGAGATCAAGGCAGCGTCGTTACATCCAGGCTGCGTACTTATCGAGCGCTTGCGGTTCCAGCTGGAGAGTTCAATGTCAGATAGATGTTGCGATTAGGTTACGCGCGGCACCATCGGCTGTCGACGATTCGCAGGTTTGATGCCAATCGCGGGTTTCGATACGGCAAAGTTTCATGATTATATCCGTTTGTTAATAAGGGGCGTAGAGAGTGGACGCGAGGTGTGGAGCGATACCTGAAACTGCGACATCCTATTACTTTGAGGGTAGGGTGATGCGACCCATTTCGCCAACATATTTTCTCTGAAGACCTTCCGCAGGTGTCTTCCATCCAAGCATTTGCGCGGAATTGTGTTGTTGAGGCGGTCCGCTTATTTTCTTTGATGTCGTTATCTGAGCGAGTATATCTCGCTTTCTGGGTAGCCACCGTTCGAGCCCTTCGATTGTATTTTCAACCCGTTCGTTTTGACCAGGGGACGAGGGATCGCAGGAAACCAAGTTTGTGTTACCAATTTTTGCCTGCAAATTGCGCCAGCTTGACGAACTCGCTACCTCGATCAAAGGTGAGGATCTGCGGTGCGATATGGGGCAAGGTTTTTGAATAAGCCCGTTCAGTATCTTTCCATCACCGGTTTGGTGCCGGTTTTGTTGGGGTTTTTTAAGGTCACCAGTGAAACGACTGACGCGCTAAAACCAGCGACTGACATTTGCTTGGCCACGTCTCTGTTCAAACAGCATTAAAATGCCTTCCAATCCAAACTGGCGACGGTGGGCGACATTCATCGCCTGAATAGGATTGCTGACATTCACGATCGAATTGGATTTCTGACGCTTTCGAGCACGCCGGGCGTGTCCGGTTCTTGTCGATTGCTAATGCGGCAGGTTACCACCACAAGTCCTTGTGACATGCCTTTCTTTGGAGTAGATATATCGGTAGATTGTTTCCTGGCAACGCGCTGCTTGGCTCCATCAAAGATCATTCGGTTGCCGATCTGTTCAGGCGTCAATCCATCCTTTAAGATGGTTCACTACGCGGCTACCACAGCTCAGGGTTGCCGGATCAGCTATGCGTTGTGTGGTATCGCCGCCGTTTGTGTGATCTTGATGAGCCGCCATTGCGAAGTATCCAGGCATACTTTTGGGAAAGGCATCATCAGCCCAGAAAATTACGTTTTTGATTCGTCGCGAAAGATCGTGGACTTATGGCGTCTCTCCAATACCCGCGCCATCTCGGCGGACAGCACCTTCGCATGCCACCAGCCTTCAATTCGTCGACGTTCTGGCATGCTTAGTTGCAGTATAAACGGTTCCCATTGCGTGTTTTCCTATTTAGATAACCCATTGGTTTTCTTAATAGGAGTCGCAGTTCAAGTGGGTAGCGCCCGCACCGGCCGGCTTATCTGAAGCCTATAATTCAGTATTATGTAAATATTGATGCGCTGCGGTTGATGTAAAGATGCAAATATGACTTGGTTATCTGTTGAAATGATTTAAAATTAACGGATCTACAACCCCATTTTGTTCACCGCAGTTCCGGTTCAGCGTCCGCGCTGCTTCTCCCCTTTAACCCTGTGTTCTGCCGTGAACATGAATCCACATCGACAACGCTGATGCAACGGAACGCGGAACGCGGGACTGCAACAGCCCCCCAGAGTGAAAGGAAGAATTATGGACGCTTCAAGATGTCTTCGGCGGATTTTGGTTGCTGCCGGCCGTGCGCGCATCCGCGAGATCGAAAAACGCCTGATCTGATCGCGATGCTGAAACGACCCAGACGGTCGATGGTGTCGTTGATCTGCGCGATATCCGTGAACGCACAGCGCAGCGGCTATCATTCCGGCAAGCCTTTCACGCGCCCGTGGATGATCGAATTTCTGCGGGTCGATCCCGATAGCCCCGTATTTCAAAGAGGTCTTTCGGAGAGGATAAAACCTTTGTGTTTCACTGGGCCTCTGGGGATGGCGGCTCTGCGATCACCACGGCGACGCTAGGCAAGGACATGGGCTTTGGACGCCGTGCATCTGCGCGGAAGGTTTCTCAACGTGGGAGAATCTCGGATTGGTTCCGGTCGAATTCCCTGAAAATGTAAAGACTTAAACTCACGCCAAAGCGCCTATGCTACGCCCCAGCAATTCATACCTGTAAACAAACAAGGTCACGACTATGCATTCCATTCTGATCCTCAACGGTCCGAACCTAAAACTTGCGTGGCACGCGCCAACCCGATGTTTAGGGCAAAACCGACCTATGGCCGACGTGCATTTGCCATGTGCAGCGATAAAGCCAAAATTAGCTGGGGGTTTGAATACTCGCGTTCGAGCAGTTCCAAAATCATGAAGGCCGCGCTGATCGATCTGATCCACGGCGCCAAGGGTAAGCATGCTGCGATTATATTGAATGCTGGTGCCTGATACCCATACGTCGGTTGCACTAATGGATGCGATCGTCGTAGAGGCTTCCCGTGGTCGAGGTCACTTAGGCATATCACGCCGCGAGAGGAGTTTTCGTCATCGCGTCTTACATCGCGCCAGTGCACTGGGCCAAATCTGCGGCTTTTGGTGCCACGGCTAATCTGGATGGCGCTCGACGCGCTGAAAGTTTCATTTTTGAATTCTTAAAAGTATCGCCCCTTTGTAACTGATTTTAAATTTGAAAAAGGCGAAGTGCTGATGCGCCCTCGCCCTTTTCTTTGTCTGCTGTATTGCAGTTTAAGCTTGGCGGCTTTCGCGACTTCTGCTGCGAAATCTTCATTTGACACTTCGATGCCTTTCGCCAACCTTCCAAAACGGACGAAACCGGTTGATGGTTCGCGCCTGCTTCTTCTGGCCTTACCATACGGACAGGTTCAGGGTTCCACGAAGGCTTGGTTCAGCAGTGTCACTTCGGACATGTATTTCTGCAATACGACCGGTGATCATTTTTCGAATCACAGGCTTCGGGCTTTGCCGGACTCGCGTGCAGATATCCATTTGAAACCTGCTTTTTTTCAAAAACAACAGGCCGGGTTCCAGATCTGTTCGGACAAGGACCGCAGGGTTTACGCAGCGATGTGCATCGCCGATCTGTTTGCCAGCTCCTTCGTTAGCCGCCGGTTCATTGCGACCAGAACACCGATTTTGCCCATTGCCAGTTGCCACTGCGTTGTGCACGTAGGACCACGACCTCGTTCGCCTTTTTCGATGGATTGCATTGCGGGCGAACGACAGTTCTCGCCATTTTTTGCGATGCGTCGGTGATGATGTGGAAAAGGCTTGCCGCCCATGTCAAGCCGGCGTTCAGTGCATCAAAGGTCGGAAACGCCGCGTTAGCGACGTCTGGCGATACCGGAAACATTTTCTGGAAGTCTGCGTTTTTTACCAAACAAAGTCGTGGGGTTCGGAGTTTACTTCGACAGCAACACCGGCGGACCGCCGTCAACCTTAACGGCAACGAGGCCTTCGGCTGCTGGTACGACAGGATTTCTTGGCAGCTTTTCGCCAGAAACCTTTGGTGCGCAGCCAATCACGGCGGCTTCCATGTCGCCGTCTGTTTCAGTCAACGCTTTTTTTGGCGTCCATCATGCCGCACCCAGTTGTGTCGCGCGTCTCTTTGACCATTGGATGCGTAATTGCCAATCGAGCTTCTGCGCTTCTCCTTGAATTTGGATAAATTGAGGGGCAGGACTTCCCTGCACCACTGTCTCAATATTGTAGTGGTGGTGTGACAGCAGGGAAGCAGCCCCCTGCCCTCGTCTCTTTTCGCGTCGCTTACGACTTGGCGTCGGCCAGCGTTTTCCTTCTTGGATTCGATATCCAGAGGTGCGTTCTTTGGACATTGCGTCGTTCGATACGGTTTTCTTCGAAGCTGCCAACTTGCGACGCCACGTCGAATCAGGGGCTTCTTCTTCGGGCGCTTAACTTCCATTCGCACCCGATTGATCAACGCCTCGGCACCCAGCTGAGCGGACATACCGTCCAAGCGCGGCACGATGCGGCCAGATCGCAGTACAGGTGGATCGCGCGTGCAGCGTCGTCCGTTGCCTGGGATGATTATAGTCGATTCCCGTGGGCGAGCAGTGGTGTGTCGACCAAAAACACGATAACGGGGATGCCCAGTTTGTTCGCTTCAGGCACGGCAGTGCTTCTTTTTTTGACGTCGATGACGAAGATTTTCAGGTCAGGGCGACCGCCCATTTACGGATACCACCAAGCGCATTGCTTCCAGTTTGAACTGTCAGGCTCCCATGCCAAGGCGCTCTTTTCTTGGCAGACCGCCAAAGCCACGCCCTCGGGGACTTTTCGGTCGATGGACTTCAAGCCGCTGGGATTGACTTTGGAAACATGCTCTGCCAGTTGTCAGCGGTGCCGCCCCAACCAACTCGGTGGTTTCATGTAGTATTGTGGCATGTTCTCTGCGGCGTACGGCATCGGCTGAGCAGCCTGACGCTTGGTTACCAACGAAAAAGAATGCTGCCGCTTTGGCGACCGGTATCACGGATAACTGGCAGAGCTGATCAGCATTGGAACAGTCTGTGTAAGGGGTCCATGATGTGGATGCCGTTACGCAAGCGCCGTGGCATGAAGGACCCATCGTGGCGTTCCAGCGCTAGTGTTTTGGTGACCAAAGTATGTTACGCCTGCTTTCAAGCAGGTTGGCGCATGGAGAACTCAGAAGAGCCATGTCTTTATACCTTTCCAGGATATTTGCCTTCATCGGGGGGTCTCGGATCCCAGAATGGGACCCAACGGCGACGTTTGAGGATTTTCCCCCAAAGGCCCAACCCGACTTGGCGGGTTTAAGCAAGTGACGCGCGTATAGTCCAGTTCTTGAAACGCTTTCGGGCACAAGGCTCAAGGGCCGGCATATTTCGCCGCTTAAAACGTGCTATTCTCAGCGCAGTTCGCCGGTGTTTGGGGCTGCTATTCGAACCGACGGATGACGCACTACGGACCTGTGTTTCGCAGGCTTTGGGGCCAGCGTTTTTGCGGTATGTTCGAAATCGGGCGGGACGGCCAGCTGGCGTGTGGTAGATCGTTTGTCACTTTTTCCCCTGCCGCGCGGACGCCCAGCGTAGCGCACCAGATGCCCGCCAAAGCTCAATGTCACCCCACCAGCCAGAGAAACCGCGGATCAGGCCCCAAGCGGCGGCAGTATAAAGCACGGTGACAGCTGACCCAGATTGCATCGCGCAGCTTCTGGCGCAAAGAACGATTGAAAACTAGCGTTGTTGTTGAACGGCAATACTTGCTTTGCCGTCGTGCTGGTGCCTTCTGGGAAAGAAACAGCAGCCGGTTGATTAAATCAAGCAGTCGTTGCTGGAAAATCTCGGTTCTGTTTTGCGGGCCTGTTTGGGGCTGCGTTCAATGAACAGCGTGGCCGGTCGGCCTTTGGCCAGCCACCCGATGCCGGGCCAGCTGGCGACAAACTCAGACTTTTGATACGAAATAAATGCGCTGTGCAGCAGTTCAGGCTGAAGATATCGGAGCCAGCTTGTGTTGATGGCGGACACCGCACCACGTGCGCGCATGGGCGTGTCCACGACTTTCGCGGGCGCAATCCATTGATTCCAGAACGCAAATGAACAGACCGTTTGCGTGATATTGCGGTATCGATGTTGACGGCGGCGGCCTTGGCCCGCACAAGGTCTGCGGGCTCAATCAGGCGGATGGCTAGAGGACCAAGCAGGCCCTGTAAAAGACCACCGTCGCCAGGACAAAAAAGCAAAAAAAAAAGATATAAAAAAAAAAAAAAAAAAAAGGCGCGGATCAACGGCCAGCGCCCACCCCAGTGGCCCGATGTCGATTCTAGTGCCGGTGTGATCGGCGCTGTCCCAAGCCGCTGCTCACGCGGGTTGCCCGCCTGTAAATCTTGCGGCCTTGCCGTTGCTGACGCTCCGCCGCGCATACAGTCTCTGGATGTATATTGCGAGAATCTACCGTGCCTCATCGCTCGCTCATGAAGCAATAATGCTGTAGCACACTGATATCTATCCGTACGCAGCCGCCAAAGCCGCAGGTTAGGCTCCTCGTTGTAGTGGCGTGCCGTGCACTGGAGTGCACTCACTATCTGACTGCTATCTGACAACTCGTGCTGTCAGCGTGAGAGTTGCCTCTCACGAGTCGATATCCGCTCGCGCGCGATCAAGGCTCTGATTCTTCCTGCTCATGCACCTACGCTGTATAAAGTTCTGCAAGGCGCGTCGTACACAGCAGTCTGCGCGCGGGACTTGTGTTGGCGGACCCGCCGCATAGGGCTTCGGTGTGCTGTGCGCGAGCAACGACATGAAATGTGCTCTGGCATGTGCCAGCATTCCCTGTGTGGGATTCCCGTGAACCTTGTCACGCGTCGCGACGGCCGAACAAGTACCTGAGATCTCGATCTCGTTGTGCGCGCCATATAGTGATGCAAGCCCCGGCCCACAAGCTGGTGCATAGCGATGCCGCGACGATAGGGATGGATGCAGACACGACCTGCCCATAGGCTCAAGGATTTTCACGCACGCAGAGAGGATTTCAGCGCTGGTCAATCATATCGTTTTTCGAATTAGAACCCGCCTGCCCGCGGTCGCCATTGCAGCGGCGGTATCAGACGGTTAGACACCAAACCGTTTGCGCGGCTTTTAACGAGTCGATAAGCAGGCAAATGATGAATCGACAAATCGTCGTATTGATCGACTCTCAAAGGCCTGTTGTCGTTGATCAAACCAAGAGGGGGGGAAGGGGGGGGGGTGCCCCCCCGGGAGGGGGCCTCAGCCGCACCCAGTTCGGTGCACAAAGGACATCATAGGCGCAGCCCGCTAGAGTGCCCGCATGAAGCTCCGGACTTTGGCGTGCCGCCAGACGGACTTCGAACTCTGCCGCTTTTTTGCAATGGTCATGAAGCTGGTTTCGATCTCCGGACTTGGTCGCACTATGCGGATAAATAGGCAAGGTTACTGCCTGTCGCGGCAATGCTTGCCCACCGCGTATAGCGGGTGTTTTTCGCGTGAATAATTAACGATTTGCTAAAGCGAAGAGCCTTCATTTCAAAGGACAGGGGCGTGAGCATCACCCGAAAGCTGTCGGGACCGCACGATCTTGCCCTCGCTTTCGAAAGTTTACCGTGACCTTGCCGCCGATGTTGCTTTAGCACCTGCCCCACACCCCAATTCGGGATACGAAGGGTGGCACCGTACCAGCATTTCCGTGGTGTCAGTATTCGCA
>Ga0163217_1087181_pt1 | contig 11341 bp, 11 predicted proteins | sample SynspAceP_FD_185933 | JGI IMG/M metagenome (GOLD analysis project Ga0163217, IMG submission 185933) | Saline lake microbial communities from Ace Lake in Antarctica - Synechococcus sp. Ace-P (PacBio error correction) | ecosystem: Environmental > Aquatic > Non-marine Saline and Alkaline > Saline ... | reverse complement strand
GCGGATAATGAAATTTTTTTAGCAAGCCTGTGAAGCTTGATTCAATTTATTTGACTTACTGCTTCATCACTCATAGAACTGTGAACCTCGGGCTTTGGGCACCTGTGCAACTTTGCATCAGGTGTCTGCGCGAGCTTTTTTGCTGCCACGATATGACCCGGGCAATCTTGCATCGCCTTTTTACGCAATACCCCCATGGGACACACTGGTGCAGCTTCCCTGACAGCCTTCAACTTCTCAGGGAAAGAGCCTTTTTTCCCACTCTGTTGTACAAGTCATCTGCAGCACGGAAATTACGAATCTCTTATTCTCTGCTGAGGTTTTAGCGGACATATTCATTCTCCATTGGTGGTTGAAAATCACGCTACCCCTCATTTCCAAAAGTGCTTCCACCGAACCCGCATGTCACTTTTGCAAATGAGCTGAGAACCGCCACAGCAACAGTAGTAAGTGTAGTAAATCGTAGGTAGTTAAGCTTATTACTATTACTACGTACTATCCCATACGATGCCGCTGAGGAGCGGGCCGGACGTTGAGGACCCTGCGTAAGCTCCCAGAACAGACAGGTTCACGCTCAATTCGAGTCATCTCACAAGCGTTTGAAGCTGGTAGCCCTGCACCATACGGCATAGAAGCACTGCCCAAGCAATAGAGCTTTGAAGCAAACTGTCGGCTCATGAGGATTTCCAGGAAATTGAACAAGGGCACGGCCGTTGACCTTGAGGCGGAGAGCGCCAGGTATTGCAGCCAGCGCGCCCCCGACTTTTACGCGCCATGCCACCATAAAATTGGGGCCGCGACATCGAGGAGCTTGCCGATTTTGAAACTTTATTTGCTAGATACCATTCATAATTTGAACGACTTCCTTCATTTGGTTGGAGTCGTCATTCATCAATCAGTTGTGATGATGTGTGTGATGAAACGGTTGTCACAGCGCCAGGGCAGTAAATTTTTGTCAACGGACAATATGGCGGCGAACGATTTTTAAGCCCGTCTTTCGAAGCGTAAGTTCCCTTTTAGGGACAGCCTGTAATGATCAGGCCTCGGTTAACCCGCTCATCGAACGGAAGCCCCCAATCTATGCGGGCGTAATTCTGTAAACGCAGGTGAAGGCTGTCAACGTCGATTGAGATGCACTGTTATCCAGAGCTTATTGCTTGTGTTGGGTGAGGGTGTTTATCAGCAGAAGCTAATGCGTTTTACCGGACGCCCTCGCCACAGATGGAAGAACACAGGGACGTATCTTTTTCAGTCAACCCCAGAGATTCGAACTCAGAATCCACCTTCTTCCAGTCTAGCCACCCCCTCGCAGCAACTTGAATTGGATCACATCTCATTGCCGGCCCGGGGGTCAAAGCGGGTGCGATCATTCGCGTCGCGTTCTCGCTATCTTTGCACATTTTCTCCGCTTATCTTCGCACTGCGAAAACTCCAATTCCTGGCGCCGTTGGCAGGCAAAAATTTATTACCTTTCCAGGCCTTCTTGGTTTGATTCATGATATTGCAGGATACGTCGAAGCAGCAGCCAATCGGCCAAGCGCCGTTAAACTTCGTCCGAATTCTGCATGCTTCAAAATTGTTGCAGCTCTCTAGGGCAAGTCTCCGCATCCCCCCCGGGCTCTGTATTGTTTAAATGCGCGGTAAACGTCGTTCGCTAAATCGAGCTTCATTTCAATGTCAGATGATCGCCTGAAGGTCTCTGGAGCTGACCGGCACGCCTCTGAGTCTGGGTTACAGGGATTTTCGCATTGCAGTTTTTGACAGGGTTCAAACATGGTTTCTTCCTTCGCTGGGGTGAAAACCCAGCGCTACAAGGAAGTTCACATCTCGTTCATCGAAAAGGGGTGTTAAAAGCGGGGCTTATTTTTCGAGTGATGATGTTCCCTATCCACCGCCCTGTAAACCCTGGGATCGGTTGTGAGATCATTCATTTGCTTTAGCAGACGAGTTTGCTTGGCCACTCCTGAATTGCCGCGTCCCAGCAGGCACGCGCATTGAGCTTCCTCAAGGAGAGCATCGAGCATGTCGTTCTCCCAAGGCCGGGGCCGTAGGAGGGAACAGGATTCATTCGGGCAAATCGTAGAAAAAAAATGGGCTAGCCGAAGACCTCACTGCACAGTTCTTCGCAATAGCGTCGTGTCCATATGGCGCCACCGGTAATTCGGGTACTGGCCCGGACCACTCATCAAGAGCTATTTGGTTACCCTTTTGCATCACGTTAACCTCTGGCCAAAAGGTTTTATATTGTTTAGGACTGTCGGATGTCACAAGCGTCTGAAATGGTGCTTTCCCCGTGATACAATGCTCAGCCTAAACGCACCTTGCAATCGAGACCGTTGGCGCCAGTCTATGACTCCCGCAATCGCACAGCTCTGACCAGTACTCCTCTATCCAACGATGAGCCCCAACGGCTGACGCCTCGTCTCGCATCGAGATTCTTAACTGAGGCGCCCAAAAACTGGGATCGGGCTAGCTTAAATCAAACAACACATTTTCTACACCCTTTTTGAGTTGCGCCAATGTGAAAGATTTGAGTAATCATCAAATCAGCAGCGTGAACATCCGTCTCGAGATGTTTGGTGCTTGGCAGGTGATGCCTATACGCACCCTGCAGGCACATTTGCCCACCCGTTAGATAAGGAGTCTTACCTTCGCTACCGGGGCCCTGTGTTCAACACCCTCCCCAACAGGAAAATTTGCGCTCCTTGCGGCAGGTGGATGACCCATCCACCTGCTGGGCGAGTACGACTCGCACAACCCAAGCGCGATACGTCGCGCCTTCGTGCGTAGCACGGCTATGTCAGCCTCAAAATCTGGCCTTGGACATAGCCTGCTAGAGCCTCCCACGGTTCGCGCACAGAGTTCAACGCACGATTCAAAGGCCATAATCTTTGCCCTCGTCGCCGGCGCGCTATGATGACCTTGTTGAAAATCGTGAGGCACTTTGTTCATGCGTGCACCACCACGTTAAAACTGAGGTGTATTTGTCATGGCTTGCCATTCAGGGCGGCAAGTTGCACTAGGGTCTGCTCCGGCTCGTAAATTTTGGATGCGCACGTACCTTCATTTGGCAAAAATGAGATGCTTTTTTTAACGAGGCCATACCGCATCCGCAAGTCCGGGCGAAAGCTACGGCTGAAGCTAAAAGAGGGTGATAGTGCAAGCAAGGGGTCGAGATTCAGTCCGAGGCCCGCAAGGACATGCGACAGGTGGCGAATAGGCGAAAAAGCGGCTGAGCCAGAGTTTGGGCCCAGTCATTCTACAATGCAGTCGAACTTCGTTTTTTACACCCCACTTCGGTTGGCGCGCCTATTAACCTGCTGGATTTCGTGTTCCAATCGCTCTGACTGGAATACACATTGCCACACGAATTCGACCCCCAACGCCTTAGCTAAGCGGCCTAACGCCAGGATTCACTGGCTAGGCGCAAAAAAACCCATTTCGCACCTCCCGGGTGGGGACAAATTTTACACCGGCGAGCTTTCTTGCTGTTTGCATGAAGCAGGTGCGCGTCAGCCGGCTACAGCGCTGGTTTGCTCGAGGCAAAGGGTCCGAGTAACACATTCGACAGTACCCCGCTGGCTCAAGCGCAAGGGGAGCGGCACGAATGAGCGGAAAAAATTTGCTAAGCCCGCCAAGGAGGGCTCTCTCAGCGATTCGAACAGGCTTCCCAGTCGCAACAGTGGGCAACCTGAAAAGTTGTCGGGACAGGCCGCAAACTATCACCAGGCATCCAACAAGAGCCGCAGAATACCGCCAGCTCAGAGTCGCGTCCCAGGTGGTCTCACGGGACTTTCCCGTGAGGGCGCTATCCGCTTCCTGGAGACACGGCCAGGTTGTTAGGACAAAAAAACCCTGGATCTGGATCGTCAGGCCGTGCAGGCCTTCTTACGCTCCATTGGCAAACGGCAACCCTCCAGAACGCCTGCCCGTTATAAAAGTCGGAGCAGACCCAGGCCACTGCAGTCCCGTTTGCTTACACGAGAGAGCAGTGCGTTCGAATTGTGCATCAGCGAGAAGCCAATGCACTGGCGACGGAAGATCAGCCTATGCAGCAGGGTCTCAGAGCTCACGGAACTTCTCACATTGCAACCAGCAAGGAATAAGGGCTGATCGCCGGGCCAGCTAGAGATTGAGAAGTTTTCTTTGGCAGATTTCAGGACATCCGATTACGTTGTTATCGGAAAAGGGTGGTTTAGCCCGAGCAAGTCCTAGTGCAGGCAGAAATCTAGCAAACGCCTAGAGGCGCTAAGAATGGATCTGCCAGTAGGTAGTTCATGATCGCGGCATCTATTTACAAACAGCCATTACAAGCTACCCTGGGGCGACACACCTGGAGCCAGTTGTCACAGCGGCTCCCAGATTAGCGCTGGGCTGGTCTTACTGGAGCGCACGGGCTGCGGGGCATTACCTATGGCGCGCAACGAATGGTCGAGCTTCAGTCCAAAGGATTATTTAAGAAGCGAGGCTTTTGGAGACGGTGAGTTCAGGAATTAGGACACTTCCGACCGGAGATCACCGAGATTTAACCTACTGCTGACGAGTATCCCCACGAGGCTCTGCCTGGCAAAACTCATCCAAAAACTCGTGTGAATTACTTTGCCGTCCCTTGCTAACCTTACCGGCCTTATTCCTATTCCCTGCAATACGTAGACGCTCTCTTTAGCCCTGAACAAACAAAAAAAGCGGTCATTTGATCTTTTCTCAAACCCCCTGACATCCCTAAAGACCCTTTTGAATGGCTCTGGACAACCCTTTGCATGTCTGATCCTATCCTTTGATGCCCCAGTCACTCCGACTTTCAATAGCCGAAGACTTCATGGATAAAGAGGCTCAAGCATGGTTCGATCGGTGAGCTTTGGTCAGCTACAAAGGGCGAGGGCGGGCTAAACAGCCAAAAGCGGTCGTTACGGGAAATAACATTACTCGCGAGCCCAGCCTCAATCCGTGGCCTTTTCGCTAATTAATAAAGCAATATTCACAGGTGATTGCTGTACTTACTAGATAAACTGTGCATACCATCGCTTCAGCTTGCTTCCAATACGAGGGAAGGGATTCTTTCATGTTTCTGCGCGGCGCTAGAGATTAGATGGCTTCAAATGTTTCACCGCTGGCTTCTCCATCGAGTTCACAAAGGACGGAACGTTTTAGTCGGTGAAAACGGCTCAGGCAGACGGCGTCGTAAGTGCAATCGCCAAGCTCTTCAATGACTTCGGAGTCAGGGCAGACGGCTCAGTCCACGAACGCGGACTTTTATCCGCGGCTTTTGAATTGACTCATTGCCTTGCCGAGATTTCGCATTGACAACTTTCAGCGCCATTGAATTTTTTTTTTCTTTTCAGGGGGAATTGGAAAAAAAAAAAGGGGCACCCCGGGGGGCCTTTTTTTTTCATAGATTGGTGCGGCAAGGAGCAGAGGCAAAGCTCACCTTCACGCACCAATCGCGAATCCCGAAGGCCGCTATCGGCAACCTGATCTTGGGGCGGTCACAAAACGCGTGAAGCCGGTAGATCTCAGAAACGCTTCAAAAAACTGATCCACTGCATGCTACCTATCCACCACTACGTGATGCTGAGATCAAGCTCCGTTGAAGGCCTGACAATCGCGCCTTGCACGCCTAAATGAAGTTCGCTGCTGTCGTAAGGGCTGGACGGCTCTGCCGAAATGTAGGCGCAACCGCCCATCCATTGGGAAAACAGCGGCGTTGTTGGCGACTTCAACAAAGAGCTTTTCCGAGAGCGATGAGTACGCTGATCAATGCAGCAAATCAGCGAATAGGGACAACCTCAAGGCAAGCGCTGGGCATTCAACTTGTCTCAGGGAACCCATATTCAATTTTCGGAATCAAACTTTCCAAAAATCGTGGCAAGGTCTGAGGCTCCCTGTACTATCCCGACCTCAAAGCGGTGCTGGACGCGACTTCAATTCAGATCACTGAAGAATTACCTTGGATAAACAACCTCTTGTACATCGCCTCGATTCCTGCGAGCTTATCCTTGATTTGCGGAGGTAGGACCGTGGGGAAGAGACTTATTCGGCTTTTGCTGATCGAGGAGGCCGGGGGGGGGAGGGGGGCAACACCTGCATCCGCAGCTTCAGATTTCGCCTGCTCAAACACCTAAAAAGGTCGCTGAGCAGCAAGGGATTCAGGTATCCTGACACTCACTCAACAGTCATTATCCTCTGCTGTATCCGGTGGAGAACATCATCCCACCTATCACGGAAGGGAATGCTCCGTGCGGTACCGTTTGCGCGGCTGTGGTTCTTTCAGTCCAGCAGGAGCTTCATCGACGTTGGGCCGGACGTAAAACCAAATCCAATCTGCTTCTTTTCGAGAGGGGATCCTTGTCGAAGGGAATCGCTGAAAGCCATTGTTGTTCCTGAGCTTCGCGAATTGTTCCTGGGCAAGAATATGGGAAAGGTTGAACTCACTAGAGGGATTCGGCGATCTCGTGATCAATCTGGAATGGAATCTACTTCAACCACTTCATGCAGCTTGTTCTGCGGATGCGATGGTGAGCGGAAGAGCCTAAAATATTCGGTTCGATGTGAGGGGCCTCACTGATAATGACCCGCCGAATCAGGTAGAGACGGTGAGGATGATGAGGGCAAGAAGATTGACGTGGCCTTACCTTCCGCATTGGCGATAGCTTCCATGGAAAGGACTAAAATCACGCGCTCAAAAACTGGTTCCACTGATTGAGCAGTCTGATCACCGGGAGACTATTTGCAGGACCGCTACAAAACATTCGAATATGACCTCGCAGTCGAGGGAGCACCTATCAACATGTTTGCTGTTGCATCCAATAAATGGCGACCAAGGTCAGTGCAAAAAAGGTTTGCAAGCCAATTCGGAGCTCAGAGTTTGCAGAGATGGGGCATCCTGAGCGAGCGGCATATGCGTTGGAAGCTTTACAGCGCAATCGACTCCGATGAATGGGTGCCAAAAGGGCTATACGCGCAGATCTGGCAGATCATTAGCGAAGGGGCTTGGAACTACTTTCTCGTACCAGGACTACATTCGTGATGCCGTGCTGTTGGGCCTGTGAGCTCACGCCAGAGGAAACACAAAATGGACTTTCCCCACCGCGAGGGCAACAGGCCTACATCGGGGCAGTCGCTGACCGTGAGGCATGCTTTACCTGCAGGGCTTGCTGGGAGCGTGGAAAAAACCGAAAGTGACGTCGGCCGCCAAGATGATCGCGGAAAGCACTCAAGAATGGCACGGTCTCGGCGGTATTGCGGTCTGACTTCTGCAACAGCGCGACCGCATGAGTTGAAGGGAGCGGGGGGGGACTTCACAAGCACTTGGGTTATCCGCTACCTCATCCTCCACTGCGTATAACCCTTTGACAGCTTTCTGCTGAAGCCACGTCGTAGGGAAATATCATACCCACCTTAACAGGTTATTTGGGCCAGAGATGGCGACTACCGTATCCGGCTGCTCGAATAAGAGCTCCAACATTTTACCTGACCCGCACGAGGATCTGGTGGAAGGAGGATTTCGGCCTGCAAGTTGACTATGACATGGAGTCCAAGCGTTTCGTTTCACCGGGACAGGGGAGCTGACGACGCCAAAACTGAACGTAGATATTAAACCAAGCGCTGAAATTATCGATGCACTTAACCGAGACCAAGCGACCGATTTGAGTGGAGATTTGCTACATACCACGCGACATTGACATGCTGTCTGGTATGCTTTGAAGAGGACGCCGCATTCAATGACTATTTTTGAAAAAGTGGTTCGCAGGTTCCCCATAGCGATCAGTTTGACCGAGTGCCAAGACTTGTCTGCTGCAGCAGCTATCGATCGTGCGGCAGCCTGGCTCAGAAGAGGTATGAAATTTCACTTTGTGGGTATCTGAACCAAATCCATCTATGGGATTCGAAAATCAGATTCTGCCAGGGTCCGCAGACTGCTTGCGATGACCTCAACTTCACTGAGTACGCGCTGTCGGTTAACTGGGAGAAGCGGTCAAGCCATCTAGCCATCTCTGTAGTTGACCTGCTTCGCGTAGCAAGAAGCGAGGGGCAACCCAGGCAGTCGAGTTCTTGAAGCCCCTACTCATTCAGTATCAGAAGTGCCATCGGAGCATAACTCCGCAGATCGCCGAGCTTAACACATGGCTACCAAAACGTTTGTCATTGTTGCTCGAGGGCACTCAACACTTACAGCGCTTTCACCACGCTGCGGAACCCCGAGCTTTCTCCGTTAGAAGAAACTGGCCTGTCGTGTCTTCTTGAATCGAGAGCCGTAACTTGAGGAGGGCTTCGGCAGGCACTTAAATCATTTGCTGGATGGCTTGGCTCCAAACTGAAACTTTCAAATTTTCGCCGGGGGAGCCTTCATGCCCTACAGATGTCGAATCGAAACTGCCCCCCGGAGTGGCGCAAGTTCACTTCCGATGCCTGAAATCCTGAGCGGTTGCGGCGCTTCGAATCTTGAACTCACGTGGAAGACGTGGGCGGTTCTGACAAAGCGTGCGATACAGAAGCTCCCTGGATCAACCGTGTTCGTGCCGATCCTCTGTTTGTTGGCCGCTGCAGTAGTGCTTAAAAAGGACATCAACTGTCGGCTCCAGCAGGTAAAGGAAGTTGAAGCAACTCGCCGAACAGTTTACTTAAGGGCGACAGCAAACCCTTCAAACCATCGGTAGGCCACTATTCATCGGTTAAAGGCGAATCCTGACGCTACAGTTGCTTCTCTCCTCGCTCCAAGGCTGGTCCCAGGCGGCAACTGGAAGGACTGGCTTACCAAGATTCCGCTATTCGGAGGCGGGCACGGATTTGCATTACGTCGCCAGCTCAAGACCTCGTCAGCCTATTCATTTTGGGGGGTCAAAATCATTGAAAGCCAAACGATGCGACTCAATGCACTGATTTGGGATTTGAGGTGTTAGATTGATCGAACTGAATGGCCCCAGTTTCACCTACATTCCTTGAGAGTCCACTCTTGACCATGTGTTAATCTTTACTTTTAGAAACCAAATGGGACTTTGCTTCCCTATTAATACATCACAGTGCCATTCACGCCTTCAGTCTAGCCCTGATCTCTTTGCCGTAGGCTTGGCTCGATTTGGATTGGCATAAGCGGGCGAGCCCCATCAGGTGGTGCGCTGCCTGGTAACTGCCGAAAAACCTCGTGCTATCCGCATGTTTCAAAGCCCAACATCTTCACCGTTCCACGGTAAATGTAAATGCATTCTTCATTTTCATACTTGAAAAGCGCGGGTCAGTCCATAGGTGGTCTTGGTACAAACCTGAAGCCCTAAAACAATTTTCCGGGCTTTTTGGCGACGCTATTGTATGTTTTGGCTTAGGTTGGGAGTGCAGCCAAAAGGGCTTCAATATATCATAAAACCTCACTGATTGTTTTTTGGGCATCCGCGCGTTTAAAGCCACCGTCGAACTGTGGAGAATGTAATGGTCATTCTTGCATTACCTGGTATAGTCAACCCGTACCGATCTGCTAATTCGGTCATCAACAGTCCATCTCATTACGATTGGCAAAGGTTTGCGAGCATCGGGCTGGTCGCGCACCTTCGGGAGATGACCGAGTCTTCCTGATTGGCATAAGACCCTATCTAGATTGCTGTAATGATGGCGGACTTTTCGAAACCCATTTTGGGACCGGCGCATAGCTGTTTATAAGGGGCCGGACCCGAGTTACATAATCCGGGATAGTTCGCAGGACCACAAAGCGTTTATACCCAAGGCTACGGAACACTCTATAAACAGTCAATTTCAGGAATAGGGACTCGAAGAACGTGTTTGCACATTCAACTTTTTAATCAACCAGCCGACTGGCCACAGTGAGGGGCAGCGGCATCGACCAAACGGCGTTTGGTGTTGCAATCATCCGCTCGCTCGCTAGAGGGAGGCCCAGCGGTGTGCTTGGTGCAAGACGTACGAGCGAGAAAGCCATTGCTAGTGCTATGGCTAGGTTGTGAGTTGGGTACGCAGATTACTCTTGAATGAGGCAATCTTCCCGGGCGTGCACTTTTCGTTAACCCTGAATACGTTTTGTATTCTTCTACCTCCCCCGCGTCAACATAATGCGCATCGGATTGGGTAGGGCACGCTTGTTATGTTGAGCCAGGTGCCCCTTCAATTGTAAATATTCGGGGGCAAGGAAGCATTGACAGCAATGGTTTTTTTTTGTCCCCGTTGACGATCCGCTGCTTGCCATAACTTCCTGATTTAGGAACGTGCACTTGCACCCAGCTGCTCGACGGTAGGTGCGAGGCTTCCATCCTTATCTACTTTTGGCACCCCGTAGGGTGAGGGCTTCACGCCGGCAGGGCAGAAGGCCACGGCCCACGTGGGGCTTGTGGCTGTGAAAGGCGCTTAAGCCGTAAGCGCGGGTAGGACATAAGGACAGCAGTAATCTGCGTCCGGTAGCCGAGCGATGAAAGCCTTACTCGGGGACTTGGCGGCAAACTTCTTAAGAATGCACGCCCGAGCTAAGGAATCTAGATTGGCCTGCCTTCCAACGACTTTGATAATACGGTTCATCTAACCCATCTGACAACTTTCATTGCGTTTCTAGCGAGGCTTAGCGAGACTTTGCATGGCGCGAGCTGGCCAAGCACCTTTGATCTGCAGCCGCCGCTGTGGAAATTATACCAGCCATATGAAGTCATCACCCGCAAGGTAATTCAGCAAGCTCAATGCCTCGTCAGTTCCCAGGTCCCTTGCTGGGAAAAGCAGCCTGATCATCTTGACGCGGAGACGTGGACAAGTCTCCGAGGGGGACGAGAAAAATTACGGCTGTAGCTATGATTAGAATTTATTTACTTTTGCAAACAGATTTTCAGCTAAAACGATGGTGGCCGAAGATTTTTTAGCGAGTGTTAATTTTTCTTCGCGTAGTTTCAGCTCCCATCCGAATTTGCATCCTTGCCCAACCCTTGGCCGATTACTCTGGCGGGAACAAAGGAGTCCCAGCTCCTTCTTTCCTTTTTGGACGCTTTTATTAAAAAACATTAAGGGCCTGAAAATTCAAAACACATAAAGTTGCCAAACGCTCACCCTGTATACACTTCGTACCGGCGTCTTCCATTCCCAGGCCGTTTGCGTGGGCGTTAAATTTTTTTGATCTGCGCTGCGACCCTTACTTACCGGGACTCAACGGGGTCAATTCCGTGCTGAAAAATCGGGCCGTCCCTTGGGGGGAACAGTACTTTGGCCGCCAAACAGACCATTTTTGGTGTTCTAATTGGTGGCCGGCCCGCTTGCAGGACGGGGGGCATTTTAAGGGGGGGTCGGCAAAAAAGTTTAAAAACCCCGCTTACAGGACCCGGCTTTTTGTTTTTTTAATTTCTTTTCCCCTTTCTTTTCC
>Ga0163217_1059255_pt1 | contig 11341 bp, 19 predicted proteins | sample SynspAceP_FD_185933 | JGI IMG/M metagenome (GOLD analysis project Ga0163217, IMG submission 185933) | Saline lake microbial communities from Ace Lake in Antarctica - Synechococcus sp. Ace-P (PacBio error correction) | ecosystem: Environmental > Aquatic > Non-marine Saline and Alkaline > Saline ... | reverse complement strand
GCATTCTCACGGTCTTCGTTCTTTAAGACCGGCTTGCTTGTGGGGCGGCGATTGAGTACAAGGCGCCCGCAAAGATAGATTTCTGGTGGTAAAAATCCCAACGGCGATATTTCCCGTTGCCTCGGCAGGGCCTGGAGCGGTTGGACTTCTGGATGCTGCTATCTACGGCCCAACCGTCTGCCGACCCCATGCTCGGGGGTTGCCGATCGAACCCTGGAGTGCGCGGCGCGCGCGACCAGCAGGTTCTGACCCGATGCGTCTGCGGGCATGTGGCGATGCGTGTCGAATGGGCCTGTTGATTTCAGAGAGAGCCAACCGGGTGGTCTTGGCGCGGGCCATGTGAATGGTCATCCGGCCAGTTTTCTCTATCAGGTGGAGTGGGTGGTGGAGCGCGATGTGCTCGTCGTCCGACCTGCCGCCGGGCACCGGTGATTGCCCAGCTCACCCGGGCCAGGCCGTTTTCCAAATGGCCGGAGGTCGTGATTGTTCAACCACCCCCAGAGGTGTTCGCTGCAGGATGCCCGGCCGCGGCCTGGCGAATGTTCCTGTGATGGGTGGTGGTCGGTGCTGGAGTGAATCGCATGAACTATGAGGCGTGTTCATCCCACCGGATTCGGCCGAAGCCCGTACCGATTTTTGGCTCGGCGGTGGAAGCGCTGCTGGCCTTCTGGAGGGCCACGCTGCCCCTGCTTGCAGCTGCCTGGAGATGGGCGGTTGGTGGAAGGCGGAGACAGGGCCTATCCCTTTTCGGTGCCCAGGCCTGATTCGCGACGGCAACACGCCTTCATGGAGCTGGCTGCAACCCTCAGGTGCGGACGCTCAACGACAGCTGAGCGGCATGGCCATGCTCAGCGGTCGGCGGCAGGGTGTTCTCCAGCACCGCCCATGGATAAACGTTCGTGGTTCAAGGAGATCGATTCTTATGTGCTGCGGGCATTCCCTGGGCCCTCTCTGTTTGGCGGGAGATTCTGATCGCCAGCACCCAGAGGCAGGCCGATTACCCGATTGGTACAGACTGGCTCTCGGCCGGGGCGGTGGGCTGGGCCTCGCGCCTGTTTGGCCGCGCTGCCGCTGGATCGCTCAAGCCTTATGCTGCCGATCCTATGGCCTCACCGTTGGTCAGCCTGATCGCTCGTGAGGCTGGTGGCACCTCCGCCCTTGGCGCCCACGCTTGGATTCAGAATCGGCGTGCTTCGATGTGCAACATTTCGGAATTCTTCCAACTCGACGGCAAATCCTGTTGGGCTGGCCGTGGGTGCTCAGCCGCTTTCCGATCGAACGATTGCCGATCGAACATTGTTGCGGCCTTCGGTGGGTGATCCTGATTCCCCTGGTTTCTGGCTGTTCATATGCCTCGCAGCCTGACCTCGGGCACATGCGCTGGTCTCGGGTCGTGCTTGCTCGTCTCATGTTGTTTGATGCCACACGGCATGTCGTATACCAGGTGGGGGTGCTTGCTGCTCTCCGCGCTGGCGGCGCACCCTGCTGGCCGTAACGCTTGCGCTTGTGGGCCTCATCTTGTTAGGATGGATTCCGCAGGCTGATATAGCGTCTATAGCGGTCTGGAGATTTTGGCCTGAACCTCGGCCTCCGCTTCTGCCACTAGCTCGATGGCCCCGGTGTCGTCAACTCCTCGATAGCCAAAGGGGTTCGGCCTATTTCCCAGCGGCCTATATCCCTCCTGACTCAACTCCTATCTCTGGTCCATGCCTCAAGCTACTACCCACTGACGAGACGCAAATTTATCTGATCGCGCGACCTGTGCTGGTTCTCGATCCGTCCCAAAGATCCACCCGCCCGGCCGGGCTTTTTATATTCGAATAAAGCTCTCCTGCCCAGCAAAGCCAGTGGTGCCCGGCGTAACCAACAAGGTTACGCAGCTGCTGCAGAGCTAATATCCGAACTTAGGCTCCGGACGGGCGCGTCTTCTGGGAACCGGGCCTGATAGCGGGCTGGTTCGCAAACTCATCCTAAGCTCTAAGTTACATATACCCACCGAACAGCACACCGAACCTTTCATCTTTTCGCTGCCCTGGGCGAGGGATACCGGGTCTATGGGCATCGATTTCTGTTGTGTAGATGTGCAGTTTCATCGCCTGATGGCGGCGCCTGCTGCTGATTCGCCGGCCCGGCCCGCCCCGACTTCGAGTCCACTGGTGGTTGTCGGCATCGGCGCCATGGGATGTTCCAGACGTGGTGGTCGTTCAAGATCTTCAGTGCACGATTCTGGGGCTCGGGCCCCGGTGACCGGCACCCCCTGCCGCTCGGTTATGAGTTAAATAGGCCGTTCGGCGATGGTGCGAATCACTTCATGCGCCCTTCGCAGGGCTCTGCGTCTAGGTTTCCTCCTCGGTTGCTGCGTCGCAAGAGCCGCTCAGCAGGGGGCTGGGTCGTTGTGTTAACGGCCGACCGTTTCAGACAGATTACAGGGTGGCACAGCGTCTGGCCAGGCGCGTTCGCAGCCGCAGCGGATTCGAGGACCGCGGTTAACCCCCTGGGCCCAGTGGTGTGAGGCAGGCCTTCCGGGGCCACCCTGAAGGAAGATTTTACTGCTGACGCTCCAACCCTCAAGGGGGTCTGGGCATGGCGTCTCGCCCGCTGCCAGCACCCTGCCACGATGCGCGCCCGTGCTGGCCGGGAAGATCTGGCGGAGAGGTTGAGGTCTGCGCACGCCCCAAGGCACCCTCCGGAACCCTGCTGGAGCCCGCTGCGCCGCCTCGGCTTGCCCGGGGCGGGTTGTGCGGGCAACTCATTGCGTGTGGACACCTCACCCAGGGCCAACACCAGATTTCGACGCCGGACCCTGTGAGTGCGACGCCGATCCGTTGATGTTGCTGGTTCACGCGCCTCAGCTGCACGATGGCGATGCCCTAGAGGGGAGCCTCTACGGCGGGCTTGCAATCCGGCGCTTTCGACCCCGCCACGTTGGCGGCGCGACCCTGCGGCAACTGGGGATGAACGCCTGAAGATGCGCAGCCCCAGCGCAGCCCGCAGCTCTGGCGCAGCGAGCCATGCAAGAACTCGGAGGCCTGCGCAGCGAGGAGAAGAAACGGCGCAGGCCTTTCTGGCCGCGACTGTGGCGAACGGACTCGCCGCTATGCGCGAGCGTTCCACCCTGCAACCCCTTGGTCCAGGCCGCCCCCGCCAGGGAACAAGCAGACGCCGATCCAAGCCACGGGGCGGAGCTGGCCTGGTGGGCTTGATGCCCTCACCCCACGAGGTGTGCGCACGCCGTTCGGCACGATCCGGACCCTGAATCCGCTCCCTGCTGCCGCCGCACCGACCTGCCTTGCCGTGGTGCGCCACCGGCTCGGCAGATCGGACAGCGAATGCAACGTGAACAGATCGACCGCTTCGGCACTGATCTCCATGCCGCCGAACTTGGCAGCGCCGCCCCGCCCCAGCCACAGCCCTGGCGCCGACGATTCTGCGCGGATCCCTTGCTGCAAAAGCTTTGCTGGCGCTGTGGGAAGCGGGCAGCTGGGGCGGCGGGGATTAGTCCTGAAGCTGGAGATCGAGGATCAGCTTCGCCCAGTGGAATGAGTGACCCCAACCCTGCTCGAAACCATACGGCTCGGGGATTGACTCGATCCGCTTCACCCGCAGGCCTGCCGGCCGGGCACCGCGCGTGTTGAATCCCGTCTCTGCAACACGGGCGGCCTCTCGGCTGCAACTGCAAACTCAACTGGCTCAGAGCCAGGGGCGTGGAAACGAGGCGAACTGCAGGGCCCCACACGGCGCCTCGAGCTCGGTGCTGAGCTGGGGGATCCTCTCACCGGCAGCCTTGTCAGCTGAGCCGGTGAGGCCACCCAGCGCCTGTCTCATAGCCTCGCGCTGAGCGCCTGACCGAGAGAGCAGGGCAGCGCACTCACCGTCTTCTTCCCTTGCCGCCAGCCGGAGGCCACGAATCGAATTCGTTTGACGGTGTGAAGAGAGGGCACCCCTGAGATAAGGCGCCTGAAAATCACGGTGCTTAGCTTTCCAGCCGCAGAACCGGTCCGGCAGCCTCCTCCGGGAACGCCTCACTCCTCCCCAAAGCCATACAGCAAAACCGGCCGCTGAGCGGATCAATCCCCAAGACATCGTAGCACCGGAGGTTGCTGAACTCAGCGGAAACGAGGAGAAATACGCCATCACACTGGACAAGGCGAGCACCTCCCCAGTTTACATTCGAACTTCCCACCGGCCGGAAGGGCCGCCGAGGACATGAACGAAGTGAGAACAATCACTGTATTTTGCACGCAAGGAGCAGTGCTGCCCTCGGCACTCAGTTGCGCACACAAGTTCAAAGCCCGGCATCGAAGATTTCAAGATCTACGGCTCTTCCCGCGGTGGTGACACCGAATACTGCACCCCAAGGATTGGTGTTTTCGCCGAGAAGGTCAACGAAGGCCGCTCCATGTGGCTTCATGTCCGGTCGCATCGGCCATACACCCCAAAGCCCGTTCACGATTCAAAGTTCACCGGTCGCAACACTCTCGTCTTCCTGATGCGGCAGGCAGGTCTTAGAGAACCTGAACCCCATCACCATTTTAGAAAGGCGGGGGCCGGGTCCCCGTTTTTTTGCCTGGGCCGTCGCCGTGCAAAAAGACCTCTCACCGATCACGCGTGCCTTCCCTTCGGCGTGGCGCAGGCGCCGGCCACCACATTTCATCCCGATGCCAGCGCTGGCCCGCCCGATCTGGAATACGCCGCTGCCACCTGGTCTGATAAGGTGGGGGCTGCCAGTCGCCATGGCGTGCTTGCTCGACATCCGTTGAAGGAGGGGAGCCACCCGGGGCAGCTGGCAGCTAACGTGGTGGCCGATCGCTCTGGACCCTGACGGTGCGAGGCGAACACGCGCCGTAGCAGGTCTGGCGGATGAGCCGGGATCTTGGCTCCACCACAGGGAACTCCATTCGGGAACTACTTCGAGACAACGCCTCAGTCACCTCACTCACCCGGTGCCGGCTGCACCGGTGAAGGTCAGTTGGTTGGCTTCTGGGTGCTACGCAACTTGCAATCGCTGGATCCGAGCCAGCGTGCCCCCGGTCCAGCTTTCATATGATCCACGGCAGGGCCTTGCCGACGCTGCTGGGATGCGGCCGACAGCCTGGCTGTCTTCGGACCAGGTGAAACGCAGTCCGATTGCTGGTGACTATGGCGATCTCAGCGACGCAAGCAGTGCGCGCCCGAGCAGGGCCTACGCCCAGCGCCGAAGCCAAGGATCCACAGCCCTGAGGCAACGCCATGCAGGACCCCCACTTGCCCCAAGCGGTGGTCAACCCTGCGCTTGGGAACGCGCAGCCCCACCCCAGCCGTGGCCACCACAGCCAACGCATTCAGCCGACTACGAAGCGCCTGGAGCGGCCCGGGCCACATCGCCGGGTGACGTTGGTTCCTACTGTATCAGGCAAGCCTGGGAAAAAACCGCTCCGATCCCAACGACGATCCCTTTGAGCTCTTACGTCCACCTGCGGAATGTGGAATCCCTCCCCCGTACATGAGACCTTCTCTTTTCAACTTCCGGCGGGCTCCGTTATCTCTTGATGCGGTTCAAGCCTGAACGTGATGGTCAAGGCCGAGCCGAGCGAGCAGGGCCGTGCGGCCTCCGCTTGCGGCCATTGCCCGGAACCCGCCCAGGGGCAGAGCGAGCGGAGGACAGCGGCTTGGCAGCAGGGAGTGCTTGGGCATCATAAAGAGCAGAAGCATTGTTGATATCTGGGTCGTCTGCTGCTCGCAACACGATCTTGAGGCCGGTTTCCGGGCGACCTGTGGGCAGGACGTCGGCCTGGTTTTTCACCGACTTATGGTGATTGAGCCCGCTAATTCCCAGTCGATGCAACGTCAAGAAGTTGGAGGGCTGCTGGAGGCGACCAGGACAATCTGGACCTGCTCCAGCCTCCATTGCCGGCAGGAAAAACGGTCAGCGTGACGCCCGAACCATCAGGGAGCCATTCGCACGCTGATCCACGAGGTTTGAACCGACGCCCGCGGGCCTTAATCCTGGTTACCCCGGCCGTCGATCTGCGCCGGGCGCCCTCCACGCCATCAACATTTTCGCACCATGGTAGGGTAGACTGCCTATGACAGCCGGCAGGCTGGGCGTGGTTCAGGGTGAGGGCGCCCGTTGCGTCGCGCATTCGCAGCGCGGCAGCCGAATACGAGAGAAACCCCCTCAAAAGAGGCCCGTGCAGTAGCTCAAGGCGCTGGGCTCTTGAGGGATGAACCCATGAGTGGCCCCTTTGCCTGCTGAAGGATTCGACGGTGGAGCCCTGTTCACCGGCAGGCCAACGGGCACGGTTGTTTGTCCGGGGCATGGCGACGCAGGGTGGGCGGCGCTTCCCTGCTTCGTGACCGAGCCGGATCACCGCAATCTCGAATACCATTCACCGCACCCCGTGATGGCCAAAGTACCACGGACCACAACTGAACATGGTCCATGGTGCCACGCCGGCCAAGCTGCGGCGGTTGGGTGAAGCAGCAGGGCTGACCCTGATTCCCTGGCAGCACCCTGAGCTGGGCCGACAGCAGCAGCCCGCTTCGAGCGCTCCCCCCGATCCACCAAAAACGCGTACCACGGCTGTCATTCGAAAGCACCTACCGGCCACCAGCGTGGTCACGCCAAGCGTTAGCATCAATCTGGGCAATCACGGCAGATGGAATCACTCTTCGACCGCCTGCCGGCTGATAGCGTTCCGAGGCTCACCCCTGCTACTGGGCCTTGAGCGGCCACGTTCGCCCTTCGCCGATGGCAAAAGCACAAGCGGAAGCCATCCAGCGCTGCTGCAGTTCCCGCTCACCCCGGCAAGTGCCCGCTGATTCCCCCTCTCGATCCACCACCACTACATCGCTGGATGGAGAGCAGATGGCGGCCGGCAGCATGCAGAACGGTCCGCCAGCTTGGATCGGTGCGCCCCAACGGGAGAGCCGCCCCACAAATCCTCAATCGGCTGGAGATCCGCATCCTGCGTTTGATCAGCGACCCCTGGTGCTGCTGGCGATCAGCGGCCTTCATCGACACAGTATGCGGCTGGTTGCAGCTTCGACTCGGAAATCAGAGGCCATGACCCCCTACGCGGCCAGGCAGCCTCAGGCATTGCCGAAGCTGGCCAACTATCTGACCGCCAACGACCTTGCCGCTCCAGGGCCAGCCTGGAGCCGAAAGCTGCTCGATGGCGCGCGGCGAGCCCCTGCCGCCCGCATACCTTGCTTGCGGCGAGTGAGCTTGGGCAATCCATGCAAGCGGCTGGCGATTCCAACTGGGCCTTGGGCCCTGGGCTGGCGTCCCTTGGCCAAGGTCTGGACGGTGGCCATGACGGCGCCCATGACCGGTGGACAATGAGCGATGCGCTGGCTGGGGCGTCACCAACAGGGGGAAAGCATCGAGTCGATCTTGACTTCTGCGATCGAGGCGAGGCAACCTTGAGCGGGCAACCAGGCACCCACACAACACAGACCCTTAACCCATTGGATGATCATGGTCCATTCCTTCCGCTGAGGCCGGCTCCCATGCGGCAGTTTCTGACCGCAGCTTACAGCCGCAATTGGGGAGTCCCCTGGCCCCGACCCACCAGCGGCACCGCGGCGTGACCCGGCTTCTGGCGCGACGCGCCTGGAGCTGGATGGAGGATCTCTTGGAAACAGGTGCTGCGCAGCGATTGTCCGCCCAGCAGGCTGAGCGGGCTGCTGAGGCTCAAGGGAGCTCAGCGAAGAAACAGTGAGTCGGCGCGCAGCCGGAGAAGAACGCCGCCGATCGTTCAGCTATCCGCGGAGATGGATTGCTGAGGCGTACTTGCCGCGGCCAGGGCCTTTTTCGTCTTACTTCCAGCTGGTCAAACCATCCTGGAGCAGCACACTCGAGGAGACAGCTATCTCGGCCACCTCAAAGAACGGGCTGCTCCGCCCAAGGGGCCCACCCCCGGGGGGGGGGGGGGGGCGGAACCCCCCCCCCCCTTTTTTTGGGCCCCCCGCCCGGCAGCCAGACCGATCCGGCCACCTTCAAGAACTTTTCACGCCGGCCTGCAGCGGCTGCAACGTGCCGCCGCCCCAGCTTCCAAAACCCTGTGCGGGAACTCGACATCCGCCTTCGTTTTCACAGCCACCCCCACCGAAATCGTGCGGCATTACGGTTTGCGGCACAAACAAAGCCCGGCTGGTCGCCTCCCGATCCAGAAGTCCAGCAGCGACAGCCTCCGCCGAGCTGCCATGACAAGCGCAACCTGCGTCTCCAGCCGTCGAAGAGAATTCGGCTTCTGGTGGCGCACCGAATGAACTCACGTTCAAGCCCTCGAGTGGCTCGATGAGCTGTGCAGATTACGACCTGCATCTACTTCCCAGCAGTGCTCATCTCGATTTGCCACTATGGCCCCTGTGCGCTGCGCATCCACAGGCGCCTTTAGCGGCAGTATTCCGGATGTGACACCACGCGGGATGCCTTCTGCACCATTTGGCTCCTGAGGTGGGTCGGAATTCCAGATGCCAACCCTCCAGTCACCCAGGACATTCACTTGGGGCGGCCACCGCCTGCTTCAGCGGTCAGTTGATGATCGAGCGCTACAATCGCCTCGGTGACAGGAATGCTGCCGTCGATCAGATACAGCATCTCGATCGCAGTGGAGCCAGCCATGTGAGTGCCACCGCTGCTTCGAAATCGCGAAAGAGATCGACGGCTGCGGCTTCCCCGACATCTATTGAAGAACAGAGCGGCGCGCTAACGGCATGAGCCTATCGGCATGAAACTCAGCTTACACCCTGGAAGCGGTTGCAGCTGGACCCAGCAACGCAACCAGCACTCGCCGATGCGGGCTGCGGAATCCCCTGCGACGGGCGGGAAGGGGATCCCAGCAAAAACGGCGGCCTCTCCTCGGGCAACGGCATGTCTCCTTCACCCGCTCGAAGACCCTCACTACGGCTATCGTGGGCCGAACTGCGGGCCGAACTGGAAACTGCTCGCGGACCAGCCTCGGAGAAGCCCGGTCTGAAGCTGCGAGCCCTGCCCAACTTGCTTCTCCCAGTGTGCACATTTTTCGGCTTTTTCAGACCTGGCCACCCTCGACACTCCGCAGGAGCAGCACCGCCACAGCGATAGAATCCCTCGACGAACTGAGCCGGCTACCTTGCACGGCTACCCGTGGCATACTGGCGCCATGGCACCGAGACCAGCGGATCACCTGGCTGCTTGCGGAACTCAGGACCCGCCGGCCCCCTGCTCCGCAGCCGCCAGCTGGAGCCCGGGCCACCGCCGAGGACTTCGCGCGTTGTTTATAAGCGGTTGCAACGGGAAATTTCGGCGCGCGAATTCTGCCGCAGTACGTGATCTCGATGTTCCATACTGTCTCGATCTGCTGAACGTGATGCTGCTGGCCGAAAGAATCGGCCTGGTCGACCGAAACGGGCCAGGCACCCAGCTTTGTGTGAGTGGTGCCCTTTCTGAAACGGTGAACGGATTGCAGCGCGCCCCCCGGCCAGTGATGATAGCTGTTCGCCGAGCCCTTCTACCGGCAACTGTGGCCAGCAGCGGCTGACGCGAACAAGCCCTGCAGAAGTGATGCTGGGCTACTCGACGAGCAACAACAGATTCCGGCTTCCTCTCCAGCAACTGGAGAGATCCACAAAGGCCCAGATCTCCCATGCAGCGCCTCTTCCATGTTCAGTACGACAGTGGCAGCGGTATCTCCATGCCTGCGGATGATCGGTGGGCGTGGCGGTGGGCCCGGCCTATTCAGGCGGAATCCGCCCAGCCCCAGCGGCACCAATGAACGGCCGCGATCAAGTCACGAGCAGGGGCGAAGGTGCGGCGTCGAAGTATATCTTTGCAGAAGCTGGACGCATCTACAACCTCGGAAACCAATGACCAACCGCTGTGCTCCAGAACAGGCCTGTGAGCAGCCGAAGCCTCGTACGACACCCCCACGCTGGAACGAGGCTAAATGGCCGGCTGGGGCGCCAGGCTTCACGTCTTGCGCAAACTTACGCGAAACTCGTCCACGGACAAATCCGCGGATCTTGGTCGCTTTTTTGCCGCAGGTCACCCGATCGAAGGAGAATCAGCAGCTGCAATTTCCAGTCGTCCGGGCGCTCGGGTCAACGAGGGGGGCCAAGATCTCTCCAGTCTGCGGACGATCACCGTGGGTCGTTCGCTGGAACCAGAGCCGCTTTCTGTTGCGAAGATTGTTTGGGGTGGGGGGCGGCCTGCAGGGCAGGAACCTCGACAGTTGAACCCGAGGCCAGGCTGAGGTGCTGCGTGCTGCTCTACAGCGGCTGGGCCGTTCTTCCGGATGTGATTCCAAGCATGGAGACTGACCGCTTCGAAGGTGGGATCCTGGTCTGGCCCATCCTAACGTTGTAAGCGCCGGCGCCCCCGCCCGGAACATCGCGTTGCCTTCGAGCAGCATGTTTCGCGACGATCGACCGCCGACGTTCCAACACCTCACCGCGATATGGTGCTGCAATCTCGGCCATGGCCGCCTGCTCGTGAGCGATCAGCCACTGCAGCTCTCGGTCGACACTGCGCACCGCCACGATGCATCCCCTGTGGCTATTCTTCAGTTGCCTATGTTCGCGCGACTCAGGGACCAGAACCCGCCAAGGCCCACCGATTGAGCGCAAGCGAGCGACAGACCAGCCCCGACAAGCCGTCACTACAGGCCACGCAGCGAGCTTGTTGCGGGGAGGCGACATGCATGAGCGATCCAACGAGGATCGCGCCGGCATGCGCAAAACGGGCTTGAGGAACGCTTGATCCCCGTTTCGAACAAGCTTCCCGCCCCTCCGCCTGCCGAGGGGTATTGCGATCAGGCCATGTGACGTCTTGCTTCATCCGAAGGTCCCGTGGCCGAGGATGCTCCGTGTGAACGCGTAGCCGCTTGTCAGATGAAGTCAGCGTGGATGAAGCTGGGAGCGGGGCGAGGAGCAGAGAACGAGCAGGTGGTCTCGTCTCCAGCTGGTTGGCGGGGCATGAAAGCCGCGCACGCGCCCCGAGCGTGCATCTCCTCCGTGAGCAGAGGCGGCCGGTGCCAGGCATGGTTCCTTGCTCGAGGTGGGGGATGGTGTGTACTGGCTGCCCGACGACATTTTGATCAGGCACTTTTCAACTGCCACAGGCAGACTCCTTCTCTTCGAGACCAGAGCCTTGTCCGCCGAGGGTGTCTCGGGGATCCAACCCGAGGGGCCAGCAGCATCGCGCTTACGCCACCCTCTCGGCCAACCCTCGATTGGTTGTGTGTCCACTTTCGCACCTCGGTATACCTGCCACCCTGAATTGTTGCCCCCAACACGCGTGCTGCCACCTCTGGGCGAATACCCCTTCTCGCTTCTTTAAACACACTTCTCCTCTCTTCTCTCTCTCTCTCTCCTGTTT
>Ga0163217_1046597_pt1 | contig 11341 bp, 12 predicted proteins | sample SynspAceP_FD_185933 | JGI IMG/M metagenome (GOLD analysis project Ga0163217, IMG submission 185933) | Saline lake microbial communities from Ace Lake in Antarctica - Synechococcus sp. Ace-P (PacBio error correction) | ecosystem: Environmental > Aquatic > Non-marine Saline and Alkaline > Saline ... | reverse complement strand
CTATTACCAATATCAGAAACGCTTGCCCAAAACTAAATTCACCCCAAACCACCCAGCCCAGGCAACCATTCTTCCACAGAGGCCAAAACGATGATTACCCAATAATAACATTCCCCGTCCTCGCAATAGTGGTCTTCGCTTGGTAGCAAGCCAACTACCCCTGCCACACCATATTTGATTCCCAATGAAACAATTCTTCCAAGACACGCCCTGCTACCCGGCTCTATTGATCTCCCACCTCAATACTATCAGAATCACTTGCAACACCGGACCAAATAAAAACATGTTCGCACAACTGCCCCTTCACATATACCAAAAGTATCAGTTCGCAAAATACGAATCATAAATCGCAAACCCAAGAATAACAACCCTCTCCCCCGCACCAATCGTTTCCCAACATCAATCATCCAACACCCCGCCTTCACACCGGAATATAAGCCAATAAACTCGCCTCACCCACTTAGATCACCTCCCCAAGCAACAACTTTCTTTTTATCGCTCAACCCCCTTGTAGTTACCACATCGGGTTCGATTACACGCATTTTAAACTTCGCAAAGCTTTGAAATCAACTCCATTTAACTCAATCTAGACGCTGCACAATTAACATCCAACATTTTTAATGCCCTGCAAATTGTGACACCTCTGGCATTAAACAATCAAAAACGACACTGACAAAACAATCATCCACCACATAGTGCTTTAAATGCTCAAACTCTAACACATTTTCGGTAATCGCAAATACAATCACCTTAAAATACAACACACAACATTGCCATTCCAAACCCCTCCTAACATTTCACCGCCAACAATCACCATAAACTACACTCTGTTCCTAACCAACATCAATGCCAACTTCTATCCTCACGTTAATCGTCTATGCGCAACCTCCCTATCCAGCACGTACACAACTCCAAAACCAAACCCGCCAAACGGCACGCTCACACATCATACAAACAACTAAGCTCCAGACATCCATGAAACGAATGTTCCATTTTACCTCCACTCCACAATTTCACCAATTCCATACTCCTGCCAATACTCACTCATTCCAAAAATCCTTTTAACCCTAAATCCTATCATTCTTCACAACCTGACTAGAAATAGCGTCATGCAAAGCCCAAATACTTCCCTGCCGCATAAAAAACACTACTCAACTCGCACTCCAAACCAAAATACCACCCCCCAATAGCATCCTTCAACACCAATATCCAACCACGCACACTCCACCACTTAACACCCCCAATTTAAACAAGAACAACAAATTACACAATCCGCCGAAATCAACAACAACTCAGCCTTCCCGACAAAAACACTAAAGATCCATGACTTTCTGCTTCTGCTCATTACGCAAAGCTCAATCTCATCTCGATATAAAAAACAAACATTTCACAATTGATCACAGCCAAGTCCAATATTTGTTCCTACTATTCCTACATTCAACCAAACTGTCGACTCTGGCAGCCATGAACGAGATCCAATACATTCCCTAATATCAACAATAAATCTTGGCAAAAACCATCGGGCTAAAATAACCCGTACCCCAACGTTCCTTCTACTAAAGCCTTAAACCTTCTATATCAATTTTTGGACTTGATATTTGCGACACCAACACCTCCCACACACAATACACGAATTGACGTCCATGATCAAACGCCAAAATACAAAGTCTTGCCATTCTTACCTCTATGACGCAACATGCGTCCACACAGTAAATATAAACGGATCAATATCAAGGAGTTCTCACCGGTGAATCAAAATAATCCCTTCACACCATAAACACACCATTCAACACCACTATCCACCCGAACATGCAAATCACACCATTTTCTTCCCTAAACCCAGCCAAATAAACCACTCAAAAAAGCGGCCCTCCTCCCACAATTAACACATCAACTGTTATCCATAAACAGTAATCCTCTCAACGTCACTGGGACCCCCTTTAAGACACAGAACAACCAAGCACCGGCTTTACTACCGTCTCAGGCAACAAACTCAGGCGGATCCGGCTTTAAACATTCATGTCTCACCCACCTCATATGAAACTCTCTTCTGTCCGACCACCAAATCAACACAATCATGATAATAAAGATATCTATTCACAGATCGTTCACACAAAACATTTTCCCTCACCACACCAGTAACCCCCACAACACAACGATAACATTCGACCCCACACTTAATTATTGGCTTTCGCGTATTGAACGCCTTCTACGGTTGCTTGCCTGTGAAAGGCGTTCCGTATCAACAAGCTTTTGCTGAAGGCGATGTAACTCTCAAAACGGCTCCACCATTCACCATTCACGGTAAAAGAAATGAATATCTTTATCCTTCATACCCAATAACACCAAACCGGTTAAACCCTCATCAGAAAAACATAAACATCCACACGGCCGCCAGTCTTTACGACAAATCGCCCCATGTCTATCGGGCCGAACCGCGCTAACACTCCGCTTCAACCCCATCAAGTCCCAACGCAATATTGCCAATACGACCGTCAATATTTCCTAAAGCTACACGGCTCTAATGCGCATGTATTTTTTTTTTTTTTTTCCCGAATACAGGAACAACGGGCACGCCCTAAGCAAAATAACATCAATTTATATCATTTTTTCCCATCTACTGCTCAACCCGACCACCCTTACAACATCAACACGACATCGAAATGATAGTTCCTGTCCCCCTCTAAAATCAGCCACAATGCGCTTATTGTACTCCTTGTAAAAATCCGATTCAACCCTTCATCATAAACCCAGACCATACCCGCAAACACAAAATTCTAAATCAGTCACACACAAAATACTGGTTTAAAACCTTCGTTTCTCCTTCATTATTACAAGACAGCTCCTACAAATTCTCATCAAAAAATCAATCCTATCCCGTAATTTCAAAACACAACCTTTTGGCTCCCCAAACAATACTGAGCTTCTAACTACTGGCCACCATACAAAACCACATCATGACTTATCCTTATTCAACAATGACCAACGCCATTTTCCTTGAGACGACCTGAATGATATCACTTAAGATCCTACCACAAACTAATCGTGCCACCAAAAGAATCCAATTACAGCGAGCCAATCGTTACCCCGCTACCACAAACTTTTTGGCAAAACCCGAGCAAAGCAAATCAATCGCCAAAGAATCTTCGTTAAACACACCGCAAAAATGCACCACTCACCATGGTCGCCACCTCAATCAATTGTTCAAATTCACTGGAGATCTTGATGTAATTAAACCAACCAATTTACACCTCTAACTCACCCTTCGTCATATCCTTAGGTCATCAAGCTTCACGCTAAGGTTACGGAACATTTTTCCCCGATGCGCCACCAATCTTTTTAAAAAATGCACAAAAGACAACCACATCAAATCAGTCTATTAATAACTTTCCAATCCCCTGTAGCATAAACCCACTTCTACCTTCATCTCAGCATCTTGTGGCATCCTAGCATTCACCACGCAATTGCCATTAATCGCAAAGCCCAGGCAATACATAGACAATGCAGCTCCCATTAACCTAAACCAAACCAACCCACACCATTTTTACGTTTCAAAATACTTTCTTAGGCTGCATCTTAATGGCTGAACTCGCAATCACGTCTCGTCTAACTTTGACCCGCATCATTCTAAAACATCTCTCACTTACGTCTACTCAAAAAAACCTATCTTTACCACCGTTTAGATAAACAGCAGCAATAAAGCATGGATACATGGTAATCAAGATCACCCTAATCCTCTAGCTGCTTTGCAAACACTGTTTAAACTGCAGACTTCACACTAACCGTGTTCCTCTCTAATATAAAACCTTGCACAAAAAGTATGCACGACATCGCCAAACATTTTTTCACCTCAGACATGGGCGAATAGCTGCAACAGGTCACGAACATTATCCAGTTCACACCAATGCGCAATCTATAACGTTCGCAATATCAAACCAAAATACCGCCCTTGTAACTCGCCATGAAAATTACGCGTAACCTCTCAACAACACCAATCTTGATAAACCGTTGCATCCCCATCACGCCCCTACTACAAACACGACCCTTACCATCTAATATATTCGCCTTCGCTATCATGGCACCCTCTATTTGATAGCTGATACCCGCCCGTCGCCTAAACAAAACAGTAACTCACCCAATCCACTCATATTTAATTTAAACATGACAACCTAGTAGCGCTCCACATCTCATTCAATATAAAACACTCATTTTTTCTCCTAAATCTCTCCAAAATAAACCGAATACGACACGATCTAACCTTCGTCCACCTTTACGAATATTGTGAACAAAACACATAACAGCATCCACCTAAAAAATCCGAACAATCTATCAAACCAGGAAAAAATACCCATTTGACACACCAAAGATCAATGCACAAAACAACACCTAAAACAAACCTAACACCGTGCAAACACACATCACCACCGCCGATAATGCTTCAAACCTTTATACGGCCTTCGATCGGCCGACCCAACCAAATCATAAGAAACCTGACAACGCCATAAACATCCTAAAAGCATAAACATAACAAAAATTTACTATCACATGGAACACCTTACTACCCCTATCCCACCATGGGCAAAATCAATACCAAACGGCGTGCTAAAAAGCCAACTCGATTAATCCCAATCTAAACACCAACAATCACCATAACTCCATCAACACGATAACCATCGTCATAGTACTACCAATCCCATATCACAAGCCAAATAAAACCCGACCTATTCTTCCGCCAAAAATTAACCCACCAATCCCTTCAGCATTTATCAACACCTATGATAGCTATTATAATAAAAGACACCAATATCAAACCGCGCAAAAATAAAAAAAACCAGACTACTAATAAAAGAAGCATACCTTTAACCACAATATACCATTGCAAAAGCCAATCACACGGCCACGAAAGCAAAAAGAATGGCTCCCCAAATGGCCACCCCCAATACACACAGACATTCATCATCATCCAGCAAAAACCATCATGACACCAAGGATAAACAGAACTCCGCATCACAACAAACACGCCAACTTCATCCGACAACCAACTCCCAAACGTCCCAGTCATATTGCCTCAAGCAAACATGCCAGAATCGCCCCGGTAATGAAAAAACAAAACAACCGCACCAAAATGGCGGCCAAATTCATCGATGCAAAGCCTTCCAACAGACATTACACACCCCGATCATCTCTCTGATCCACCATTTATCTTCTCTTTAGCAACCTCAACAGTGACTTATCAGGTCAACGCTTTTCACCGTATTTATAATATGTTTTTGCTCTCTAATCATGCTCTAACCATACTACAAACCTAACAAACACAATCCATAAACTAATAGCATTACAGAAATATAGAACAATTCTTCGCTCAAACAATAAAACCATTAATAAATATTTATTCATTTCTCAATAGTCAAAAATAAAATGTATTAAATTTACATTAAAAACTTAAAAACTAAGTCTATAAAACACATGAATTCTAAATAAAAACGTTTAAAAACTCAATTGCATATTAAAAAACAAATCAAAGTAAAAACCAAAAATTCCAAATGCGAAAGAACGTTCATTCTAATATCATCACTCTGATAAATAAACACACGATGCAAAATCAAAAATACGTAAAAAACAAAAATAATTAAACAAACAACATATTGAAGGAGAAAACTTCTAAAAAAAACACACCCGTATCTACATGCGGCACTTTAGCTTAGCTCATCACAACATCACTCAAGCAAACCTACTTTATTACCCATCCCCAACTCTGGATTCATGGTAAACCTCATAAATCGAAAAACATCGCTTCTATATTGAATTACCGTGCAATATCCACCTCACAAACGCATCTATCCTAAATGCTATCTACAACCGCCATCGGCAACAAACCCTTATATCGTACTTCTTATTCATGACCACACTGGACCCTAAATAACCTTTCAAAGTATCCTTTATACGGATGGAACCTTATCAGCAACAATCAAAAGCATTGTGCGCTATTACATTTATGCCAACCTATTTGCCAACTCCCATGAACTGCAAAACAACTAAAAGGCTCCTTTGTAAACCATTATATACCATCAGCTTCTCGACCTGCTATGCTTCGGCAAACTTAGCAATCTTACAAATTATCACTTTGGATAATCCAACCAACGTAGAAAACTAATACGGCTTACTGGGCTAAGCATCACAGATACTAGCATCCAACTAGGACCAACCTCTGTCACACAACTTGCATGTCTAAAACCGAACAACTGAAAGACATTATTCACTATTAAGGTGTGAAATTTCCCCCATTAAAATGCAAAATACTTCCATAGACAAAACAACCGTATCACACAGTTACCTTACCTATCTCAGCTTCCTAAGCTTATCTCCTACCGTTACCAATACGATTAAACTCTGCCCTGTTTATACCAAATACCAACATCGCATTGTTTGAAAATACCTGGAATTCGTAATCACTTGAAAAAACAAAAAAGATTAAACAAACCATCTAATCTATCACGCACGCAAGCTTAATTATGCGCCCTGACTATAAAATAAACCAGTAATATTATTCAATTATCGCATAATCTTTTTAAAATTGATTATCACTACTTTAATCACTTTCTTGCTGCACCAAACGTAACGAAACTACTACAACACAATTAGTCGAACTACACACCTAATAACACCTTCAAACAAGTCGCCTCTTTTCTAAACAACCATACTGTCCCCTAAACCGTGCATCTGCCAACATGCATACCTCTTCAACACTCTACTTCTCCCCTTTAGGGAGTGACACTTTCAGCAAATTCAAATCTCTCCGACAAGCCCTTTAGAGCAAACTCCACAAAACATAAGCTCAGCAAAGACCGCTCACATAATAATGTCTCAATTTAGAAAATCCAGCAGTAACAATGCTTTCACATGAATACATGAACCACCATTCTCTCAAGAAATCTTTCTAAACTAGATTACTCAAAATCTCAAAATATTGATCTAATCATCTCGTCCGTCCTACCCTATTCCATACTTCGCTTACAGATTAAGACACTAACAAAACAACTCACTACTCGATTGTGCACTGTAGAGCAAACCATAAACATATCAGTGAAACGATTCCATTATTCCACAACCTTTACCTACCAAAGAAAACATAACGTAACGATACGCATTCAGCGGTGCCAAAATCCTTCCCATACTGACAGCAAAAAAGCCCATTAGCCACTTCTGATTACTTTCAATAAAAAGCCAATCATTCGTCCCTCACCTCTTCAATACATAGCACACTCTTACGTCGTCCCTTTGCAATAGGGGCTCAACATACGGAAAAACATGCGATACAAAAAAAATATAATGGAAAACATACCTTTAAATCGTACCTGCTCCACTTTAGACCCAATACAAATAAGTAACGACCATAGTTAAAAGCTAGATTAAAATACAACAGCTTTTAAAATGGCCGAATCAGAATATAGAAAATGCCACTATTAGCAAACCATCCTCCCAGTAATTATTCCAAATCCATAGGCCTAACAAGGCAAACTGGGCCATAGAAAACGCAACAAGCACTCAGTTAGGCTTTGACGAGTCAACTTTCCGATCAGATCAAAACAAAGCAAGAAATACGAAATACATGACTATCATTCTTTCTTTAATATAAAATCTCGCTGCATAACGCACCCACCTACAACACCAATACACTTAACCCCTCCAAAAAAGCAATTCATTCAACCTTAAACTTCATACACCCATCTCTTTAAACTAGTCAATAACAAGCCAAAACAAAAAAAGTATGTTCAATTTTATGTTGATATTTATATAAATCAGGCATAAAAGAAAACAAGTCAGGCAACATCTACTTCTCTTAAACCTAAACAAAACGCTACCCTTAAATTATCAAAGATTCTCTTGTATCGATCACCATTCACACAAGCAATGTCCTACGCATCTGAAACCGATCTCAAGCACGTATGTTCTGATTGCATGATCTCATAACGTCCACTGCTCCTCGCGTCCACAATTTTACTTCATACATTAACATTAACTTGCCGAATACATGCAATAATCTCTCCTGTCGATAAGCCGTACATCGCATTTCTCGACTCAAGGATAACTTCACAACCTCGTACGCCTTAATTGTCAATCATTTAATTCTCTGCACTCTTTCTTCGAGCAAAAAAAGTTTTTTGTTCACTTTCACGCAAACAAACGGCAAGACCCGACCTGTCACCCACGACCTTCAATGCCACTTCAATCTACAAGTCGGTTCCACGCCTATACCTCAGAATGATTCATACTTTCACGTAACCCCACTAAACTCGAACTGTCTTACCACAGTCCCATTCATCAGTTAACTGGAGAATGGATCTGTATACCTCACCAACCCTGCCCTTCTTTGCCGAGTACCGCCTTCCACTCTCCCAATTGGACAGATCCGCACATCATACCGTCAACATTTACATCGCCGTGGCATTGATCCAGTTAAGGTGATATTATAACTTCCAGAAAAGCGGGCCAAAACCCGCATTTACTTATAGCACGAACACTCAATAGCGCCTCCACTTCACTGACTTAAATGCTATAACCAACAAACGATTAAACTCACCAGACACAGCACCAAATTATCTTTTACTTATAGTCTATCTCTTTTTATCACCTACCGCCATTAATTCTAAAGTCATCCAATCACCAAGCTTGCAGCAAACGGCAATCACAGAAAACAAGACAACCGATACAACAGGTCCAATAATCTGCCCAAAACGCAACCACCAAACTCCGTACTACTTGCAAAATCGAATTGCCTTCTCCAATACAAACCAATAACCACACACCCATACATAATTGCCAATCCCGAAGACACAAAATACAATGCATTTTAAGTGGTTTTCACTAAACCTCTTTCAAAGCAACAACCCTGAAAGCAATTCGACAAGACCCGTTTAATATCTGCAATAGTGGTAATTATTTTGCCAAATAATAAAACCATAGCCTATGTCATTAAAACGTCAAAGTGTAACACATTGGAACCTTCAAGCTTAATCTCCGCCAAAACGCCCTTAAAAAGTCGTTATCTCTAAAGTAGCCACAACAAAATGAGATCTCGTTTCGATCATATAAGCCTAATACGTTGTTATGCTTTTACTAACCATCACCAACCTACACATACCACATCCATGATCGAAACTTACATGTAATTCAGCACCACCGGCATCCTAGCACCAAAAACAACAAAAACCATTTATAAAAGCCCGATCAAACCTTTGAATAGTCATACTTAAGACATCAACCGTTAGATGTCCTCAATCAAATCATGCAACCAATATCCACTTACACAACCGCTATCTGTTCATATCCATTCATAGATGCTTTCTAATGCTGTACTTGCACCATCGATGCGAGTAAATCAAACAAATACACAGAAGCTCATACACCTTTAGAGATACTTCATTTTCCGAATACCCTATAAAAATAAAAACCACTCCACTACAATTTAGGTAATATTTATTACTACCATAAAAAAGAAATAACAATTCCGCGAATTTAAACACAATACAAAACGCACTCTTGTAACCTAGTTTATCGTACCCTATTCATAAAAAACCGCAATCTGGATAGTGTTGCCACACAGGATTAGACTAGATCAAACATCCAGCTCATTACTTTGTCCATGCTCCACAAATCCTTCACAAAGCCATCTGGTGAATCGAACAACTTACACTCCGCCAATACACAAGTTCAATCTTAGCCAAAACCCAAACACACATACTATCCATTTAAACCCCACTACGGCTCCTTCAAACGGCTGATCACTGAAAACAGAATACACTGTATCCCCTATCACAAGGTACAAAAAGTCATCATAATGTTCTGGGTTATCTCAAAACACCTTACTCACTTAGCACCTAAAACTTAAAACCACAACAATACCTCATCCGCTGAACAACCAGTACTCCTCATCAACAATATTATCTCATCGTACTTACCTTTATAAACGAAACATCCGTATAGATCAACGCACATCAAACACCTACTCTTCCTGGATCGCATCGAGTCGCCGCAGAAAAACCTTATCCACCGCCTTCCCTTTCAAACCTACAAAACCTTCAATAACGATCACATCACAAGAACAACCGGTAGAACCCGAAACTCAACTGATCCCAATGAGAACGCAAAACATCCAAACACTCTACTGATTCACCTCCAATCTTTCCAACGAATCTGCACTCCCACCCGGTCATATCAGAACCACCGAATGAACGAATTCCAACTCTATAACAAATGGAAACAACAAACCAGAACGCAACTCTCTTAAAGAACCAATAATTTCTCACCAATTAAATTTCTAACGACTTGCCAAATTATTCTCTAAAACTAAACCCTAGAACAAACCGGCCCATCCGAATAACTTGTACAACAGGAGCAAAAGCGTTTCTAATTTCGTCATGGAAAACCTTAATTTGGCATAAATTGATCTCCTAATGCAATCGACTTAAAACACAGCATTCGTTCGTCATCAAACATTGACACTTATCCACACCTTGCCCCACCCCAACACCGCCTTATATTCCACTCGCATCAAATATGTAAAAAAACCTTATCATAATGGGGTCTCCACACCTTCAAGACCACTACTAATAGTAATCAAACAACATTACCTCCTTGAATTTCCAGCAAAACATTCAGGAACCATGCTTTCATCAAACTACCCATCACCCCCGTTCCTATCCGAAATTACACCCAATAAAATCAACTGTTATGCTCATCCCCATTGCAACACACAATATCAGACAGACTCCAATACGAATCTTGTTTCCACGCCTTCTGGGGTAACGTAATCAAACCATTTACGGCAAAGACTAAGTCACGATCACGTAACGCATTCCTACCCACTCATCTCTAACCAAACCCTTCTAACCCCAATAAAAATCTCTTGTCCACACCACTCGGCCACTGCAAAACCAAAATACTGAACCCATCGATTCAGAGCGCAATAACCAGTCAGAATCATTAAAATCACCAAAAGAATTACGCATATTCTTAAATGGCCAACACAACACCCTTCAAATTACTATCTCCACTATTTAGTTGTTTGCAAAACAAACCTTTTTCTATGTCGCTCCACCACACGGCCATCGCTACATCAATACCCTCTAATCCAAAACCATACGCAAATAATAATAACCCAATTAAATGCATAATCTGCTCCACCAAACTTTGTAATCACGTCATTAGGATATGGAAAATCTTGCGGATAACATTAAAAACAAGACTTTATAAAACTTCTTCCTCTAATCAAAATCCTCACAAAATTAGAGATTAGATCTACGACAAATTGATGAAAAAACATTGAATCAAACCGGATTAG
>Ga0163217_1100234_pt1 | contig 11343 bp, 4 predicted proteins | sample SynspAceP_FD_185933 | JGI IMG/M metagenome (GOLD analysis project Ga0163217, IMG submission 185933) | Saline lake microbial communities from Ace Lake in Antarctica - Synechococcus sp. Ace-P (PacBio error correction) | ecosystem: Environmental > Aquatic > Non-marine Saline and Alkaline > Saline ... | reverse complement strand
GAAGGTTCTTGAAAATGCCATCGCCTTTTTATCCATCGGCGCTTTTTTAGGCATCGGTACCAATCAGATTGGAAACTTTGGTGACCTGTCAAGAAAAGGGAATTGCCGTTTCTAATGCCCTTTTAGCAATACCGCTCATGGTAGAAAAATGGCTATTGCCCGAAATTTATTTTTCTTAATGAGAAAATTCTTGTGGACAACCCCGTCAGTTAGCCAATGCATCAAGCGAAAACTGGGATAAATCAGCTAGGTGGAGTTTTGAGATAACTGTGGTATAAAAAACCTAGGAATCGTGGGTTACGGGAAATTATTGGAAGTGCGCAGGCTTCTGTTCGGCCAGAAAATATGGGTATGAATGTATTCTATTAGATGTTATCGAACGACTTGCACTAGGCAATTCCACCAAAATAGATTTCACTGGATGCAGTTGCTAAAGACTTGCGATGTCATTACCCTTTCATATAGACGGCAGAAAATGACAATTGAAAATGCTGATTGACCAACGAAAAATAAAACCTGAATGAAGAAAGGGTGCGATTTTGGGTTAACCTGAGCCGTGGTTCATGTGGTTGAATCTCTGCCCCTAAAAAGCCATTTCTTTCTGGCCACTTGGCAGGATGTGCAGTAGATGTTATTTTCCCAGAAGAGACCTTAAAAAATAATTCGAGCCTTTCGAATCTGAATTGATCGGTTTGCCGAATACCTTCTTACACCTCCATATAGGGTGGTAGTACGCTTGAGGCTTCAGGAAAATTATTGCTCGTTGTGCCAGAGTCAAAATCATGGAACTATTTCAAATACCCAGGAATAACTACAACTCGAGTGAACTTCCCGAATAATTCAACTCCGTTCCTTGAAGAATGCGCATCGCTTGATCACCTCCCACCGGAAATGAACCAAGGAGTGTTAGCGAAAATTAATCAGATTTTAGAGAGCTCATCGAATGTGAATATTGGTGGCGTCAATATTTGAAAAACACAAATAGAGATATTGGCTACGTGATTTACAGATATACGAATAAAGCCTATTCTCTTGATGCCATCAACGAATAATAGAAATACCTGGAACCTCGATTTAGGATGCTGTTATATTAACCACAAAAAAACCTCGTTTCATCGACGGCTTTTTTTGGGAAGGCTTTTTTAATTATCTAAAATGTCACTGTGGTAATTTGATTGCCCCCAAATGTATTCAAATGACCGTTTAAAGATGAAGCAAGAAAAGGTCAGTAGTGGTCACTGATGTCCAAGGACTTCCAAAGGATAATTCTCTGAAAGTAAACTGTCATCCATCCTTCCAGGCTTACTATGACTTGGTTTTTACAAGATTTGATCTTCTTCCCAATAGCTCGTATCGACGGTTTTACATCATTTTTCCTTGCAAATCAAACTCTCGTTCGTTATACTTTAGCCTCCTATTTCTTTTACCTATAAAAATGCTTCAAGTTTCTATAAGATGTAGCGCAGCGTTTTCCTGCTGAATCTTGTAATCTGCCCGATTGAGTCAGAGATTTTTCTCATTCTTTCATAATTTCGATTCTTTCGGACAATCGATTTAGATTCCCGGTCAAAAAAGTGCTAATAAAATTTTTTCACTTTTCATTAGTTTTTAAAAATAGGTTGAATATTTTTCATAAGCTTTGCATCTTGATGTCGTATGTTTTGTGGCCGTACCAGGCCCATATGTAACACTTTTCGCAAATTTGGCCCAACCTTATTTTTCAAAATGCTACAAAGACAAATGATATGTTGCTATATATTTTTCCAAAGGCATCGGAGTTGATTACTTTCATGAATATTACATTTCATCCACGAAAAGCTTGGACAGTTGCATACCCAAGTTTAAAGCGTGAAACCCATTATCTGATAGCTTTCCCCAAGAGGCTGAGGCTAGTAGGGGCTTCTTTTATTCTAGATCAGTATCCAAGTGCCATTGCTTTTTTCTATCTCGAATATTTTTCTTTTCGTTACCACCCAGGATAATGAGTTTGGTCCATGATCGATACAAAACATCCTCGTTGCCGGATTTTAGAAAGGAGGGGCTGGATCGATTTCTCTTTCTTTTAATTTGTCTCCAAAAGGATGTGGACCTTCAAAAAGAATTTCGGTCTACCATTCTTACAAAGAATCCTTTTTCCGCGAGCTTTCGACTTCATGACGCCTTGATTGCGGCGAGTTCCACCCCAACATACTTTTTTGAAAAAATTCGATCAGATCATATTTCTTCCAGAAATTTGTCTTGGAGAGCCTGAGCTCGGTTTTGTTTTTTCGAAGTTACAGACACGTCATGTCTTTCAAACCAACTTCTTCATCGATTACTAGTCTGTTTATTGGATGAAGTCCTTTGACGGGCTGGCCTCTGTCATCGATCCCAAAATACTGGAGCTTATTTGGAACTCGTAGCCTACTTCTTTGACTAGTAATTCTTTTGTAAAAAACTTATCTTGAAGATCCTCTGGATCTAATTTTTAAGATTTTGCATAGTGTTAGGATGACTTTAAATAAAAAGTACTTCAATGTAATTGAAGTACTTTTAAATAGCAACGATTAGTTTTTCAATCTCATTCAGGATCAAGTGTCAACATTTTTATCGAGTCCAAATTTTCCCTCGTTTTTTGGGAGAAGCTTTGCTGTTTGAGAGATTCTGAAGTGTCAGTATTGATTGAGCCGGCCTTGGGGCTTTTATCTTGTGTAGGATTGCTGAGCTTATTTTTAGGTTTTCTCCTCACCGCTTTTTTGAAATTCGATTATATTTCCTGAAATTTGAAGTTTCCACCTTCCTTTTTAGGCTTCACCCTGTGTAGTGGGGCCTGTTTCATACCAGCCGGAAGTGGATTCTGTGTAACCTGGCATTCCGATTCAATTTCTCTATTCGGACAACTTTGTGTTGTCCTTAGGATTAACAAAATGTGGATCGCCTCTCCTTCTTTATCCGCTCTTTGCAGTTCTTCCAACTCGTACTGTTACACTATCTTCAGGATCAGAAAGGAGTATCGTAATTAATGATCAACTTCAATACCAACAAACATCTATACCCCGCTGAGCATAATATCGCGTTCCCACCAAGAATCTTAACTGCCCTATTTTGAAGGAAGCCATGATTTTCTCGCGCTCCAACCTGCTCTAACATCAGAGTGAAATGCTTCTACGTCAAATTGCTTTCGAAGGGACTTTGAAGAGTGACTTTTACCTTTTCCCTTAGTTGATGAAAAAAATTTATTACTGCCTCGTATTCTTTTTGGGAAAAGGAATAATTTTTTACAAGTTTCCTCCTTTGGTATCATAGACTGAATACAATGGAGGTTGAGTCACCCCTTTTCAGCGGTTTTGCCTAATGGCAATGGAGATCTTACAGGTTTGTTTGAGAAACATTCATGCTAAACTGCCGAATCTTAGTTGGCATGGTTTAGCATGAGAAAAGGATGGTCTGTCTGTCTTTTGCGTAAGTTTAATTGACGATTTTTCAAAATATCATCCGAAAACCCCATTGCTCCCATCCATTCGATAGCTTCATCCAAGATCAAAATGTTGAAGTGAACTAGAGATCCATTTTTGCACCGGCTTAGCAAGTGCAATTAAATCGGGCCTGGAGTTGCTACTACGATATCTGCTCTAATCAAGTGGCTTTCTTTTTGCTGCTTCCCATACGATCCCATCTCACCTCCATAGATAGGAATGGAGCTGATTACTAAAAGTAGGCAAAGGCCCTGAATCTGCTGATCGATTTGAATTGCGAGTTTCGCGTGCTGGTGCTTAAGATTAAAGTATCAGCATTGGATAACACCGACTTACTTATTGTTATCAGTTCTCAAGGTAAGTTGAATGGGCGGCGTTTTTCCAGTTTCCGGTTTGAGCAACATGCGATTAAGTCCTTTTATCCCATGATGCACAGGGATCGGCTTTCTCCTGAATAGGTGTTGGTTTTTTCATAACCCATAGCATTCAGGCCATCCTGAAGGTTGAAGGGTCGAAGTTAAATGATGAGAATTCCAACAGTTGAGTGATTAGGTATTATTTTAAAAAGACAGAAAGATTGCTGTCTTTTCAAAATATACCTCTGACATCGATATAACCCAAATCTTTGAAACTTAGCAGCCTTTAAATGGCAATTTTTCTCAAAAACATTTGCTTGAATCAGTCAATTGGCTTAATTTAATCCACGATCCAATTAAAACCACATTTAAATGAAATATAAGTCTTTACATCAAACCCTTAGTACTCTTTGTCTTCTGTTTTTTATCACCTTCAACCTTAAACTACGCTCAAAATTCGAAGCTAAAGGGAGAATTGTTGATTCTAGAATCGCAACAGTTTCTGGGATGAAGTTTAGCCGCTGACATTGACGAGGTACAGTATTTGGTCAAATGTCTGTGGTAAGCGAGGAAATTTTAACTTTAAAAACCTTGCTCCGGATCGCTATGTGCTTTCGTTAAATCTTGATGGGTATAATAATTATGAGCAAGTAGTCAAAACTAACTTTCAGGACATTGATCTTTGGGAAGATTTAATATGGTTAAATACGGAGCCGATGGTACACGGTGCGGCACTGCAAAAAACTATTAGGGAACCAATATTACCAATCTGTCAACGATCGCCCTAATATGGCTGGGAGGAAATATGGTTTTATGGAATAGCTCCGAGCAGCAAAAGTGGAGGAAAATAATTACTTAGATAAAAAATGGGAAACTGCCTTCCTCCTTTACTTTATATGGAGCATCAAAAGATTTTTGGAAGGCTACAGAGGTTTCGGTACCAATATTTACCGCAAACAATTTGAATTGATGGAACCGGAAAACATAACGTAATCCTGTTGATGATGGATGCGGAATTCAAAATTTGGTATGGAGTTGATTCGGCCTACAAAGTTCCGAGATTATTTTGTAAATGGCATGGACTTTCTGGATGAAGGCAGTTCCAATATCCGGGTTCTTTCGAGGTGCTGGTTGGATGGCCAATTGCCATCTGATGCGACGAACAGAGGCTATTTTAAAGAATCAAACTATAATACCGCCCCTAATTGGTAGGAAATAGAAATCATCAGATCGTAAAGCGCAACACCTATTTTTATATTGGGAAGGGAAAGAATGTGATTGAAGTTCCATCAAACCTAAGGAAATTGATGGCTTTATTTTGGCAATAAAGCCGATGAGATGGAAAAATTTCCGCTGAATGAAAATTAGTTCTTCCCACTGCAATCCAAGCTCGCTATTTCAGATATTTAACCCATTTCAACTTCTCAAATTTGACGGCTTTCAACCCCAATCCAACTAAGCCAAACTACTAGACGAAATTAACGACTCAAAAAAAAATATAATATGCTTTAAGAACTTTTACCCTAGTTGCTTTTCTCTTACTCCCGGCGCTGACCTTTGCGCAACAAACCCCAAAAGCCTGTTCTATGTAAGGATTGGGTGGCCACTCCACTGGGATACCTTCTGGGCTGCGACTGCCGGATTCTCAGATCTTTTCAACAGTGGGCAATGCAGTAGATGCTGCCTATGTGCGGGAATGCTAGCTGCTTACGGCTTACGATGTGGGATGTTCTTTCTTGGGGCGGTGAAAACCCAAGCTCTGATTTATAATCCCAATACCAAAAAAGTAAATCGCTATCAATGCGAATGGGATACGCGGCCAAAGGTTGCGACTTGTTGATTTTATAATCCCAGAATTATGGATTTATCCACCAGAGTTTGGACCACTGCAGCCGACGACCCCGCGACACCAGGAGGATTGCTGACCATGCTTGCCGAATACGGCCACCATGAGGTTTAGCCAGGTTTTTGGCCCCAGCTATGGCAGCTTGCCAAAGGGTATCCAATTGAGGAGATTGACGGAAATAATATTGAAAAGGGAGGCCCAAAATTAAAGATTGGCCATATTCTAAAAAGGTCTTTCTACCACAATCTTAGGAGAAGAACGAGAGCGCCTGAGCAAGGTGAGATTTTTATCCAGGCAGGATTTATATCAGCTTTTTAAACCAAATTGGATATGAAACAGAGAAAACAGGGGCCTTAAAAGCCGGAAACCAGAAAAGAAGCTATTTATGCCGCTTATGATCGCTTTATTACAAAGGAGGATATTGCAAAGGAAATTGTAAGGAGGAACCCGAGAAGCAGGTGGGACTTTTTCACAGAAAAGCTTGACTTGGCTAATTGGAAAGTGAAAATTGAAGAACCCCTATGGAAATTACAAAGGATCGAGGTTACCAAACTTCCAGGAATTGGACCCAAGGTCCCTTGCCCTACTTCAATCTTGAATATTCTGGAGAATTTCGATTTGAAAAGCATTTGGGTATAATTCAGCGAATACATCCATACATTTATCAAGCTATGAGTTTGGCGTTTGCAGACGTGACTTTGTATTATTCTGACCGGCATCTCTGACCCAAGTAAAAGTCCAATGAAAGGATTGCTTTCGAAGGAATACGCAAAGACAGAGCGAACTTAATCAAAGATTAAAAAGGATCCAAACGATCGGCCATGGTGTCCAATATCCTTACAAGGAGGCACAAATCCTTTTACTAAACTTACTCAATCAAAACAAATTCTGCATATCCATAAATAATTCCTGGCCAGCCACTTGGCGTACTTGATGATCCTTTTTTGGAAGCAAATTTCAACGCGGCACTCTTCTATTGAAGCTGCGGATGCCGAGGGTTGGGTAGTTTCAGGTGACCCCGAGCGGAGGTTGGATTCCGGCTGTTGATTCGCTGGTAACACTGGTGTCGGTTTGAGTCAAACGGGATGCAAAGCTTTGTCTTGGATGAAAAGCTGAATTCCGTCAATCTTGTTCGAAACAAGGTAAGCGTTCGAGAGTAACGTTGACTCCAAGTTTGGCGCTAAAGGAAGATGGAAAGGCCCTTTCTTGCTTTTAGCCGGTTCCAGGGAGGCGATTCGCAGGATTCAAAAATTTACTTCAGTTTTTTCTTGAACATAGTAGGTTTGATATGAATGCTCAACAAGCTGCCGAGGCTGCCAACATTAATTCTTACCAAATGCAAGCTTCATTTCGGAGCACACGAGATCTAAACCTGGGCGGGATAGACTTAAGAGAAGATTACTTCCTAGTTGGTACGAGCAGAATTAGCTAAAAGAGGCTATCTGCTAGATTTTGGGCTACGAACTTCTGGTCCGATCAAGCCATTTTGGTTTGATGCTGGAAGCACGGAAGCTTTTGGGGTGGATCAGTAACTATGAGAGACTACGGAATAGCTTGGTGAGATCAGTCTGCCGTTTATCAGTTGCAGTTTGAAACAGTTTGTCATAGAGAAAAAATCTAGGTTTACAGTCTGTCTTTTCTGAATTAATTATGGATGCTTTATCGTTAAATCTGGATCTTTCTTTTATCGAATAATAATTCAAAAATAAAGTTTAAAAAATATATGATCAGGACCAATTCGAAAACACAAAAGTTTGCCATAAAGCAATTTGTTGTCAATTCTTATTCTTTAAGCGTTTTACAACCCTTTTTTCTTTTTTCACAGAAGACGGCCAAGCCAACCTTTGAAAGCTAAAGTTCAACAAGTCAGATTGATTACACGGATATGTTGCATTAACAGACTTGAGTGATTAAAATCTTCGGTCTTTTGAAGATTTCCAAAGAAACTCAATTCTGGCGCAGCGCTTTCCGATTATGCTGCAGTCTTTTAGGATCAAAGGTGACCCAGGAGTTGAGAGATTCCCAACGGCTTTTTTGTAGCGGAAATATGGATCGGAAAACCCTATTATCGGAATTATGGGTGGTTTTGATGCCCTTCCGCGGACTTTCTCAAAAACAGTACCTTACAAAAGATCCCCTGCACATAGACGCTCCAGGGACATGGTTGTTGGCCATAATCTTTTTGGTGTGGTGTGCCTCATTGGGTGCGGCTGCACTCGATCAAAGACCTGATCGAAAAGGGAGAACTGAAGGGCACAATTCGATTTTATGGTACTATCCAAGCTGAGGAGGAATATCTCTTCGGAAACTTTGGGATGATTCGCCGCCGGACTCTTTAATTGATGTAGATGTAAGATGGATTGGCATCCTGAGATGAGACAAAAGTTAATGCCTCAAAAGGTTTGGCTTTGGTAGATTTCTTCTTGTGGAATTCCCCAAAGGGTACAAGCGGCACATGCTTCTTGCTGATCCTTTGGAACGGAAAAGCGCATCAGACGCCTTAGAGATTATTATGCCAATGGGAATCAATTATTATCGTGAAGCATATCAAACCTACAGTTCGGATCATTACCACATTCAAGACGCAGGGTCAAGTTGGTCATGTAGTTCCAGGGACTACAGTAGATTTTTGGGTTCGAGTTCGGGATAGCAGCGAGAAGGCTTTGAATGGCCTGTGTGGCAGGAAGTAGAGAAAATTGGCTGAGGGCGGCCGCTATTTTAGCTAAATGTGGACTATGAAGTAAACCTGATCTCAGGAGTGCATGAATGTAATTAACCGAACGGGTTCTGCGGTCTTGCAAAGAACCTTGGAGAAATTGGGTCTATCGCTTTACACTCCAGAGGAACAAGTTTTTCGCAAAGAAGATCCAAGAAGTGTTAACAAGCCTCAAATTGGGTGGTTCTCAGAGATTAAAGCCCTTGGAAGAGACGTTGGAGCACTCTATGGGGCGGTTCACAGATGTGGGTGATGTGAGTTGGGAATGTGCCCAGTGATCAGTCTGAGTTGCTTACCACCTGCACCAAACGGAAAACACTTGGCACCCCCCCCCCCCCCCCCCCCCCCCCTTTCTTGCGGCAGTCGTAGCTTGCGAGGAATGTCTATTGGGCACAAAGGAATGGGGGCTATGGCGCCAAAAGCACTATTCCATGACCTATGGTGACTTTTATCAAAACTCCAGCACTTGTTGAGTCAATCAAAGCTTGAAATTCAAAAACTTTATGAAAAAGGAGGACTATAGCTACAATAGGCAATTCTTCCAAGATGGGCCCACCTCCAATTCAAAGCAAAATTGCAATAGGAAAAAATAGTTATCTTTATAACCCATTATTGGCAAAATTTTCGACAGGCGTTCATTTTTGAAGTCTTCGGCTCTAGCTGGATTCCTAGTTTGAGTATAGGTTTTCCGCATTGCTAATTCTTAAATTCAGAATTCAACTGAGAATTTTAAAGTGAGTGACCGAGTAGTTTTTAGCATTCGACGGCAGCACAGCTTAGCCAATGAGTATTTGAATTTAACTTCAAAAAAATCAATACGGAGTCTCCAAATTCAAATGGATAGCTACGAAAGGTTGCGAGTTGTTTAGAGCTTTGGGAAAAGAATTGCAGCCAGTCACTGGCAATAGAAAAAAGCGATTTACATGCCTACTGGAACACTTGCCAATCAAGTTTGGCAACGCAGCATTTAGTGGAAATCAACTTAAAGTAAATTGTCCAAGACATCAGCCACCATTAATCGTATGGAAGGAGGGATGCCAAACTTGGTTACAACAAGCAATTAGTTCCCCGGCAGACAACAAGAACACTATTTCACGGCTGACGGAACTTTGAGGATAAAAATCAAGAGACTTCCTCTGAAGAATACTTTTTATATGGAATTTGTGCCGTTTCTATTAGAAAATCCCAGTCAGGAGAGCTTTTGGAGAAATATATTCCTTTCGATGAATTGAAAGCAATTAAGAAAGTTTGCGATGCCCGATCTATTAAAATGCATTTGGACGCCGCACGAATTTACATTGCGGTCGGCTTCGGTCAGGTGTTTCGATCCAAGAATATTCATCTCTTTTTGATACGTGTATATCTCGCTTTTACAAATTATTTGGGAAAGCAAATGGTGGAGCTAATACCTTTGGTGGAAATGCGGAGCTTATAGACTCAATTGCCCCGACAGAGATCAAAATCCACTGGGAAACATTCCAAGCTAAATGGGAAAATGCTGCAATGCACTACACTCACTGGCATACTATGGAGCAAAAGTGGAAGGATTGTGAAGAACAGGTTCGGATGAACTATTCTGGCTTGCATTAGAATCAACTTCCGGGAGTAAGTATTCGACCCAAGAAAATCGACCTAATATTTATTTTCTCCCAACTCCCTGAGATCTGCAGATCGAGAAAATGTCAGCCCGATTATCGGAGGAGTTTAATATTCAAATAAATTCTAACCCGAATTCTAAAGATCTGATGCTGCATGATGAATGAGACACTTTTTAACCAGCCTTTCTTAGAGAAAAATCATTCTGGCCTTAAAGAGCCTCTATTTCTCAATCTTAATTTCAATTAATCAAAAAACAAAATGAAAACGAGCTTCTTTTATCAATCCCTTCTTGCCTTTTATTGATCACTATTTCCGCTTACAGCCCACAGCAAAAAGATTCTGATCGTTGGCGATTTCCATTTTCTATTGGTTACACACCTTATGTTATGGAAGTATTTTTCAGGGAAAAGCTCATGGTTACTTCATATCCCGGGAATGGGACAGCATTACTGGAAAACTGGTCTGGGAGAAATGAAGAAATGGCATTGGAGATTGAGGATTGGGATTTTGATTTCAGCTCAATGGGGACTTGGATTTGGTGTATCGCACCCTGACTCCAAAAGCTTATGGAAAATGAGATAGGTCAACGGCAAGGCCACTTTCACATTGATGAATTATGCTTCGAACTTGGATTCATTAATTACAAGATCATAGAATTTGAGTGATGCAAAATTGATTTTGTAACAACGGTCTTATGTGCCAGAGAGGGAAATAGGTAGAATTGTTCTTCGGACCTGGAGAAATACAACGCTGCTGGACCAAAGCAGTTCATGCAAAGCAATTGGCGTTTGCAGTGAATGACATTTATGAAGATCAAAAAAGTAAATTCACAATGGCATGGAAATAGGAAGTACATGATGCTCCCACTATACTGAAAAAGGAAGTGTAGAATCGGGAATTTGATTGTGAGCTTTATGGCAAAAAGGAAATTGTATGGAAGGCAACATTCTAATTCTCTTCCAGATTAGAAGCATATTTCAATTCTAATTCAGGACTTCCTTCGAAACTACTTTTTTAAGCTTTTTAATAAGACTTTGGCCTTTTTCAACTAAAAATATTTGAAAAGTTTTTTCCTCTTACTGGAGCAAGGAGAGACTCTGTGGTAATGCCAATTTCAATTTCGGAAATTATTTATTCAAAAACAGCCAAACATGGAAAAACACTCCAAATCCAAGTTCGAATCAATCCTTTTTGAAGATTTATTTTTCTACTAAAAATAGAAGGCAACAGGGGCCTGGGGGTAGCTATTCCCAAAAAATATGTTTACAAAATCAAAAAAGGGGGGAAACCGGATTTCAGGAAGGGAAATTTAAAAAATTTTTTTCTTTTTCCAACTGGGGCTGGGGGGGAAAAATTTTTCCTTTTCCCTTA
>Ga0163217_1030886_pt1 | contig 11343 bp, 5 predicted proteins | sample SynspAceP_FD_185933 | JGI IMG/M metagenome (GOLD analysis project Ga0163217, IMG submission 185933) | Saline lake microbial communities from Ace Lake in Antarctica - Synechococcus sp. Ace-P (PacBio error correction) | ecosystem: Environmental > Aquatic > Non-marine Saline and Alkaline > Saline ... | reverse complement strand
ATCCGATGAGTAACGAGCTAACGCGTTGAAGTTGACGCCTGGGGTAGTACGGTTCGCAAGATTAAACTCAAATGAATTGACGGGCCCGCAAGCGGTGGATTAGTGAATTAATTCGATGCAACGCGAAAAACCTTAACTGGCCTTGACCATGTACGGAACTTTCAGAGATGGATGGTGCCTTCGAGGAACACGTTAACCACGTGCTTGCATGGCTGCTCGTCAGCTCGATGTCTGACAGATGTGGTTAAGTCCCGCAACGGAAGCGCAAACCCTTGCCAATAATTGCCCATCATTTAGTATGGGCACTTTATTGGGACTGCGGTGACAACCGGAGGAAGGTCGGGGATGACGTCAAGTCCTCAATGGCCCCTTATGGCCAGGCTTCACAAACGTAATACAATGGTCGGTACAGGAGGGTGCCAAGCGCGAGGTGGAGCCAATCCCAGAAAGCCGAGGTCGTAGTCCGGATTGTTCTCTGCAACTCAGAGAGCATGAAGTCGGAATCCAGTAATCGGCGGATCAGGAATGTCGCGGTGAATACGTTCCCGGGCCTTGTACACACGCCCGTCACCACCATGGGAGTGGGTACCGAAGTAGGTTAGTCTAACCGGCAAGGGGACGCTTACCACGTAGTATGACTGGGGTGAAAGTTCGTTAACAAGGTAGCCGTATCGGAAGGTGCGGGCTGGATCACCTCCTTTTCTAGAGACTTGACTTTAAGTTGCAAGCATTCACACTTATCAGTCGTTCGGTATTAGCAGTTATCAAAGATTGGCCAAACGATTAGCGTTGATGCTAATTGAGCCTGGTTTAATTAGGTCTGTAGCTCAGCTGGTTAGAGCACTGTGTGATAACGCAGGGGTCGATGGTCGAGTCCATCCAGACCACAGATATCACCTTATATGGGGTATTAGCTCAGCTGGGAGAGCACCTGCTTGTGCAAGCAGGGGCACGTTCGATCCCGTTCATCCTCCACCATATTATTTGGAAAGTCTTTGATTAAGTAAAAAACCTAGAAGCAAAGTTCTTGTGAAGTAAGTTTAGATCACAATAGTTTGCTCGTAGCTTTTTAGCTAGGCTGTCTTTAACAAAATGGAAGAAGTATAAGAGATAACAAGTTGTGATGAACTTGCTATAGTTCGATTGGGTAATATTATCTTAGTCGATAATATTATTGATTGCAAAATCGAAATCATTTTCGCTTGTTTGTGTTTAATTGAACGTTAAGTTTGATTGAAGACGATTGAAGTTGAAATAACAAAACCAATTATTGTTTTAAATAACCTTGGGACAATAATGAAGTTGCTTTAGAAAAACCTTATAGCGGGCGCTCATGCGCCGCAAGATTTTGAATTTAAAAGGGTTCAGGTTTTAACGTTATAGGGTCAAGTAATAAGGCATATGGTGGATGCCATTGGCGATTAACAGGCGATGAAGAGACCGTGATAATCTCGAAAAAGCTTCGGGGAGCTGATAAATAAGCTTTGATCAGGAGATGTCCGAATGGGAAACCCACCCGCAAGGTAACCGCTCCTGAATATATAGGCAGATGGTGGCAAAACCGATGGTGAACTGAAAATCTAAGTAGCTCGAGGGAAAATAAAATCAACCGAGATTCGTAAGTAGTGGCGAGCGAACGCGGAACAGGCCTGTTATTTTTTTTAGCACATTTTGCGATAGTTAGAACGAAATGTAAAGTCCGGCCATAGAGGTGATAGCCCTTATACGAAAATCCCGTGTGTGGAACTAGGATAACGACAAGTAGGGCGGGGGCACGAGAAAACCTTGTCTTGAACATGGGGGACCATCCTCCAAGGCTAAATACTCGTAATCGACGATAGTTGAACTAGTACGTGAGGGAAAGGCGAACAAGAACCCCGGGAGGGGAGTGAAAATAAGATCCTGGAAACCGTATGCATACAAACAGTGCGGAGCGGACTTGATTCCGTGACTGCGTTACCTTTTGTATTAATGGGTCAGCGACTTACATTCAGTAGCAAGCTTAACCGCATAGGGGAGGCGTAGCGAAGCGGAATCCGAATAGGGCGTTGCAGTTGCTGGGTGTTAGACCCGAAACCAAGTTGATCTATCCATGGCCAGGATGAAGGTGCTCGCTAACAGGTACTGGAGGTCTCCGAAACCACAAAATTGTTTGAAAATTTGGGGATGAGCTAGTGGAGATAGGGTTGAAGGCTAAACAAACTTGGAGATAGCTGGCTTCTCTCCGGAAAAAACTATTTAGGTTAGTGCTTCGTATCATTCTCGGGGGTAGGGCACTTTATGGCTAGGGGTGCATAAGTACTTACCAAACCATGCAAAACTCCGAAAATACCGAAGAAATGCAATTACGGGAGACAGACTGCGGGTTGCTAACGTCCGTAGTCAGAGCGGAACAACCCAGACGACAGCTAAGGTCCCAAAACGTGCTAAGTGGAAAAACAAGTGGGAAGCACAGACGCAGGAGGTTGGCTTAGAAGCAGCCATCCTTTAAAGGAAAGGCGTAATAGCTCACTGTCGAAGTTCGTCCTGCGCGGAAGATGTACGGGGCTAAGCACGTAAAACCGAAGCTTTCGGATTACTAATTTATTAGTTATTGGTAGGAGAGCGTTCTGTAGGCCTGCGAAAGGTTTCTGTTGGAGGGGATGCTGAGGTATCAGAAGTGCGAAATGCTGACATGAGTAGCGATAAAGGGGGTGAAAAGCCCCCCTCGCCGGAAAGCCCAAAGGTTTCTGCGAACGGTTCATCGGCGCAGGGTGAGTCGGCCCCTAAGCGAGGCAGCAGATGCGTAGTCATGGGAAACAGGTTAATATCCTGTAACTTTAATATAATGCGATGTGGGACGGAGAAGTTAGGGTCAGCGGTGTGGATGCCCGGTTCAAGCGTGCTAGGTTGGTTCTTTAGCAAATCCGGAGAGCTAGGATCGAGACGTGATAACGAGTGGTACTTTGTACATTGAAGTTGATGATACCATGGCTTCCAAGAAAAGCACTAAGCTTCAGTTATATTAAAACCGTTACCGCAAACCGGACACAGGTGGCAGGATTGAGAATTCTTAAGGCGCTTGAGAGAACTCAGAAAGGGAACTCGGCAAAATTAACAACCGTAACTTCGGGAGAAGGCTGTGCCCGGTAGGTGTTGTAGCGATATTACTCGCTGAAAGCACGATGGTGGTTGCAGTTGAAAAGGTGGCTGCGACTGTTTAATAAAAAAACATAGCACTGTGCTAACACCGAAGTGGACGTATTACGGTGCTTGAGCCTGCCCGGTGCTGGGAAGATTAAATGATGGGGTGCAAGCTCTTGATTGAAGTCCAGTAACGGCGGCCGTAAATCTATAACAGTCCTTAAGGTAGCGAAATTTCCTTGTCGGGTAAGTTTCGACCCGCACGAATGCGTAAACGATGGCCACACTGTCTCCTCTAGGGACTCAGCGGAAGTTGAAGTGGTTTGAAGATGCAATCCTACCGCGGCTAGACGAAAGACCCTATGAACCTTTACGGTAGCTTTCATTTGGACTTTGAAAGATTTGTGTTAAGGATAGGTGGGAACGTTGAGATAGGGACGCTAGTTCTTAGGAGTCATCCTTGAATATACCACTTATGTTGTTGAGGTCTAACTTAGGTCCATAATCTGGATCGGGGACCGTGTATGGTGGGCAGTTTGACTTGGGGCGGTCTCCTCCCAAGAGTAACGAGGACCGTGCGAAGGTAACCTAGGTACGGTTCGAAATCGTACTGATAGTGCATGGCATAAGGTTGCTTGGACGCGAGACGGACAGGTCGAGCAGGTGCGAAAGGCAGGTCATTTAGTGATCGGTGGTTCTGTATGGAAGGCCATCGCTCAACGGATTAAAGGTACTCTGGGATAACAAGGCTTGATTCCTCCCAAGAGAGTTCTATCGACGGGGGAGTTTGGCACTCGATGTCGGCTCATTCACATCCTGGGGCTGTAGCCGGTCCCAAGGGTATGGCTGTTCGCCATTAAAGTGGTACGTGAGCTGGTTTAAAACGTCGTGAGACAGTTGGTCCCTATCTGCCGTGGGCGTGGAAATTTAAGGACCTGCTCCTAGTACGGAGAGGACGGAGTGGACGCATTCTCTGGTGGACCGGTTATCACGCCAGTGGTATCGCCCGGGTAGCTAAATGCGCAGGAAGAGATAAACGCTGGAAAAAGCATCTAAGCGTAAACCTCGCCTTAGATGAGATTCCCTGCGGGTTTAACCCCTAAAGAGTCGTTCGAGACCAGGACGTTGATTAGGTCGGGTGGGAAGCGCTTGTAAGGCGTGAAGCTAACTGATAACTAACTTGGCTCGTGCAGGCTTTGATTCCTATAACCTTTTAAGACTTGAAGAACTTAAGTCAGGATATGACGTATTCTTGATGGAAAGGGTTGGTTCTAAAGTGAACCAAAAATCGATATTACACAATTCAAAACCCATTAATCTTTTACTTCTTCCAATTGTTTAAAGGCTGTTATAAGCCGATGTTTATAAAACAGCGTTACATTTACGTTTATGCTTGGTGGCAATAAGCGGTTGGACCAAACCTTCCCATCTCGAAACAGGGCCGTGAAACGAACCGGCGCCAATGATAGTATGCTCTTCGGCATGCGAAAGAGGTCACTGCCAAGCTCCTTATTTACTACCCGATTAAGGGCTCCCCTGTGGAGCTTTTTTGGTTTTTTAGCAGTGCATAAATGCTTCTCAGTAAGTGAATTTAGAGAATAAACGAAGAGGTTGGTGATTTTATCTGCAAATTTGAGAGAAAAAGTAATTTTAAAGCAGGGTTGATTCTTTTTAAAATTGCGTAGGAAAACGGCATTTCCAATAACTGAATTTATTTGATATAATCGTGCGTTGTTTAGGGGCAGTAGTCCCTTTTTTTATTTCCGCGACTTTTTGCGCGATTTTTGTGGAAGTGAAGTTAAAGGATATGTTTTTGCAGGATTTACAAGAGTTTAGTTGAGAAACAGGACTGCAAACTTGGATTTGAATTGGTTTGAACTTTGAGATGTCAACGAGGCAAGTTGTTTGCGCGTGTTATTGATAAGCCAATCCGAAAGATATTAAAGATACGGTCCAATATTGATGATTGACTTGTGATTGGTTAGTAATCAGTTTTGGGCAACGTGTTAACGGTGAGCTGAGATTGATTATGACCGTCTTGAGGTTCTTCGCCTGGCATGGATAGAGTGTTAAAAAAAAGAGCAGGATTTTTGTTCGGTTTGTTGGAGAGCATGCGGCAGATTAAGTTACGTGTCCTGCCTTTGGTATTTAGAGAATTAAAGAGCCAAGAAAAAATTTCATTGGTATATTGCGCGTGTCAATTTGTATTATATTATATATATAGAATATGTTCATTTATATTATAAAAATAATCATTTTAGGTAATTTTATAAATAAATATATTTAAATTAATTATTTATCATTATCATTATTAAGATTATAATTTCACATAATTATAATATTTTTTTTTCAACTTTCAATTCATATTATAACATTCTCATATTATAATATCATATATATTAATTAAAATAATATCCATTACTTATTTTCAATAGCATAAAAACATTATCCAAATTTATTATTAGTCATATATTCATAAAAATTCATAGAATACATAATAACAATAAATATTTTATTTTAAACATTTAAATATATAATACATTAACATCATTATTTATCATCCAATTTTACATAACATATATATTTTAAATCAATTCATTTATATTTAATATAGATTTTTAGATCAATCAAATTATAATTATATATATTAATCAATATTTTTAGCAAATCATATATTATTATACAAATAGATATATAAATACATATTATAATTTATATTATAATTTCACATTTATAATTATTATATAAAATTTAATTATCCATAATATTACATTAATAAAATAATAAAATAATTATTTATTTAATTCACCATTATTTAATCAGCATACATTAATATTTAATAGTATTTCAAATAGTATTAACCAAATTTATCTATAATTTATTAGATTTTATTATATATTAAATAACATTTCATTACTATTTATTAGCTTTGAGTATCATACAAATTATTTTATTTAAAAATATATTATTATAATACACATATTCATAATTTATTTTATAAATTATAATAGTATTTATTATCATTATATTTTTATTTATATTCAATTATAATAATATTCATAGGATATTAATAATATTAATAGCAATAAATTTATTTTAACATTTTACATTAATTAAAGAATGGTTCCGTACAGATTGAGCTGGATGGTGTTGTTGAAGTGTTTGCTTGCTGAAAATATGATAAAGCACGCTTTAAGCCCCACAGTTTTAGGATTTTTTAGTTTAAAATCGTTAAGTAATTATTTTTAAGTCGGGAGAGAGGACGATGAGTCGAAGATATTTTATTATTAGTAGATGCGTTAGCGCACGAAAAAAACGTGGCAAAGAGGATTTGTATTTACTGCGTTGGGAATTGGCTTTACTTCCGGCGGACTAAGAAAAATCATGAAGAATTATACGATATTCGTGTTCTCGATCAAATCGTTGCGGACTGGTGATATGAAACATTTAGAAGAGGCAGTATGTTGAATATGATTTATTTTTAGAAGTCGGATTATCAGTTTTGATGAAAGGAGGATGAGCGCGCTAAAGGTTCGATGAAATTAGGCGGATATTATGAAGCAGCCATTAGAATCTTATTGCATTTGGGCGTATTGGCGCACAAGGCAAAGCAAAGCAAGTTCATTTTTGCAAAAAGTGCGTGAGCTGAGCGCGGAACAAAAATTCTAGAAGAACTTCTTGGCGCGAGACTGAAACATTTAGTTTTACTGGTGTTTATTAAACGCATGGAAAAAGGTATGCCTTATTGAGGTGGTCGTCTTTGATGTCGCTTACCAAGAGAATCAATGATTCCGAAAGAAAACTTACGTGTAGGCGATCGTGTACGTGCGAACTTTGTCGCGTATTGACCGTAGTCCTCGTGGGCACAACTTATTTTATTTCAGAAACTTCACCAGAAATTTATCAACGCATGTTTGAACTGAAGTGCCGGAAATGAAGAGGCGGCTGTTAGAAATTCGTTCTGCAGCGCGTGATCCAGGCTTGCGATCAAAAATTGCAGTTAAAGCCAATGATCAACGATTAGATCTGTCGGTACTTGTGTTTGGTATGTTGGCGTGGTTCACGTCGTTGCAAGCCGTAAACAGCAGAGTTAGCAGAGCGAAGCGTGTTGGATATCGTGTTATGGAATTATGGAGCCTGCACCAATTTGTGATTAATGCGATGGGCGCCAGCTGAAGTTTCTAGGGCATTGTAGTGAATGAGATAGCCATTAGTAATTGGATGTTGTCGTCGATGAGGAGGCAGTTGGCATTAAAGCGATGCGTCGAATGCGAACAAATGTAGGCCTAGCCTCTGAATTGACGGGCTGCGACATTGAATTTTTGACAGAGTATGAAGAAGCTCGCAGAAAACCAAGATTGAATATGCCAATGTTTAGTCAATTATTTCATGGAAAAAATTGGATGTTGATGAAGAAAAGTGGCTGATATTCTTGTTCAGAAGGCTTTAGACATTAGAGGAGATATGCCTATGTGCCATGTCAGAAATGGCAGAAATGGAAGCATTGTGATGAAGATTTACGATTAAACGAGCATTCGGTGCAAGGGCGCGATGTCCAGCTTGTTAACAGAAGGAATTGCTAAAGAAGAAAAAGTTGAAGATGCGGCGAAATCTGTTGAGCCACAATGGACGGCCATGGACAAGAAACCGTTGCATTATTGGCGACAAAAAGAAATTGTGACGATGAATGATTTGGCGGAATTAGCTGTCGATGAGTTAGTTGAAGTTTAAGCGGCATTGGATGAAGGGAGCGCGCAAAAAACCACTGGATTATGACAGGCGCGTGCACCTGGTATTGAAAGACCTTGGGGTTTTAAATAGAGCTTGGTTTGAATAAATCCTTGCGTTTGTTAAATCAGACGTTTGCATCAATCATGGACTTAAGTAAGTAATTAAAAAGTAGTAGAAAAAGTAAAGAGACTGGAGGCAAGTTACCATGGCCAAATTCAACCGTTTACAATTTGCGAAGAGTGGGTTACCAACGGCTTTGCTATTAGAGCCAATTGAAGAGCGCAGGAGTTAATAAAAACTGCTTTTGATGATCAATTAGACGGAGACTGATAAACGCATTGTTAGTACTATTTGGCGATAAAGAGCATGTGCGGCACAAGCGACCTAAAAATAAAATTCACGCTCACTTCGTTAAGCAAAATACTGAAATTAAAAAAACAGACAGCGATGGTCGTGACGGACGATACAAGTTGAAGTACGTAAAAAAGCGTTGTATTAATGCCGTAATGAAGAAATGCCTTGAAAACCGTCGCCAGCAACCGTTGTTGGGAAGAAAGGTAGTCGAACCAAGTTAGCTGAGCCTGTTGTGGAAAGTGCCACCAGTCATTGAACACCAGAGGCCTGTGGTCGTTGAAGAGGGAAAAAAGAGGGCCTGTGTTGAGGCGTAGAGATTGCTGTCGAGGGAAGTAAGGTTGGAGGGCCTGTCGTTAAGCGCAAAAAAACAAGTGCTAACGCCAGAGCAGATTGCAATTCGTTGAGCAAAGAGGCGAAGCGTCATGCAAAATTTGATTTGCGTTTTCAAACAAGAGGATTACGAAAAAGAAGATCTAATTAGACGGTCGCGCAGAAGAAGAGAAAAGACGTAAAGAAGAGCAGAGAAGCTGCTGCAAAAGAAAAAGCGAAAAACTTAGCGAAGGTACTTTGCATAAGCCTGCGTCTAAAGATGGTTGCCAATACCATCAGCTAATAAAGATGGCTAAAAAAGGTAAAGGTAGTAATAAAGATTGGAATGGACGACAGAAAAATCCGTAAGCGTGGACTAAAAACACGCGCGTTTTGCAGCACCCGTTGGTAATTGGCTTGGAGATCGCCAAAAGGTAAGAATAAAGGCGTGGGCGTTAGGGTAAGAAGGTTGACACGCTTTTACGCACGACAGAGGCCTGTTGTGCATGAGGTGTTGGTGCCAGAAACAATATCTGTTCGACTTAGCTAAGAAAAATGGCGATTAAAAGCTAAACGAGTGATTTAAAACATTAATGGGCATGGGTTGATGGTGACCATTAACCAAGTGCTTGAAGAACAAGAAACGGCGCGATTATTCTGTTTGAAGAATGGGCACCGGTATTGCCGGGGGGGGGACGGCAGATAATGATCCTGAACTTCTTAGTAGAAGGCGTGAGCATTTGAAGATGCGGTGTTTGAATCCACGTCCACCTGTTGTTCACGGTGATGGGCACATGTAGATCATGGTAAAACCTCTTTATTAAGATTATATCCGTACCAGTAAAGTGGCTGGCGGGCGAGGGCTGGCGGTATTACCAGCCATATTGGCTGCTTTATCATTGTCAGAAATCGCCTAATGGGGCATGGTGACTTTCTAGATACCCTGGTCATGAAGGCGTTTACTGCAATGGCGTGCGCGTTGGTGCGAAAGCAACACGATTGTGGTGATTTTGGTGGTGTCTGCAGATGATGGGCGTGATGCACAAACCAAAAGAGGCTATTCATTTCATGCCAAGGCGGTAATGTGCCATTAGTGGTTTGCAATCAATAAAATTTGAATAAACCCAGAAACTGATCCGGGAAACGTGTTGAAAATGGAGCTGGTACAAGAAGTGGGTACCAGAAATTTCGGTGGCGAAAAGTCATGTTTCCGCAATGTTTTCTGCTAAAAACAGGTCAAGGCATTGACTGATTTGCTTTGAGGCGGTATGTTGCAAGCTGAAATTTCTTCAGAATTAAAAAGCACCAAAAAAACACGCCCAGCTAAAAGCTAGTTGTTAGAAGAGTCGTTAGATAAGGCGTGTGCCCAGTTCTTACGATTCTTGTACAGTCTTGCGACATTAAAAAACGTGGTGATTATGTTGGTTAGCGGGTAGCACTTATGGTCGCGTACATCCTGTGCCATGTTGGATTGAAACTGGTGCAGAAATTAAGAAGCAGGCCCATCAATTCCTGTTGAAAGTATTGGGTTTCATCTGATTGTGGCCCAGCTTCAGGTGAAGAAGTGAATTGTGATTGAATTGATGAAGCGTACAAAAGCGCGTGAAATTGCGAGTTCCGTCAAGGTAAAGTTCCGTGATGTGAAATTTGCAAAACAACAAAGCTGGCAAAACTAGAAAACATTGATGTGGTCAGATGTCTGATGGCGAAGGAAACGCTTAGGTTTGATATTAAGTCCGATGTGCAGGCTCAAACGAAGCATTGGGAAAACCAGCTTGCTTTAAATTGCAACGGAAGAAGTGCGTGTGAAACCATTTATTCATACAGGCGTTGGTTGCGATTCAGTGAATTCGGACGTGAAATTTGGCCGTGGCTTCAATAACGCATTGCTTATCGCTGTAATGTACGCGCAGATACTGGCGCTCGTAAGTTGATTGAGTTAATGATGTAGTGTTCGTTACTACAATATTATTTACGAGGGCTGTGGATGAAATTCAAAGCTGCACCTTGCGTGGTATGTTACCGCCAGAGCGCGTGAAAGTTTATCGGTAGTTGTGGAAATTGTGAAGTATTCCGTATTTTAAAATCCGCGCTGTTGCAGGTTGTTATGTTTGGCGTGACGGCCGCATTACACGCGAATCAAAAGTGCGCGTATTTACGCGGGACAAATTGTGATTTATCATACAGGCGAACTAGGACCTCCTTAAACGCTTTAAAGATGGATGTTAAAGAAGTGGAAAAACAACGTTTGAGTGTGGTTTATCATTAAAAAAAGGCTTTTAATGATCTTGAAGTGGGGCGATTTGTTAGAAGTTATTGAAAGTGGTTTAGAAATCGCACGTTCTTTATAAAAGCGAATTGGATAATTAATTGGGCAAAGCATTTTCAAGAATCAAGTTCGTGATCGCGGAGCAAAATTTGCGCCCCGCGAAATTAGCTGATTGTTGCAAGTTTATTGAAGTGAAAGGGGACCCGCGTGTTGTATTTGGTGGGACAGTGACTGAAGTTGAAGGGTGACTGGCGGACATTGGAGGCAACGCTAAGGTTTCTTATAGTGCAGGCAGGAGGTTACGCCTTTGCGCTGCAAGCGGGTTTAGAAAAAAAGTCATTTCAGGCTTTTTGCGCTTCGCAAAGGTGGCTTAAACGTATTGGCTTGTTGCGTAAAGTCCCCTCAACTGCCAACTTTTGGAGTATTGGATTGACCTCGGTTTTTGGGACTATGGGCCATGAAAAATGGAACCAAAGTTTAAAAAATTTGGGGATTTTGGGAAAAAAAAAAGGGCCCAATTGCGGGGATCCCTTTTCTTTTCCCTTTTTCCTTTTGTG
>Ga0163217_1111365_pt1 | contig 11344 bp, 10 predicted proteins | sample SynspAceP_FD_185933 | JGI IMG/M metagenome (GOLD analysis project Ga0163217, IMG submission 185933) | Saline lake microbial communities from Ace Lake in Antarctica - Synechococcus sp. Ace-P (PacBio error correction) | ecosystem: Environmental > Aquatic > Non-marine Saline and Alkaline > Saline ... | reverse complement strand
GATGCGCTATCACTTGCCCGGTTCACCACCCGTCACCCGCGCGTCGCCGAATGGCAAAAAACCACCGAAACGGGCGTCTTTTGCCTTGCCTCATCCTCGTGCGCAATACCGGGCTCAAGAACAAAAATCCGTGTGTTCGAGGAGAAGAGGTGCTTTCCCGGCTCGCGCTGCTGTAAGGAATGTATCTGATGACTGACGCGAGACTCGCTGGACATCGCCCATGCACGCCCATGGATGCCGCACGCAAGGCGGATGACCGCCGCCCGCTGCGATTTCTATGACGCAATGGCCGACGTGGAAACAACTGTTCTCGGCTGCTCGGAAGAACGAACCCCCGCGGCCGATCAGATTCAGCCCGTTCTGACTGGATGACGCCTATGTGTTGGTCTTGATCGGACTTCGAACGTCTTGGCGGCCCATGTGGGGCCAGCCGACGCCGTATGTGGGCGCTGCTCGGGGCGTGCGATTAGCAGGGATGCTAGACGGGCAGCCGCTTGCGCATGGCGTTGTCAACCTTGATGTGGCCGTCGGCGATCCTGTGCCGCAGCGCGCGGGATGGGATGCCGCGAACGCTCGCCCACAAGCCGGAGAGGTCTGAGGCCGCATTGATCGCGTCTTTTGCGCGACGGCTTGCCCGAAACGCTGATCGCCCGATTTATGCAGCTGGCGACCGCGACAGATGGCCGCAGGGCTTTGATTGGTCGGGTCGAAATATACCGCGGCGGGCATGGGCATTTGCTGGGCTTGTCGGAGGCAATCCCGCGGGCAAGACGCGCTGGTGCGTGCCCGATCCGAGGCGCTGGACGTTTTTCGGGGGATCGAACGCGGGCAATGCGGACGTGGAGGTCTGGTGCGCCGTTCTGATCCGCGTCGAAAAATGTCAAATCGCGGTGCGCTTTAGATCTGCGCAAGAGGACCCGCTGGAAAAAACCCGCGGATGGAGGCTCCTGGTTTCTGATCCGTCAAAAGCGCGACTCTTGCATTAATCGGTCCCCGCAAAAGCGCTCTGCATCCCGGGCTCTCAGCTTGCGCGCAATAGGGGAATGACATTGAACCCGCTGATCCGCATTCGAGCCGCGTTTGCGTTTGCGATCTGTCGCCCGACGTGTTCCGCGAGGTCGAACCTCGGTATCTGGAAGAACAGCGGGGCTCTATGCGGGAAAATCCGCAGTGACTAGCGCTTGCCGCGCACTGTCGAAGAGGGTCGGCACCCTGATCCGCCATTTGCCATTCGGCGCGGTTGGTGTCGATCCGTAAACGGCGGTCGGGCACCGGATTTGGTCGGGGGAGGTGCGAAAACCGGCCCCGCACCGTGATTCCTTTCCGCTGGAGCGCATGAATAAACTCGCGCGTGCTACTGATGAGACTGTGGTGGCCGAAGCGGGATGATCCTGTCAGAACGTGCAAAGCCGCCGCCGAAGCCGCCGACCGCCTGTTCCCTTGACGATCGCAGCGCAGGGTTCTGCACCGCATCGGGGCAATCTGGCGACCAAACCGCAGGCGGTACCGGCGTGCTGCGCTATGGCAACGCCCGCGATTGTGTCTGGGCCTCGAGGCGGTGCTGCCCGAATGGTCAAATCTGGAACGGGCATGACCCGGACTGCGCAAGAACACACCGGCTACGGACTTGCGTCATTTGCTGGTCGGGCGAGAGCGCTTGGCGTCATCACAGCCGCCGCGCTGAAACTCTGCCGCCGGCCGGCAGACGGGACGGCGCTGCTGGGTCGTGAAACTCTCCGGCGCCGCAGCTGAAGCTGCTGTTCGTTGGCGCGCAGCCCAGTTGGCGAAGATGATCAGTGCATTTGAAATCCTGATGGCGTCGGGCTGAATTTCCTGACCGCAAAAGATGCCCGAGCTGCGCCAGCCCTTCGACACACACCCTGAATGAGCGTTCCCGTCTGCTGATCGAAGATTTGGGGCTCACGGGAACTGGACCCGATCGCATCGCGTGAAGCGCTGTCGCCCCCGCTTTGAGGCGGGATCTGGTTTCTGACGGGCTGATCGCGCAAAGCCAAGCAGCAGGTCCGAGATTTCTGGGCCGTCCGCGAGATGATGCCCCACGCCAAACGCAGATCGGGTCGATCTCCAGCCACGATATTTCGGCTGCCTGGGGGACGTGCATGAGTTTAATCATTCGGGCGGGCGAAAAAAGTCACGGCACATTGGGGACTTTCGGATCAACTTGTTTTCGGTCAGTGGGCGACGGCAACCTTTGCATATAATGTCTTCCGCGTGCAGTGGGCGGCGCGAAGGACATTCTGGAACGACCGTAGGCGCGGAACATCCAAGACGGCGATCCACGAATTGGTGCATGAATTGGGCGGCTCTTATCAGCGCGGAACAGGCATCGGGCGGTTCAAGGTCAAAGACCTCGAACGACTATAGCGATCCCGCGAAGCTGTCGGCGCTGCACGCGATCAGGGCGGCGTTAGACCCAAAGGATCCAATGAACCCGGCGCGATGTTCCGCGCCGGCGGTAAACCTTAGGCAGGCCTTCAGGCCCCGTCGAATGCGCAAAAGCGCGTTTGATTCCATCCCATGCTTCCAGCCGCTTACGCCCGCCAAGTTCTGGCAGTACGATGTGACTGAAAGGCGCAGGACGGATCTCGCCGCCCAAACGCTGGAATCAGTTTGATCCCTGCCTCGGCGGTGCGCCAGTGGCGAGCGATCAACGACGGACGCAGACCTTCTCACCGGGTTGATCGCGTTCCTCGTGCAATTCGACATCGCCTCGCCGTTATTTCAAAGTTATAGTTCTGAGAGCATGGTGGGCCAGACCGGGCAGCTTGCCTTGTTGCGGATCGGGCACGAACCCCCCGGACAGCGTGTTCGTGCGCCATTAGCGGCCGCCCAGAATAAAACCCAGCGGGGCCTCAAGCCCGACCAACTTTGTCGATAATTCGATTACGCGTAGGGCTGCAAGCATCTGGTCAATTCGCCGATACCGAAACCGCGCGGGTCGCGAAAAAGCTCAGGTCCACATCGCGAAACATGATCCTTCATGGGGGAAGTCGACAATGACGGATGTAAATCTTGAACCTGTTTCATGCAGTGTCCGGTCGTTGGGCTTTGGCTAGGTCCCCTGCCACCAGCGCAGCACCGAGCCACAGCGTTAGCGACCCGCCCCCTCGTCAGCAAGGCCGTCTTCCACAGCCGTAAGGCAGGACATCGCGTCAAGAGCCGCACGGCCTGTCCTCATTTTGCCAAATAACTCACCTTGCCACACACCCTCCCACGGCGCGTGCGAGCAGCGTTTTGCAGCGAGCTAGAGCACCCGACCCTGCTACCTGCAATCCAGTTATGCGCCAACCGTGCTGCGTCGCGCATTTTCAGGCTGGGTCATGAATCGCAATACTCCAGCGCGCGTCGCAGCCATGCGGGCAGGCCGCGCGGGGCAGCCCCAAGCACGTTGGGTAGACGCGCCAACGAGTTGGCGGCCCTTGTCGCTTGCCCGTCAGCGTCCGATGATTCTTGGTCACGTCAACCTCGCCATGATCACCGGATGCCAGAACTGTCAGTAATCGGTGATCATGCGACCGACGCATGCAAAGCTTCTGCCTCGCGGGCCAATTTAGTTCGGGCATAATGGTTCATGCGATCACATCGCGCCAGCTTTCGCGTACATTCTTGGAATTCGGCCAGCCGTGGCTGAACTTGCGGGCCTTCATCGCCAGATATGTACCGCCACGGTTGCCATTTGATGCCAGCCCGTCGGCCGCAGCGGTTTCGCACGCGGTCGCCAGCGCGGGCAAGTGGGTGTGCCACGCTGACATGAGCGACCGCAGCCGGTGCCAAGAACGACGGTTTTCCGCGCAATGGTGCCGTCGATGAACTGGGTCCACGATGACAAAATCACCCCGGTGCCCATTTCATCGCGGAACGACCGCAGGCAGACACACTGATCACATCGTTGCAGACCAGCCGTTTCAGCGCGTCGATATTGGCGCGGTAAGCACGGGTGGAGGGCGCAGCACTGTCACACGACTCGTGCCGCGCAGAAAGGCCATTTCTACCCGCGAGCGGCCGCGTCAGGATTGCATCCGAAGGCGGCCCCCAGGCCTCGACGGTCAACCATCGGCCCCCTCCAACCGCTTGATATCATAGATGCCGGAGCGCCGATTCCGGCGATTTTAGTCTGTGTTCATGAAGGTGCTTTGGATTGGAGTTTGGCGGCAGAGTACAAGCTTGGCCCTTAGGGAAGGGCCTCAAATTCCGGGGTCGGACCCTCCCGTGCCTTTCATTTTGTTCACGTTTCGCTAGGAGGCGCAACGACCTTTCCAACTTTTAGCATGCGATTTGAACCGAAGGATGCCCGTGGACGGCGTACCACGTTTCCGTAGTTTTACCAAAATCTTGATTGTGGACGATCTGCGATGGATGCGGAGAGATGGTTTCTCTCCCTCGCGTCTGCGCATTGAACTTTGTGGGGTCTGACCCGTCCGGCTCTGGCCCTCGGCCGAAAGCGGTGGCCTTTGCTTTGTCGCGGGTGTGAACCGTTGGTGGGGCTGTATGCGGCGTTTCGTGGTCGGTTTCTGATCACCGCGTTGATTCGGGGGCGTCCGGGATGATCTCTGGCGCGACAGGGGCCTATGAGCCGGGTGATGGTTGGCCTTGGTTGCGCAGCACGGTGTTGAATACCTGTTCGCCACGGTGGTGCTCATGGGGCTGATCAGATTTCGCGGGCGTCATGCATATGGGGGCAAGTTCATGCGGCTTGTTGCCGCATCTGTGATGCTGGCTTGTATACGGTCTGTGGCGATTGTTATTTCCTTGCCCAGATGGGCCAGTTCAAAGTGCCGGGCACGATGGTGATACAGGGCCACGGCATGTCGGGCGGCGATGGCTATCGGGGCAAGCCCGCTGTTATCTGATTGCTTGGCGCTGGTTGCCGCGACCCATGGCGATATCCTGGATATTGCCCACGCCTGAACAAGCTTATCCCGCCCGCTTTGCAGGTATCGGCATCATTCGCCATTTCTGGGGGATCGCGACCGGCTGGACGTTGCCGCGGGTGGGGGATCTGGCCTCTATCGCAAGGGGCTTCCGATGTTCACATGCGTTTGGCGACGCCTTGGCCTTTATGGCACCGCTTTGGCCCGTTTCAACTTGGAGGACGCTTTATATTCATTTCTGCCCTTATGCCGATTATTTCTCGCGGCGATCGGCCTTATTGAATCCTGTGACGTGAACCTGGTCATGCCGATGTATGACCAACACCGCGGCGGTGCCAGTTCAGGAATGTATTCGCACAGGTGTGGCGAATACCGTGACAGGCTTCTTTGGCGGTATGGGCGGTTGCGCGTATGATCGGCCAGTCGATGAGTCAAACGTCAAATTCAGGCGGGCGCACACGGGTGCGGGGATCGCTGCGCGTGTCCTGTGCTCTTTATCCTTGTGGGCGCACTTTGATTGAAACAGATTCCGCTGGCCAGCGCTGGTCGGGTTGATTGTTCATGGTCGTTTTGATCGGCACCTGGTCGCGTGAACTCCTTTGGTATTCTGCGCAAAGTGCCGGCTGACGGATGCCTTTGTGATCCTGCTGGTGACGTTTGTACGTCTACGAAGACCTTGCCGTTGCGGTGGTAGTCGGCGTGATCGTGTCTGCGCTGGCCTATGCCTCGAGAACAACGCCCGCCGCATCCACGCCAAGACCTACACCACGCCGACGGCAAGAGATTACTATCAATTCAGGGGCCTTTGTTCTTTTGGGTCTTTGAGGGGTTCGCGGAGCTGTTCAAACGTCAGGGCGACCCGAAGCGAAGTATCGTTCGATTTCGAAGAGCAGCCGCGTGGTGGATCAATCTGCCCTGCAGGCGATCGAGACGATTGCCGCAAAAATACGGAGGCGCGGGGCAAGCGTATCAATTGCGGCCACCTGAGCCGCGACTGTCACCGTTGCTGAAGAAAGCGGGCCACCTGATGATCCGGATAGCGATGATCCCGAGTATCAGGTCGCCGTGAACTATTCAGCGTGCGCACGCGCGTTTTGCGCGTCACTAGCCCGCCGACACCTGACATTGGAAAAAGGCCCCGATGCAGACCGCATTCGGGCTTTTGTTCTTTGTGCCTGAAATGGTCGGATCAATGTCGGGCGCGGATTGCATCTGAAGATTTCGGGTCACGCGGGCGTAATCGGCGATTAGCCCAAACGCGAGAGGGGTTGGTAGGTCGTCAATCAACCGCCTGTCCTTGATGCAATCGTCGCGCATATGCAACCACAACTTCGCGACAGACGGCACAAGTTGTTTCTCTTCAATCTTGACCATCTGGTCTGCAGGCATTCCAGACTGGCCGGCCAGTAGCGACAACGTGCCGCAGCTGATCTCGTCGGCAAGTCCGCTTTTTCGGATCCAGCATGCGAATCATCGGCAGCCATGGGCAGCGGGCCGAAGAAGCGTTCATCGCTCGCGCCATCGAGATATCTCGACGATGTTTCACACAAAGACGCCGGTTTCAGATGTTCGCCATGCTGTCCTTTGTTACCGTCCACATCGGCTTTAGTGCCGGTTTGACGCACACATCACTGTGGCGGTGTATAGCAAACAACCCCATTGAAAAAGGGAGTTAGGGGGCCAGATGTCGTTCCGTTCGGCCATCGCGGGTTTTGAATCCATCGAGGGGCGCGGGTGTGACAATCGCCGTTGAACGGATTATGGGGCAGCGGTGGCCGTTTGCGGGCGACTAGAACATCAAAATCTCCTCATGGTTTGCACCTATGGCTCGCGCCATTCGATAAAGGCCAGCGCCACATGGAAAACCCCAGAGGGCCAGCGCCTTGATCAATCACCCGAGACGCCCGCAGATTCGCTGGGAAGTCGAAGCATTATACGACACCTGTTTTGCGCCACCGGGCGCGAGGCGCTGTCGCCTATCGAGTTGCGCGGATGGTGTGCCGCCGTGGCAAGGGCTGAACATGTAGCCCGCGATGCAGGTGGTATCCTTCGCCGGGGCTATCCGCTATTGGCGTCTGTATTGGCACCCATCCCGCCGCTGTTGTTCGGGGCCGGTTGCTTGCACCCCACGGGCATGGCGAAGGGTCGGCGGCGTTTTGTGATCGAACGGAGCCTCGCGCAAAGCGGTCCGCTGGGAGTGGTCGCGGGTGATGCATTTGTGGGGGATGCGCCTTATAACAACCGGTTCGGGTTCACTTTGCTGCGTTCCGAAGGTGTGATGCCGCCGCCGACATCCTGAACGGGTGTTGGATCGTGCGCTGGGTAGAGCGCGCATGGAGGGCATTTCAGGGATGTCCTGCTTGGCACATTGAAAGTGGCGACGGCATTAGCCCACATTTAGCCAAACGGCAAGAGGCTCGAAAAATGCAAATCGGAAAGCAAGCCTAGCCAGCACCCACTTGATGTTAGAGGCGCGCGGACCAGATCGCAAGCGCTACAAAGTGCGGGCGGGTGGGGATCAACGTGTTGAATGTCATCGGCGGCACGCCGAAGCCTGATCGACCAAACTTACGTCGCCGATACGGAGGCAAATCTTGAAAGTGCAACGGTCAAGGCGCTGGGCGCGCATGGAGCTGCGACCACGACACGGTCGATGGGCGGATCAGAAAAGCTGGTTGAACTTTGCACGTGAGCGCGGCAATGGGGGCGGCGGCGGTGCAGGTTGGTTTGCGACGGTTGGCAGAGCTGCGGTGGACGACCACCGCTGCTGCTGCGCGTAATTCAGGCGTTGCCGTAGAGCACGGGTCGATGCGCCATGCGGAAAACGTGCATTCATTTGCATTACAGGTGTTACAGCGCAGGCGGGGCGTTGTTCAGAGATTGACGGCAGTCTGGCGTTTCTGTCGGCACGGGTCTCGTTGAGCGGGCGGGCAATGCAGGCGTGATAGCCAAGCGTCGCCCGCGTCTGCGCTGGTGTTGGGCAAAAGCTGGCCGCCAAGCGGTGCCAAGGTGATGGGGGCGTATGGCCGATGCGGCGACCAACTAGCTTATAACCAGCTACTACGAAGGACATGGCCCATGTGCATTTCGGGTCTGGCGCAAGCTGGCGATTATGCTGAATTGTCCCCCACAAGGGCTGGTCGAGCGGCTGCGGCGCCAAGGTTGGACTGGCGCAAAGATCGACCTAGCGTGCCGATGCGCCCGGCGCGATTGTTGTGGCCTGGGATCGCAAAGCAGTCATGCCGGTGACAGCCCAATTCGGCGACGGCGCGGGCCGTTCACGCGGCTGAGCAAACCGTCGCGCCCCGCCCGATTCAGGGGCAATCCGCTGCCCGCTGGGCTCTCGCCGACTGCGAGAGTCGGTGGAGTCGTTACATATCAGATTCGAATCGGGCAGTTAACACTTCGTGACCACGAGCTCCAAGCTCGGTCTAGGTGGTTGTCTCAGTCCGAAAGGACATGCGTTCCTGAAGCAAAGCACCCGCAGTCGCACGGCGGCGCTGTGATACTGCTTCTAAGTGGATTACCACCACATGGCAAGTTATGACTTCCAATTCCCGGCGCTGATCCGCCATGAGGTAGTGGACTGATACTGCGCTCCCTATGTTCCCATTGCTGTTCACCAGAACAACATAGTGGGTCCCGTTCACTCAGAATCACTAGCTGCCACGCCCGGTCATTCGCTGCGCGGCCACGCACACCACGCAGCTAACTCGCACAGCGGCTGGAGAGTGGCTCAGAAAATTTACACTGCGAACAACGGAGCTTGCGTCCCTGCAAGCTCGCTACCCGTTACTGTGATCAGCCCAGCGTATCGGCCCTCCGGCGCGATTTATAGCTACGCACACCGCGTTCATACACATGTGTCGGAAGTCGGGCCAGCCCCAAGCGGCCCTCTGCCGCCAGTACGTCTGGCGAGGATTGTTGAAGAATCTACTTGCATAGCGCGGCAGTCCGTCCGATCAAGAACTGGCCATAAGAGCCTGATGTTTTGTAATACTCCAGGGATCAGAGGACGCAGGCATTCCGCGGGTGGCTTAGTAAAGGCAGCTCCGTTAAGAACGCGAAAGTGTGGGCGCCCGACTGCTTCCAGTCGCAGCGCCGGTCCCGACTAAGGTTGGCAATGGTATCGCGGGATGGTTCGTCAGCACAAAGGTGAGGAGCGCTCTCGGTAGAGCGACCCTGGTCGACAGGTGGTATTAGCTGCGAGGGACCCCCAACAGGGCGACCACATCCTTTTTCGGGCGGGGCCGGGTGCTGCCGCGCGGCGCATTAGCGGGCCCCAAAACATCAGGATTCTGCGCCCACTGGTTAGATGCCGCGAAACGCTCTTGAGCCAGCGAGCCTAAAGTCTTGTTCAGCGGCCCAGTTCTTACGTAGCGATTGCCGCGTACTCTCAAAGGCTATGGCGTTATGCAGTCGTGCACGTAGATGCGCACAGCGCGTTCGGGTTGGTCCTCTAGCCGCAGTAGCATCGCGGCACCGATCGCATATGAGCGCCGACCTCGCACTTCGCGTCTAGCGCTGAGACCGAATGCTTCCCTTGCCCTTGAATCTATCTCGCTCGGTTGGCAGTCACGGTGGATTTTGGACTCCCCCACGACGGCCACAGATGCGCGGCAAAATCAGCGCTTGGCTCCCGCGTATAGTGATTTGCCTCCCTCACTCTGGTCGTTTCGGAAGTTTCGTTGATAGCAGGCGGAGGTCGCACGCCGCAACTGACTCCTGTATAGCGGGAGTGCGTTGACAGGCGACAGCAAGACGTCATGCGCCTTGTGCATCCGTTTGCAACGCGGCGGGCAGCACCTCGGGACAAAAGGCACGGCGTTACGGCGATGACGATGGCAATGAGCACCATCACCACGGCCTGACCCTCACCACCTGGGGAATTTCCAGAGAGCATCGTCGTCTCATGCCCAGAAAGAATGGCGCTTGGCAGGGTCGGGTGTGGCTCACGCTGACTGGCGACAATTGGGATTGATGCGGTGTAACGCTTTCGCCGAAATTCTATCGGCACAATGGCTTGGCATCAGCCCCCGCGATGGATTTGTCCCATGCCAGCCCAGCCGGGGCAGAAAGAGCGAGGAGCGGGTGGCGCGCGTGGGCGCACTAAGACGGGTTGCACAATAATCCAGAGTTAGTGGGCGCGGGACGTTGAGTGCGTGCGCGACACGAGGAGGGTTGCGACAGCGTCTCTGAGGGTTGGTTAGAGCGTATCGAACTCGCGCTCGTAATACGTGGCCTTCTTACAGTGGTTTTCTACGGAGGACGGACTTCAGTCAGGGACGCCATACTCGGATTTCGCGCAAGGACCAGCCCGACGCGCGCTTCGGACCAATGGAAACGCCAGTTGCAGCCCGATTGCGTCCAGGCGCACGGCCCAAAGGGCGCGTGTCGCCCGAAACGCCATTTCAGCAGCAGATAGCCCCGTTCACCAACAGGCGGCCAAAACCAGCGGCAGGTTGCACGGCGGCATTTCAGCGACGCCTTGACCCAGACTACGTCGCGCCAGCACCACGCACCCAAAGGCGCAAGCGGTATTGCCCAGCATTTGTCGCCCACAGGCACCAAGCGGAAGGCGCAGCGCGTCCATTGCGGCGGAGTCTACGTTCTTCGGCAGCGGCTCAAAGCCCGTAGCGCCAAAGACCGCACGTTGCCCTCGAGCGAGATGCGCATGAGGCGGCCCCGCTGTCCGTCAAGCAGCGGCGGTAGGTGATCGGGGGGGGGGGGGCTGGTTTTGGTGTTTCCTTTGGGATGTCATAGACGATGGGACTTGGGCTTCCATTGGCGTCGGTGCGGTAACACACAGCGGCGTCTCTGCCCGTGAACAAGGGCAAGGCGTGCGCACGTTAATTGTTCTCTGCAAATGCGCAGGAGGTTCCATTGTCGGTCTTCTCGAACCATTCACGCGCATTTACGGATACTAGCGGGCCAGCGTCGCGCTTGCCCCATTGAAGCCAGCCGTTGAATCGCCAAGGGCAACCTGTGCAGATTCGGCAGGGTCGGTGGGTCGATGTCGCTGTGGCGGGGGGCGATCAACACCAACGCATTGCAGCAAGACTCACACGGCGTCGGGATTCAACCGCGCCGCGACGGCGGCAGCCAGTCCATCCAGCCGGCCGCGTCAGCAGGACCACTCGGCGGGCCCCGCCATCAACCTGCGCGCCATGGGTGGCCGATCCGCCAAAGATAGCGCACATCACGTCATAGCCGCGCGCGGACCTCGTCCAGCGCGCGCGCAGGCTAGCGGCGGCGAGATCGTCCGAAGGCTGCCTCCGGCCATCGCAGAGGGGTGGGTGTAACACTGCAAATAACTGAGGCAAAACGTTCATCGCGATAGTATCAAGTCAAGCGTTGGGCGTGCAAAGGGCGACGGGTCTTGTCTAAGTAGTTGTGACGAGTGATGCTTTTGTGTGTACTTTATCGACCTCCATTTTCTCGCCGAGACAGTG
>Ga0163217_1106900_pt1 | contig 11344 bp, 15 predicted proteins | sample SynspAceP_FD_185933 | JGI IMG/M metagenome (GOLD analysis project Ga0163217, IMG submission 185933) | Saline lake microbial communities from Ace Lake in Antarctica - Synechococcus sp. Ace-P (PacBio error correction) | ecosystem: Environmental > Aquatic > Non-marine Saline and Alkaline > Saline ... | reverse complement strand
AATACCCTAGCTCCAAAGCCCGCTCGACCATCTGCCGGCAAATGGCTGGCCCCGTCCAGCAAGCTGCTAGTCGCTGTCTGTGGTTATGGAGGGGGGACGAAGGCACAAGGGCGTTGGGGGCGACAGGAAGCCGGTTCTGACCAAGCTGGACCAAAACCCCTCTTGAACTTTAAGGGAAACCAACAAGATCAAGGGCTTTTCTCAGCCAAAAAAACCCCATTTACGAGACACCACCATAGCGTGCCACGACAGCTCGCAATCCCTTGCTGCTCGGGCGGGATTTTCAGGCCATTGCTTTGCTGAACCTTGTCATTCCAAGCCAGATTGGAATCTGAAAGCCCATGCTTGATCGGTAATGGTTTTCGCGGTAGTCCATCTTCACCATGGTCAGATCGCGGTGAGGGGGCAGGTTCAGGGCAGCAGGGATTTTCTAGCAAAACCAAGTCATCCAACCAGTCAGCAAACTGCGGCATTCAAGAACGGCTTCCTTGCAACGTACAAGGCCAAGAAGCATTTCTAAGTACAGCAGGCCTTCAACTTCCTATCAGGCCGGAAAGCTTCAAGAGCGGAAGAAAAATATCTATCTTTCAATCCAATTTCCACATAACCAAGAAAAACGATCCGTTGATGTATGTCAACCTGTCGTCCAATCTTATGAAGGAACCAGCGGCACGATTTGAAAGCCATTAAAATAGCTAATTTAGCAATCACTCTCAATCCATCCGACACGATGGCGCTCAGCAATTCTAGGGCAGGCCTTGGCCAGCACGGGAATCTGAAGAACGCCATCCTTGTCTACCAGGAAAGCACTGGCGATTCGACATGAATGTTACCGATGGTGCATTTGCAATGCTTGGCAATGCCCTCACTCAGATCGGCCTGATTTACCGAAAATGGAATTCCTCTGCCTCACGAAGCGCTCTCTCCATTTCAGCCCCAATTTATCCCGAGCGCCTATAACCCAATTTAGGCGTTGCCCTTCAAGGATTGGCGAGCTCGATGCAAGCCATGGAAAACCTTGAATCGTGCATTGAACAGGATTCAGACATGTCGAGGCACGGCTACTGCACGCTGTTTGATCATGCGTCTGCAGCAGAATTTTTTCAGGAAGCATGGGAGCACTTCGAGTACAGATGGAAATCAGAACGGGTTAAGCAATGTCTCCACCTCCATCACCCTCATGGCACCAGAGATAAGGAAAAAAGGGTCATCGTAATAGCAGACTAGGAGTTGGCGACCAAATCAATTTTTTGCACCCATGATTTCCGGACCTTGAAAAGAGTTTCACGAAGACTATTCATTTGTCCTTAGTTGACCCAAGGCTTTTGCACTGATGCAGCGTTTCCTACCGCAGGTCCAAATTTTCAAATTCCATCTCAGTTCCAACCAGCACAAAGAATGATTGGCTTCATCGCCCATGGGCAGCCGTTAGGCAGACATTTTCGTCAATCGCTCAGTGATTTCCCGGCCTCGCCAGCAAGGTTATCTTGTGGCAGATCAAGCCTGAAGATTGCAGGTATCCAAAAAGATTCGCAATGGAGAGCCAAACTGGTCTGTGGGATTTCCTTGGCGCCAGTACACACCCAATGCTGGCGGCTTTCTTAAGTCCGATGTCCCTCATGGATTGGCTGGCGCCTTGGCTAGCGCTCTAACGTCAAGTTGATTCGCTTCAATAACGGAGAGACCCAAGCGCAAATTTCCCAGTTTACAAACAACAAAACAGGCATCGAGGTCAAATTGCCTCATAATGAAATTGACAACTTTCAAAAATCTTGATGACTTTGGCCGCACTAATCGATTGCTGTGACATCGTTGATTCGTGGAGCGAATACCACAGTGCATCTGGCCTTGCGGCCTGGAAGGGCCCACGGGGTCCTACTCCACATGTCCCCTTGCCACGTTGGGCATCAAGGGAGGCCAGTCACCCTGGTATCCATCAGGCCCGTCTCTTTCGTCAGCCGGGCCGTGGCAACTGGCAGTCTGTTGCTGCGCATCAAGTGAGCGACGCTCTGGATTCCTTAATTCAGTGGTTTAGCAATCAGCGATGCAGCCAAAATCATTCTGATTTCCTCAGGGCCACCGAGTGCCGCCTCGGGCCGGCTGTTCCATCCACCCGCGCGGCCTGCTTCGTTAGTGGTGGGCCACCTGCAGCAGGCGCGGTTCTTCGAGCACCGCCAGTGATCAGTGCAGGGCCGATCGGCAGCCAGCGGAATTCAAAACGCAGGGCAGGCTGATCGCCGGTAGGCCGGCCATGTTCGCCGGAATTCGTCAGCAGGTCGGCGAGATACATGGCCAAGGGGTCATCGGCTGGGGGGGGGGGGGGCCCCCGGCCCCGTGGGGGGAAGCGGAAGGCCGTGGTGGGCGCCGTCGGGTTTTGGAGCGGCACATCAACACATCAAAGGGCCCGGTGTCGAAATCGCGGCCGGATTCAAGGTGCGCACCTGCTGCGCTTTCTTTGAGTAGGCATTCCATGTTAGCGGCGGACAGGGCATTAGGTGCCGATTTTCAGGATGCCGACGTTGCACCTCCTCGCCAAAACCCTTCGGTGCGGCTGCGGGCCGTCATCTCAAGGCCAAGCTGCCGGGCCTGCTCGGAGCGGTAGCCGTATTTGACGCCGGGGTCCGTTGCGGGCCAGGTTGGCGGAAGCCTCCGACGGCTGGCGGATCACGTAGTACGCGTTAGGCGATGCCGTTCGTTGAAGCGCGGGCAGCTCACATCACCAGCTCGCAGCCCAGGGCCTTGCAACTGGTCGGCGCGGCCGTCACGGCGGCGGCAACTCTGGAGGCCAGGCCGTCCTTGCTCGAAGCATTCCTTGATCAGCCACGCAGGACCAGGCACGGGTTGCTGCAGGGCGGGCTGGTTGTATCTGGGAACAGGCACATCCAGCAGGTGCCATCACGGGGATCGGCCGCCGGCGATCCAACCTGGAGCAGGGCTGCCGCATCGGCGACGCTGGTGCTGAAAGGGGCCCACCGATCGAGCGAAACTGGCGAAGGCCACCAAACCCAACGGCTTCTCACCGGCCGTTAGGGTGGGCTTTTGAGCCCGACCACGCCGCAGAGGAGGCGGGCTGGCGGATCGAGCCGCCGGTATCGCGGGCCAGGGCTCCATCGCTTCACCGGCGGCACCGCCGCCGCACTGGCCGCTTGAACTGCGCCTGGCACCCGCTCGGGGGTCCCAGGGATTGCGGCTGGGGCAAAGGCGGAGGTTCTTCCGTCGAGCTGCCCATGGCCGAACTCGTTCGAGGGTTGGTTTTTACCCAAACAGCACCGCGCCGGCTTGCAGAGGCGTTCGGTGCGGTGGATTGTTAAGGCGGAACCAAAGTTCTCCAGCATGCGGGGCTGGAGAGGTGGTGCGAATCCCTTTGGTTGCAAGAGGTTGTCCTTGATCGCCAGTTTGGCACCCCGGGCAGGGGAGGCAAGTGCTCACCGGCGGCCAGGCCGGGGCATCGATGCGGTCGGCATTCCAGCCGGGCTCCGCCTCGGCGGGTGACTCCAGAAGGCGTGGACGGTGGGGTCTAGGGCCGTGTCCGGGCAGATGGTGGTCGGTGAGCTCGCGGGCGGACCAGCTCCTTTGCTCTGCAGTTTTGCTGCGCCATTCAGCGATGCCCCATGGGCGTGCCGTGTCGGCATGGGGGCCGCGCTATTCAGCGGAGAGATATGAGAGTCTCGGTGAGCGGGTCTCACCCCGGCGCACCCGCCTCAGGCAGGGTCATGGCTCAATGAGCCGGCGCTTCCGAACGCAGATCAAGCCAGGAAGGCGGCAGTTTGGCCTCCAGGTGCGGCGGGCGCACAACAACGGCCCAAAACCAATAGATGACATCGGGGCCTTTGGTTTTCGACCTTCGCCCACCAGGGGACAGGCCCAGGCCATTGGCAAGTCCGGCGCAGACCTGAAGCCAGGGATTCATCTTGGCCCTTTCGTGTCGGGCATTCTGCCGAGTTTCGCCCAACGGCCTTGATGGCGTTAGCGCTGACCTCACAGCTTGGTGTCTCCTTGAAACGACGACGGCACCCCTCCGGCCGCCTCCATCTGCTCGCCCAGGGATTGTGTCCCCGCTCGAGGTTTGGACTCCCGCTCGAGGGTGTCTCCGCGCTCGCTACCTTCCTCGGGGAACAACGTTGGCGTTGGCGGGGTGCTTGGTCGTGCCGATTCCCGCTCGACAAACGATCTGGGAACCAGCGAGCTGGTCTCGTGGTCGGTTCTGAGCGGGATCCTGGTCGGGTCGGTGTTAAAGGCGAAGTCGAGGGTCTCCTGAAGCCTGAAGCTTCGGTTTCAGCTTCGACTTTTCTTGTATCGGCTTTCGAAATCGGTTTCGATCGGTTTCGGAATTCCGTTTCAGCTTCGGATCCGGAATCGGAATCGCTGAAGACAACCGGGCTCCGCTTCGGCCTCAGGCACGGGGCAGTATCAACGGGTCCAATCTGACTGAACAGAGGTCAACAGAGGCGGAGCCTGGTGCGCCCTCCTCAAGGGTGGTCGACGTCCGCTGCTCGAAGGCGTCCAGCAGCGGGGTTTTGGCGCCGAAGCGGCGGCCTTGCTCGGCAACTGGGGCCTGACGAGGCGCGGGGCTGGAGCCGTTGACCAGTAATCGACTTCATCCAGCCGCGGCGGGCCACTTCATAGAGCAGCAGGGCCGTGGCACCGAGTTCATTTCTAGGCTGGGGGTTGGCGCCGGCAGGAATGCGAATCAGCTTGGTCGCAATTGCTTGCGTCGTGAGCATGAGAGCGCCGGGATTCAGGCCGGTCCCCACCACTAGGGGTTCCGTGGAGGGTCGGCTTCGATCAGGCTGACCGTGCCCTCTTCAGCCAGGCCGGACAACCCGGGATAACCCTCGTCCCTTGAGCTGTTCAAGCGAGCGGTTGAGGTTGATTTGCACCTTGGGCCACCGGCAGTGCTCGAGGCGCCGGCAGGCACCTTGGCCACCGCGCCGGTCAGGCCGCATTGCGCCGCTGGGGCAGCACCAGGACCGTGGGCACCGAGCGCTTCGCATGCGCACGATCGCCCCAAGGTTGTGAGGGTCGGTCAGGCCATCCACCGCCATCAGCAAGCGGCGGCTCACTGTAGGCCCCGGAGCCTCGATCAAGGTGCCCAGATCAGGGTTTCGGCGGCAAGCGGCCTGCAACACAATGCCCTGTGCACAGCGCCGCGGTGATCGGCCCAGCCTGTGCCCAGGTACCTCTTAACAGCGCACCGCCGGCCTGGCCTCGTCGCAAAACAGCTGCAGAAGCGCGGCGCGTAAGGGCAGCTCAGGCGGGTGCACCAGAGCGGTGTCGGCCCGCTCGGCTTCAGGGCTGCCAGGGCTGGATGGCGGCCCCAGGACCATGTCCTCGGCCGGTTCCACCCGAAGCGATCCGATTCACCGCTTGGCTCCAGAACTCGTTCCCGTTCCCGGCCCGCTCCAAGCCAGGTGTGGAGGGGCGCCCGCGCCGGGGCGGGGCCGATCAAAAAGGAGGGAGGCCGGCCTCAAAACGATTGCCTGCCACCAGGGACGGCCTGTCCACCGAAGGAAGGCCTCTCCGAAGGAAGGCCTGTCCCCGAAAGGGGTTGCGCCGTAGGACGGCCGGCCACCAAAGGCAGGCTTTGCCACCAAACGACGGCTTACGGGCCCAAAGCTCGGCCTATCCCCGCTGCGGTCTGCAAACGGACGGGCCGGCCGCCACCTTCCTGCCCTGGGCCGGGGGCCAAACGTTGGGGCTTGCCCCAACGAGGGCTTGTAGCAAGGAAGGGTTGCCGTTAGGCGGGTTTTCCGTAGGCGGTTTGCAAACAGGCAGGCTTTGCCGTAGGCCGGCTTCGCGCCGCCTGGTCTGTCGCCGGAATCGGCGGCGGCGGGCACCCGGCCTCGCCCGGGATTCACCGGGCGGGGGCGACCTTCTGCCGCCAGCCGCTGTCGTTGTCGCGCCTTCACGGCTTCCAAGCCGATCCCCCTGGATGACGATCCCCCTGAACCTGGACGATCGACCAGTGGGCCGATACCCCGCCAACCCTTTTGGGGCCACTGTAAAGCCGCGATACGGTTTTTACCGCCGCGGGGAGCGGGCCGGGCGTCACCGTCCTCTCCTCCCCCAGGGCCTTGCGGCGCTCAATACGTGGGGTCATGGAGATCGGGGCAGGGTCGGGGCCGGGCTGTTCAAGGTTGACCAGCAGCTTGTGCAAGCCAGGTCGGGGGTTCCGCAGAAAGAGCAGCCACCATTGTCTCAATCCCGTGGCCCGCCCATAGGACGGGCCGGGTCGCCGCGCCGTGGTCCACGCCCGGGCCGGTTGCGTTCCCAGGCGCACCCGGTCGCGTTCGCGGCGCTCAGCAGGGCTCCAAGCGCTCAAGGGCCCCCGGCCTGGGCTTCGGCGCGACCTCTTCGACAACGGACCGATGCAGGGAGTCGCTGCGGACGGCTGCCGGCAGTAGCGCCGCCGCTGGTGCCTTCCCAGAGACCGCATTCCCCAGCCAGGCCAGCTGCAGCGGACCAAGTTTCTCGGCTGCCATACCGAGCCGGGTCTGGGGCCTGGATCTTGACGCAGCCAACTCGCCGGTGGGGAGATCAGGCGGCGGTGAGGGCCACCAAGGGCCGTGGCGAGGTTCGGGCTGGAGGATGAAGAAACTCCTCGAGCCTTCACCAACTGATGGTTCTGAACGGACGCGGGGCATTGCGGCGACCAGAAGCGGATGGCGTCGTCGCTGCAGAGCTTGGCGAGCTGGACGAGCACCACGAGGGGCCGGGAGAAATCGATGTGTAACGATACTGCGTCAGATCCAGGGGACAGGCAGGCTCTTCCTTGCCTTGTGCCAAAAACGACGTGTGTTCCTTGAATTGTTTGTCGGAGTAGGCATTCAGTTGGCCGGTTGAAGGCTGGGAACAGGCAGGCAAGTGGACCGCTTCTCGGATCACCCCCCGCAAAGACACGGTCAATCTCGCTGCAATTTCAGGAATGTCCCTAAGCCCGAGGCCGTGACGGCGATGGAAAGTGTTTAGGATTGGAATGGCGTAGAAGGACTGAAGCCAACACAAATACAGCAATTTCTGTCCGGGATTCAGGCGCTGCGGACGCTTCCGCCCATTCAAGGCACGAAACGGGCCCGAAGTGGTGATCAGGCATTCGTGGGTCCCGGGGGCTGGCTTTCCGGGTGGTACTGAATCCCAAAACCGGTTAGGTTGACGGTGGCGCAGAGGGCCGCCACGGTTGTCGTCAGTTTGAGGTTGCGATGGGTGATCTCCACCTGATCGGCCTGGCAAGAGGCCGGCATCGAGGGCGAACCCGTGGTTCTGGCTGGTGAATCTCCCCAAGCCCCGACCGCCAACCAGGGATGGTTTAGGCCCGGTGGCCAAAGGTCAGCTTGTATAGTGCTGCCGCGAGGGCCAGGCCAAAGAATGCTGATGGCCAAGCAGATTCCCGACGTGGGCAGATTTCGGCCTGCGCCAGCAAGCCCTCCGCCAGCTGGATGCCGTGCCGTCGGCGGGCTGGATCACCAGGACCATTGTGAGAGGAAGACCCCTTCCAGGGGCAGGCCAGCCACCTGCTCGGATTTGCCGCTGTCCAGCCGCAGCACGCTCACCTGAAACCATGGGCGGGCGAGGCGCTCAAGGCATGCGCTGATGCCGAAACGATCGCCTCACGACCCGGTAGGATCGCTGACGGGCCTGCTGGCAGTTGTCAAAGCCGGCCTGGCAAAGCTCGTTGCCACTCGTTTAGGGGCGCCTTTGGTGCTCACCTGGCGCGCCAGTTGAGGCCCTCCATCGAACGGGCTCTCTGGCGCACCTGCCGCAGGCTGTTGGGAACGCTGCCATCGCTTGCTGATTCGCCCCCATGATGCGCCGCCGTCACGCAAGCGCCCAGCCACCAGGCGCGGGTATCACCCCGGCGATTCCACCACCCCCATGGCGGCTCGGCCAGCGGCCAAGAGCCGCTGGAGGCAGCTGCTTGGGTCCGGAGCCATGCTTGGCGGGGCAATCACGGCCGCGGCACTTTGGGGGAATCGGCTTTTCTTGATCCTCCGGCATTTGATTGCCGGTGTTGCCCAATTCCGGGTAAGGAAGGTGACAACTGGACCGACGTAGCTGGATCGGTGATCACCTCTGAATAGGCCGGTCCATTGCCGTTGTGAACCCACTTCGCCGATGGCGGTTCCAAACCGCCCCGAAGCAGCCGCGCAGCAAGGTGCCATTCCGCCAGCACCAGCGCGCTCACCAGGGGCAGGGGGAGGGCGGCAGGTCAACGGCACTGAAACGCCTTGTTTAAAGCCGATTATCCCGCACCAGCAACACCAAGCAGCAGGCCCGCTTGATCCAGCGCGTTCACGCAAAGCCAGCAGCGCGCTGCCAGGCTCGGCCCGTCGGCCAGCACGGCCGTGGCCTTTGCTTCCAGCCCTTCTTGGAATCGAGGGAGGCCTCGGCGGCGGCCCAGAGCACCAGCGCGGCATTCAATGGCCAACCACCTGCCGTTGGGGCCAGGCTGCGTCCCCCCTGCAGCACGTCCGCAAGGATCTGCTTGGCTCATGGCCAAAGGTCGCGCCGAGCGAGGGCCTCCAACGGAGCCGGCTGCAGGACCCATCGCCCTGGTGGTCGAGTCTCCAGGGCCTGCACTGCTCCCTGCGTCTCACCAACCGCAAACTTGGCTTGGTCCCGCGAGGGGGCCTCGTCGAGGCCGGCCAGCGCCATGGACCACCACGGGCCCGCTCGACGCCGCGGGCGGCCGCAGGGCTCGGACATCGGTTCAAGCAGGGTCAGCCGGGCCACCACGACACCTGGGCCTCGGGCACAAGCGGATTGACCAGTGACCCAGCAGATTGAAACACTCCGTGCGCACGGCCCAGGGCGCCGGCGCAGCGGAGCCAGGCCCACCAGGGGCCGGATGCCAGCCAGGCTGCGAAACAGGAAGGTAAACCCCAACTTGCGGGGCAAGGCCCGAATCACCGCACTGGGCGGAGGCTTTGAGGTTTGAGACGGAGGGCTTTCGAGCACGTCGGCGGAGCCCCACCTTGCCGCTGGCACTGCGATTGCCTGCTGTTGGGCGACGCTGCACCGCAGGCGGCGGCACAGAGGCACGGGCGGTGGAGATGTTGAAGCTGCCCGCCCCATCACCCCGGTGCCACAGGTGTCAACCAGGGCGCAGCGAGGGGCCGCGGGCAGGGCAGGGCCAGCGGCCTTGGCGCAGGCCCTGGGCCATTGCCGCCCATTCGACGCCGCTTCACCCCCTTGGCCCGCAGGCGGCCAGCAGGGCACCGGTGAGCTCGGGTTCAATCTGGCCGTCGATCCAGCGCCGCATCAGCCCCGTGGCTCACACCGCCCCCATCGATTCACCCTCCAGAGCGGTCTCCAGCAGTGCAGGCCAGGCGGGTGATGGGGCTGTGGATGGGGCATGATAGATGGGGACATCGGTCGGGGGTTGCGAATCCAGGAGGGATCCGGACAAGGGATCGTTTGAGTGGGCAGCTGAGTGGGTAGCTGAGTAGGCGCTGAGTGGAACAGCCGCAGGCCGCAAGGCTCAGAAAAAAAACTCCGGGCTGCAAAGCACGCCGGGCCGGGTGAGGGAAAGCGTTTTGATTAATCCCTGAACGCTGAAATTCTGAACGCTGAAATCGAGCGATCGGTGCGCTTCAGGGGGTGTCCTGGGCCGCCGTATCAAAACCACTTGCCCACCGGCATCGCCGCCCACCCCATGCCTGGGCGGAACCCGAAGACCAGGAGAGGCCCGGCGTGCGCTGGTGCAACTGGTCACGGCTGAGACCCCAGTGGCGCAGGGCTTTGGCCATGGTCCCAACTGGAGGTCTTCGGCGCCTCGGGGAAAGCCCGTCGTAGCGGATCAACAGCCGGGCCAGATCCACCAGCTGGGCTCTTCGGGTTTGCTTCCACCGCGAGCGCCCATTCAATTGACCGTCCCGGTCGGTGGCATTGGAGGGGGATGCACCTGGGCGGCGCCCTGGCTGGATTTTCGTCCATCGGCAGGTCCTGCCCCATTGCGCCCTTGCGATTGCGGACTGGATGCATCAACTTGGCATTCGACGGCCGGCCGGCGGCCGTTCAATGAGGGATTTTTTTTTCGGTAAAATGGTTGGAGAGGGGCCCTGCCTGAGCATCCATGGCCGCATCCGACCCGGCCTGCTCTGGAAATACCTCGCCCGCATCTCGCCAGCGTTGCTGGCCAAAGGGCGCCGTGGCGCTTGCTGGGAGTCAACCTCCTGAGCGTGATGATCCCCCTGATTCGTCCGTGCGTGGTGTGATCGACGACCTTGCAGGACGGGTTGCGCCATCTCAGCCGTGTTGCGCCAGGCCGGCTGGATCGTCCTGCTGGGCCAGCTTGATGGGGGTAGCCCGGCTGTTCTCCGCAGTGCTTGGGTCGGCGTTTGGACGCCAGGTGGAGCGAGCCTTGCGCCGCAGGTGTTCGAGCACATTGCTGCGCCAGAGCCGGGCTGGGTACCCAGACGCCGGCAGCGGCGATGTCATCAGCCGCGTCACAGCGATGTCGAGAACGTGCGGCGGCTTGCTGGGTTTTTTGCCATTCTCAAGGCCTCACCAAAACCGGCCTGGCCTAATGCGCTCCCCATGCCGCGAGTGCTGGGCGAATCGACCCGCTGCTGCACCCTGGCAGCCGTGGGGCTCTATCCGGGCATGGTTGATGGGTGGTGCGCCTGTTCGGCGGCCACCGGATGATGGCGGGCAGCAACGGCGGCAGCAGGAAATCGGGCTGGCCATCTTCTCCGATCTGGATTCAGGGAGGATTCTCTCTGGAATCCAGCGCCCATTTCAAGATCTACGGGCCAGTGAGACAACGGCAGGAAAGCCCTTCAGGGCGAGCGCCAATTCGCGACTTTACCGCGATTCGGGGCCCCTCTCCCTGGGCCCGCACCCGGCAGCACCTGTTTCCGCTTTGCTGGGAGGGAATTTTTTCCTCGATTCAGCTTTGCTTTGCTGCTGCCGCCTTCGCAGCGGGGGCCAGCTCGAGAGCGGGGGCCGGTCTGGAGCATCGGGCAAAATTCTGGGGTTGGCCCCTGATCCTGGGTTTGTGAGGCGGTTGGTCTTTTTTCCCCCCACCGCCTGCTGGGCTTTCCACCTTGAAAAACACCTTCCAGACCGGCTAGGTGAGGGCCTGGGATTTTCGGGGTGGAGGAAGCTTTGGCTTCTCAAGAGGGACGCCCCCGCCGTGGGGGTCTCCCCGGATTTTTTCAAGCCGTTGGCGGCTGGGTTGGCAGGGGGCGCTCGGGGTGTGGTGCTAATGGCCGTATAAGGGGCCCCCTCGTTGTCTTTCTTTCGGGCGGGCCTTTTTTTCCCCCCACCGTTCCCTGCTTTTTTTAACGCGGGTAAATATTTTTCTCCCCCCGCGCTCTTCTCGCTTTTTTTTCTTTTCTTTTTA
>Ga0163217_1067299_pt1 | contig 11344 bp, 9 predicted proteins | sample SynspAceP_FD_185933 | JGI IMG/M metagenome (GOLD analysis project Ga0163217, IMG submission 185933) | Saline lake microbial communities from Ace Lake in Antarctica - Synechococcus sp. Ace-P (PacBio error correction) | ecosystem: Environmental > Aquatic > Non-marine Saline and Alkaline > Saline ... | reverse complement strand
CCACCGCGGTTTTCTGCGTTCACGCCCAAACAGCCGTGACATCACACCGGGAAGATGCCCTTGAGAGGACTCACACGAGGAACATCGCGCCGATCCAGATGCGCAGGTCGAGCTTCGTTCGCGTGGCATGGCGTCTTCAAGTGACGGTAAACTGACTGCCGGCAATCTCCCTCAGCGCCAACTTGATACAGGGCCCGGGAGCGAACAGACGCGCTTGCCGAGCGGTCGCGCAAACTCAGCTGCCGCTAGTTGGGGACAGAACGTAACCCTCCATTGATACCGCGCTTATGCAGCTTGATGTTTGCGCCAGCCATCGGCCACCCAGTTCCACGGAGCAGCAGGGTCATCTAAGCGGTTTATCTTGTGATCCAGGATGCCGGTCGGAGGATTGTCAGCGAGATAGGCCTGTGGTGAGGCCGTTTAGCTTTTGCGGTTTCAATGGATTCGTCATGGCGCGGCGCGAGTGGTTTTCTGCACCGGTTGTCGCCCGGCAAACAGCCAGTTCTTTTCTTCCGATTCCAATTCGGTCGAGGGCGCGTTCAGCGGATATTGTCGAATGGCCACTCGACCGTCTTCCAGGAACAAGCTGAAGGCCTTCCCGACGGTTGAGGCATTAGCGGAAGGCCTTGGCAAATTGCTCTTCCCGGGATGCCCAAGAGCTTGTTGCTCGCGACCAAGTAAAGAACGCCTCAACCTCGCAGGCTGGAACTTTTGACGTGCCGCGTAACGGACGTCAGCAGGCTGGCCACTGATATCGCGCTCAACGTCATAGAGTTTGCCGACCCCGGTCGAGCGCCTCGCGGGCGATCTCGATTGGTCGATGCCCAGAAGTCGTGGAAGTCACGGCGCAGGTGCGCCCAACAGGAAGCCTCGCCGTAACGAGGCAAACCATTTCAGCGTCCCAGGGCGCGTAAAGGCTTTGGCATAACCCTTGTAACCGTCTGCCCTGAAGGATACCGCTGGCATTAAGCCAGGGCGTTTCAAGACCATGCTCCTCCTTCCAATCCGGCGCAAACGATAGGACGGCTCCAGGTGCGCATTCCCCCGCCCATGGGCGCTGGTCAACGCACATAGGCCAGATCCGTCCCTGCCTGACGCCTTTACAAGGCCCTTTGGTCGCGCAAAAGATCGGTTTCCAGCACCCGGATCGGCGTGTCATCCGCATGCAGCAGGTCGCTTGCCCATGATGTCAGCCTCGATCCGTTCGATCAAGTGGCGACAAGGCCTTCATGCCCCGCCGCACCAGCCCACAAGGGTGGTCTCGGGGATGTCTGCGCCCATTGCGGGCGAAGCATCTCGTGCTGGCGATATAAGGAAGATGATCGTCAAACTTCGCGACTAAAATATGAGCCAGCAGTTTCGGGCCTGCCATGCTGCCCGGATCGACGGCTGGGTGCAGGGCTCCTGCACCAATTCCGCTCGCAGCGGTACAGCGGGACTTCTTGATCCGCGGCGATCTGAACCCACCTTCATCTGGGGCTGCAAAAAAATTTTTTTTTCCCCATTGATTTTTTTTTTTGGGTCAGCAGTTTCGCTGACATTCCTCACCACCACGCGGCAGATCGCCGCCACAGTCAGGCGCAGCAATGTGCCGGATCAAGTTCACGGACGCTCGCGCGGATGTCGCATTCGAGACACGTGGACGTCGACGCAGCGCGGGCGCCAGGAGGGATCCATCCGGTGCCGGCTCGTCCTGACCTTCGTCGATGGGCGCTTCATCGCCCTCGGCCACGGCCAAGTAGCAAGGTTCTTCAAGGGGCCAGTTCCAGCTGCTCGATCTTCCGCTCGATCTTTTCCGATTGACTTGCCGAAGGCCAGCTTCTGCAACTTTGCGATCCGCAGGCGGAGGGCCTGAACCCAGCTGGTCGTGGACCCGCAATGTCGCCCGAAGATCTTGCATTTTCGCCTGCAAAGCCGCAATCACGCCTCAATATGGCGGGATCATCGGGGAGGTTTTGCGGTTACATTCGACATGCACATGGCTACCACAATGCACGTGATAAGCGCCATTAAAAACAAAGCGTTTTTAGCCTATATATTCAGGCCCACGCGAGCGGGCGGCGCGCCCCAATCCGGCCTGCCGCCAGGTCAATTCCTTCTCCACAACATTGCAAGCTTGCGCGGAACGTCAGACGGCGGCCCCCTCGGTCATTGGGCAGGCCAAAGGGAAGCGGGCCGCGTTCCAGGAACTTTATAATAGAGGCAAAAAAGCCCTGGACCGTTCCCAATTACAGAAAAGCTTGAGGCCGATCTCCCCGTGCGGCCGCGAAGGCGAAAGACCGCACCGCCGTCGGCTTCTGGCCGCAGGACATTCCTGGGTCAGCGCAGCAAGACCGGCAATGCCCTTGCGCATTGTCCGTGACACCGGCAAGCCACTAGACCGCGAAAACGCCCAGTGCCCGGACCAATCATTACTGCTTCCACAGCACGGATTAGCTGCGTTCAAAGACGCCAAGGCAGCCATGTTTGCTGTCGAAGTGCAGGCTGGCGGCCGTCTGCGCAAGCGCAGGGTTCGACGCCATCGGGGCCCGACGGTGGGTGTGTCAGGCGATGCGGAACGCCCGTGTTCAGGGAATATCCGAAAGAAGGAAGAGCGCACCTGCGTCAGGCGGACCCAAAGTCCTTTGTTCTTCAAGATTCATGCCAGCCACGCATAGATCCTGTGCCGCGGTGATCTCGTGGCCGCTGCGCCAACCTGCGAGACCGTCGCACCATCCGTGTCCACCACATGACCAATTCCAAGCTTCTTCTTCGTCGCTCCAGCGCCTCCGACGTTCAAAACCCCAGTATTCTCCACCACGCATAGCCGTACCCCCACTTAAGAACACGGTCGCTAACGACGTTCGTTAGAGCCACGTCTCTTGCAAATCATTCAGCAGATCAGGCAGGGTGGTCCCAATCGAGGTGGTTACGACAGAAACCGATTTCATCGCCCCATATCGCGTTTTTCAAGAATTGCCGGGTCGTGACGCTCCGTGGGCATTCTCTTTCCAGATGTCGCGGACGGATTTAATTCTGTGATCATGAGCAAGCCTCGTTTCCTCTGGCGTCAAAGAGGATATTTGGCTGTTCAAAAAAATCAGAAAGCGACGCGTCTTGGCGCGACGCGGGTGCATCGAAGCCAAGTACACAAAAGCCCAGTCCAGACGCGCTGCTTTTTCTCGTGGATAATAGGTAAAAACTTATATACCCTTTACCAAATATGGACATGATAGGATCACATGCACCTTTAGCACCAAGCGCGATCAGTAGGTAGGCGCAGGATTTAGCAATCTTGCACCAAACCGACTGTCATCAGTGAGGCAACTCAATCGTATTCGCGAGACATGCAGCTTTGGCGTAATCAATGGTGAAGCCTCCCGCCAATAGCTCCAGCTGCCTCATCATTCCAGATGCCCAGATGTCAAGCGACCAGGGTGCTTTCCCCCAGGCCCTTCCGTTCGCTAAGTCAAGAGCCTCTATGGCATGGGCGCAGATGCGCCAAACTCGTAACGGGCCCTGAGGGTTCAGATCAGTCCGCTTACCAACTGCCAATTTAGCATTTCAAGGTGCCGATAGGCAGATTGCGACCCACAAAAGAGCAGTGAAGCGGGCTTCAGACGCCTTTCTGGTGGTCTGGACTACTTGAGAGGCACCTGGGCTCTGTCTCTAATCTCGCAAAGCGGAGCAACAAGACTTCGGTTGCGATGCTGTCTTCGTCTTCCTGATCAGGATCTGAGCTTTCTTTTGACTGGCTTCTCGGAGGGGCCTTCTTTAACGATTAAATAGACGGAATCTGCGCCGGACTTCAGACCTCTATTTTTGTTTGTATCCGCCAAATTGAAATCGGCTGGATTATCCTTGTAGTTCTCGACAGTCTCGAACTTCATTGAGGCATTTTGATTACGCGCCCTTCGCGGATTTGATGGAGGACCAAGTGGCGTAGAAGTCCGGAACACCGGGATTATCCTGAGGATGCAGTTCAAGCGTTCGGCTTGGGACATTTTTGCCTAAGAACAGTTCGAAACGCTCGTCAGCAGCGTAAAGCTTCTACGAAGAACTCGTCGAACCCTCAGAGTCAAAGTCTTCGTTCCGAGTAATGGCCGCAAAAATGAACCTTTTCCCGTCCCGCTCGTTTTGATGGAGCCAAGATGCGCACGTGATCATGTTCTTTTTCGTTGCCCTAAGAAGAAAAGGCCGCCACCTTCCATTGGAGGTTCATCTTTCGATTTCCGCGTCTTCCCGAAGAAGACGGCTGCGCTACATCCCTCAGTCTCACTGCCTTTCCTTTCGTTCCCTTCAAAAGCGAAATGACTTGCAGACTGTAGCTCCTTGCAGATGGCCGTGAATGCAATTTGAAAACCCTTCACGCTGATATGGTCAGCGTTCTCAGTGGCTCTTCCCCTTGATTACTCTACGAAGGCGGCGTTCTTGCCGAACCCGGCCTTCGGGCTAGAAATTTCACCTTCATGAAATGGACCCTCATCAACTTCCGTCAGTTTTCCTATCAGACGATGTGGCAACTGACTATATCGAGTTGGTCAGGAGAGCTTAGCCGAAAAAACTCCTGCTGCAAACGATCCAGTTTTAGGAAGCAGTAGCATTGTCGCTTGCCGGCTTGGACCCACGGATAGGCGTAGGATAAATATGGAGTGAACGATGGATTATTGACGTTTGAGTTTGGCCGAAGAGGATGTTGGAGCAAGGAACGTGTCCCGAAGCCGAACAGAAGATCCTGATGAGTTCCCTCAAAGAAACTCGTTTAGGGATTATTCTACCAAACCTAATAATCTTTCTTCCCCAGATCAGAGGACATGATTGAGAAGCGAGAAGCCTATCAATCTCCGGCCCGGAATACCAAAGACGTCTAAGATGGTTCGAAATGCACAAAAAATCCAACTAATTGAGTCTCTGCTGCTCAACATCCCCGTTCCGCTGTTTTCTTTCTACAGGCTGTATGCAAGCTCAATACGAAGTCATGGACGGGTCAGCAGAGGCTGAACGCTATTTCGTGACTTTTTTTTGCAGGGGATTTCCACGCTGACCCGCGTTTGAAGGTTCTCAAAAAGCCCTTAAAAACGGATTACGGTATATACAAAAGTGTCCGCCCGCGAGTTGAAGCGAACACTGGACAGGGCTACTAATCCCGCGATCGTCCTTTTCTTATTGGAAAGTGACGCAGAGCGTCAGGCGGAAGCTTTGTTTTAGCATTAACTGACATTCGGGCGACTGATCTTTTGACAACTTGAACACGGTCGGTTGTCAAAGCTTAAATGCTCAGGAAATAAGAAATGCATTAACAATCCCGGCCGTTGAATAGATTGCGTCATCCGAACTCAGTCGTTTTCGGGCCATTTCACGGAAGTTTTTTTGGGGAATTCCGGCTTACACTGAGGGATGATGAGAAGACTTTTTACGAGAATCCCGAAACAGGCAGAAAAAACAGCCTGTATTCCTCGATGAGGGATTGCGAAACTTGATTAAGATTCGTGGCCTAAGAGATCCCGAGAACATTCGCGGCTCTATGCAAATCTATGCTGGGATCGCGCGATGGAAGCTGGGGCTGACTGAAGATCAAGCGCAAAGGCTTCTCGATTGATTTCCGAGAACGTTTTTCAGTTTCTATACGATCTCTTTCGATGGAAAATCGCCTTTTTATGATTGAATCGAGCTCGGATGGGCGCGAGAAGGTATCTGCGGCGCTTTTACGGGACGGCTGATGGTTGCCTTTGGATTCGGATATGGGCCGCGCGCCAAGGGATACTGGAAGACAAGGATGGAGTGTTGAGCGTTTGTCAGCAGCAAAAGAAGATTTGACGATTCCTACGAAATTGATAGTGGGTCGTTCGTAATACTGCGGAGTCGTGCAAGGAGCGCATTTTTGATCTATTACAAAAAGATCCTGCAAGCCCGGAAGTTTTAAAAGTTTTGACACAGTTTATTCGGTCAATCGTAGACGACTTTGTAGACGCGCTTGTCCCTTTGCAGCAGATCGTGAGGACGGCAGGGGAGGCCTCAACAGCTCGAGCGCGGCGGTAGCGTCTGTCCATGCTTCCACACTTCTTCTCGCGGCGACTTTTGAGGAGTTCGTGAGGGCAAATGGCACTGAACACCGCGGTTGGCAAGGGTAGTGACTAAGGGCTACCCAGTGTCTCCGATATTCCCTGAAGCTCTCATAGACCACTGCCTGGCGCCGGACATTTGACAAGTTTGCGCGAAGCAAGTCGTCGGGGCTGCCCAAACGAGAAAGCATGGAAATCTTTGCGAAGCAAGCTCGCCGACTGTAGAGAGAAGATGCGCTTTGCGCTTTCATCGGAGGGCGATATCAGCCCAGAATATATTTTGACCACCTGAATCCATAATTGAGAAAAAACATGAGGCCTGGAGAGATTTAATGGCCTCATTCAAGATTCGGCGGCCTGTCGAAGCGTGTGCCGAAGCGTGCAAGGCCACTGAACTCAAGAACTTTTTTGAAACTGACGATGACGGAAAAGCTCATTGGTGAGCTCCTGTCTGCCTTAGAAAAATTTTTCGAACGAAGAAATGAGATCGGCGCATCCCTAAATTCGGCTAAGCTCGGACCTCTCCAGAAAGAAATTTTTCGAGTATCATTATCGAGATGTTTGGCGCTTTTTCCAAAGATCTTCTGCAAGGCTTTAGAGGCCCGACATGTAGGAGCCGGTTCAATAAATATTGAGAGCAGGGATGACCCGGGAGAAGGCCCAAGCGCAAGCTCGAAGGGCATTGGAAGGAAAGCCCACCGAGGACCCACTGCCGGTGCGGACCACACGAACCAGAATGGCTGGGTGCTTTCCCCAGCCCTTTCGGTAAATGTTTGAAAGGCTTTCTTTTGGATGGAGATGCGTCGGACTGAGAACCGGAGAGGTTCTTTGCAGCTATCGCTAAAAACCAGAAACCAAGAGGATCAATGCAAGCAACGATCTCGTTCGCGCCAAACCGACGATCACCAATGACAGAACCGAATTGTGCGCCTGGAATGGCAAATCAATTGCGACATGATTATTGATGTGCGGAACGCATCCAGATGAATGGTAATATGGCAGTTTTTGAGTCAATGCGCCCAATCGGAGCGAGGAGGACCGGAGCACAAGAATATAGGCGCGTCTCAATGCCGAGGTCTGTCTGAACACGGCACACGATTTCGTGCCATCGCGCATGCGATGGGGATGCTTCCCTGTGTCATATTTTTCTTACTAAACCTGCCTGAACGAGCCCAGGCTGGGCCCGTTTTCCTTGTTCCAGATGACGGGCTCATCGGCAATACCCTCTTTAGCTATGCGATCCAGGCGGCGCGCTCGCGTTCAGCTCTGGATCTTGTGATGGCCAGCGGTCGATTTCCAGTCTCGAAACACCTCAGCAATAGAATTGCCTGTGAGTTTCGATTCCAATTCGAGAGCAGCTTTGCGGATCCTGACCAATGTCACGAATATTTAGTGGGGCGGCGGCCGGCTGTGGCATGATAACCTCACTTTTCATGTGGGGCTGTTTTGCATTACTGATACACATACGGTCAACCCACACTTTGTTGGCACAAGTCCGTTGATCCGGAAGCCCCTCGAAGGATATTTTCGAGGGGCCTTTGCTTGCAACTTGAGCGGCGGAAAAATGATTACTCTGACGTTTAGATTCACATTTACGTCAGGGGCTGGGTGCTTTCCCCCCCCCCTCTTTCAGCCCAGGGACATCAATCTGCCTCGATTTCTCACTGTGGCGAATAATTCGTTGTTCATAGCAGTATCTTTCTTGTAGCCAGAACATTGGGTCGGAAAGCGCGGTTTCGGAAAAATCATTGCATTGAGTGCTTGGTAAGCTCGCCAGAGCTGATGTTTACCGATGCGGCCCGGGTGCTGTATTCTCAGGGGGGGGGGGGGGCCGCCCAAAAGGGGCCCAAAGTTTTTTTTTTTCCGGATCGGGGGGGACCAACTGTTTCGCATCGAACGGAAGCCGCCTGCAGTTCCTCAGACGAAGGCTCCGCCCAGAGGACTCGGCAAACTGTTTCATCGTTCGGATCAAAATACGCCGATGACTTCTTTTGTTCCTAAGTTCTCCCTCATCGGCATCACGTGTCGAACACTCCGGAGGCGTTTTTGACGATCTCTCCCTGTTTGAAAGAACAAATTCCGTTTTCAACCAGAAAAAAAAGAAAAGATAGAAATTTGCGGGCGTTCGAATCCGCGTTCCCCTTTTAGCTCTTCCCACGGACAGCAACTCGTTATACGGAAGACCGGGGATCGCGAATATTGCAATCAGAATGACGCGCTTGCGGGTAGGGAGCGTGGGCCAATCGAAGGCGTTTCAACCAACTGGCGCGTAGCAAGTTCACGTGACTGCAGTTGCAATCGGCGATCTGGGCTGGATTGACATGGCACTTTTACCCGCCATGCCACTCCCGTCTGCCAGTCTCATAAGGCAGTTCAACCAAAGGGGCAGCTTTGCCCACCCTCAAACCGGCGAACACGAAATCCAAGCGGCTTCTCCTTTGGTATCTTCCCCACAGTTGACGCGACCTTGGATCCTCCAGCGTAGATACAGAACCTCCTGACGGCCAAGGGACCAATCACTGCGGAGCAGTCCTTTGTAGCGGTTCGACCCCAGCGACCTACCTCCGAGCAGGCCAGTGTGCCCCATGGAGCTTTGTGCTAAATCATGACTGTGTGATTCGGCTTTACTTTTTGCCTGAAATCGTGGCCCTCGGTCTTCGAAAGAACTTCTGCACAACCGTTCTGGTCGCCCTACAAGCACGCCTGCGTTATTCGTGAGGCGATCGCGCGCACCTCTCTCGCGGATTACCTCCTGGCATCCCTCGGGCGGTGGGCTTCTCGCTATTCAGCAAGCGGCCGTGATGGACATCTGGTGGATCGTTGGACCTGCACGACATGTTGCCTGAGGCCAGGGTCAGTTTCAATGCTCTGCTCTTAATATTTACAGCCGAGAGCTGCCAAGATCTCGGCGTCCGCGTCGGCATTCAAGGATCAGCATAGGTTCTTTGTGACGCAGCGGCGTTGGCGCATGACCGCAGCACTTCCTTTTCACAAGGGCAAATAGACGAAAGCCGCTCGCACTCGGTTCAGGCCCAAACGCTTTGCTTCGGCCAAAAACTTCCCAGACGGCTGCGAATGCTTGAGGACCGCCGAGCTTGATGCCGATTCGGCCTTCTCCAGTTTTCTTCTTTTGGCGTCAGAAAGGTCCCTTCGTCCGGACCGAATGTCAGAAGCGGGTTGCCTGGCCTTCGCGCTCAAGCTCAGCAAGTCGTAAAATCGCGTGCCGGAATAAGGGAGTGCCAGCAGGGGTCTCCCCGGCACAAAGTTTTCCAAACGGACTGCGCTTGCCGCTTTCGGGAGATGCGCATGATCTTGCGCATGCCTGATTTCGGAAGAAATGTTCGGGGCGCCTTGAAGGCGATGGGATCGATGTCTCGTATCCAGAGAAAGTTCTTCCAAAAGGGTCTCGTCAGGACCCTCAGTGCCGGTCTACGCCTGGTTGCTTCGGCAAGGCGAAGTATGCGGTCGCGAAGGAAGTGCAGGCGCGTCCACTCTGAATTTTTGCCCGAGGATAGGCGGCATCCCTCGAAGTGGGGCATCTTTGCAGTTGTGCTCATCCTCCAACTCTTTTCGCAGAAATGTCCTTTGCAGAGAGCCCAATCCGACTTGGCCTGCTCGGAACCAGCTCGGCCTTGGCGCACATCGGACCATTTCCGTCAGGCCTTGGTGCAAGGGACCTGCCACGATGGCCTGGGCAGACAGGCAAGGCCCTCCGCTTTCGCGTGTCGCCTCCGCAGCCAGAGCAAGCGTCGGCACTATGAAAAGCAACGTTCCCAAGTTGCCCTTTAGCTGCGCGGCTCGGCCATAAGCTCTCGCTCGCATGTGCTTTTTCCCGGCCCCGGGCTGGCCCGTATGGGAACTACGCTGGGCACACCGTCGCCTTCGGCCGGTCTCTCGCAAAGTTTCTGTTCGCCTGCATAAAGCCGACCTCAGCACTTGGGCGCGCCTCTTGTGGCCGGGGTGAGGTAGTCGGGGCGACATTTGCGTGTGTCACGCGGTAGCGCCGGAATTGCAGAACCGACCTGAGTTTGTCACGGGCCGGGAAGTTTTCGATTTGGTCGAATTCATCCACTCTTCTTCCTGATGCTTGTTCAGGTAGGGAGATTGAGTTCCGGTTCGGAGACCAGAAGAATATTTGGCTGGTTTCGGAAAAAAAGGTGTCATCCCGGTATAGGATACCTTTTTCTACCGGAGTGGACACTTTTCCTTCGCCAAACCTCAGTGGGGCTTCAGGAGGCGTTTCTCCGGCAATCGGCCATAGGTCTTTTTTTGCTTCGGAAATTTCCGAGAAAAGCCGTGGGAACCTAATTCCTCCATGACCCAAAGGAGGAATATCATGAAAAAAAACCTTGTCTACTACACCGCCAACGAAGTCGCCGAAACTTTCAAACCGGACCGCATTACGATTTTCCGGGGACTTGGATCAACCACGGTTGGCCCGGGACAACCAGAGGTCTTGTGAGGCTTTCAAGCCGCCAAGCTCGGGCAAATCTTTGGACGATCAAGCGACGAGTGCTCGGCGATTTCGAGCTTTCGAGTCCGGCCTACCCCTGTGAGGCGACCTCGAAACTCGAAAATCCCCCGCCGATCTGAAAAGGGAACTCCATTTGAGACTTGACCCCCAAAATTACTGCGCCGATTATATGTACCTGGAAACCAGTGGCGAAAGCAGGCGGCGCGGTTGTCTCTCCCGTGCCGGGCTGAACCCGGAAAACCGTCAGCGACATTCGCTTAAACATTTCCCGGCCTTTGCGCCGCCGCCACTTCGACCAACTGTTCGTCTCTTTTCTGCGGCGATCCGGAATCGGAAATCTTGTTTGAAGCGCAAAGCCGATTTTCCTCTGTGACCCTATTTCGGGAACCTGATCGATAAGGCCTTGCGGCCAAGGGAAAAGCGGTATTGTTTCAAAAGCTCCGTTGGTTTTGTGCCGCCATTTTTTTGCTGGGTGGGGGGCCCCCCCGAAAAAAACTGAAAACAAGTTTGCAAAGCAGTAATTTTGTTTAATTGGGACTTTTTCGACCAGGCAATGAGCCTGCCACGGTTTCGGAACCTGAAGGCCCCGGGAAAGCCTTATTTGCAAAACCTTTACCGCTCCGCGCTTCGTTTGAGGGCTGTTAGGGCCTCAAAAACCAAAGGCCGCGGGGAGCGCCAAAAAAAACGCTCTAATTTCAATGATTATCCGCCGGGGCCACTAATTTCCAGAAAGTTTTACAAAAAAGCCGTTCAGGAAGGGGGATCTCCCGAAAACTTCGCAAAAAAATTACGCCTGCGGTCGTTCTCGTTTTACTACTCTCTCTTTTTT
>Ga0163217_1109331_pt1 | contig 11345 bp, 7 predicted proteins | sample SynspAceP_FD_185933 | JGI IMG/M metagenome (GOLD analysis project Ga0163217, IMG submission 185933) | Saline lake microbial communities from Ace Lake in Antarctica - Synechococcus sp. Ace-P (PacBio error correction) | ecosystem: Environmental > Aquatic > Non-marine Saline and Alkaline > Saline ... | reverse complement strand
TGTTTAAAATAAAACTTTTTCATAGAAATCAGCCCAATACTTTCATTCTACCGCCATTAAACGTATGCGTTAAAGGTCGATAACCGTGAAGCCAGCGCCTACCGGATTGCGGTCAACGCCTTCAAATAGTCAAATCGATGTCATATATAGATAGCTCGTTCGCCATTAGCGGTCTATCAAATAAATAATATGCGTTTGCCGATACTCGAATTGCAGGTTTAACGAAGGTCCCATAGGACCCGTTTCAACTTGCACCGGCCTCAGCGCCTTGAGTTAGTAAAAGTGCTTATACGCTTTCACTGCATTTTTAACACGAAAGCCCATCCCACAAAGCTGATGGACCATTGTTCACGAGCAAAATACCAAGCCGCAGGAATTTTGGTTCGTTAGTTAGCAATAAGATTGATCCGCCTTGACGGCCATAATTGTTTGCGTTCTTTGGTCCGGTGATTGGCATGTGGCTTTAAATCCCATCGCAGTAAATACTGTTCTAAGTGACTTTTTCAGGAGAAGAAAATTCGATGAATTTCAAATCCATCCAAGCCCAGCTGATTTTCAAATAAGTCTTGCCATGTTCACTCTCCCTCTAATTATGCATAAATTTTCAAGCTTTTTGTCGCCAAATTTTTGTGCACCGCAGTTTAGGTTTTATTTCGCTAAAAATTACCGATAAGGTATTTGATTTCTGGTCGCTAATTTATGTAAAGTGTACAACTGTAAATAATTGATTACGGAAGTGTGGCTCTAGCCTATTTTTTGTTGCTTTAAATCTATATTCAATGAGACTTTTCTTACTCAATCTCCGGACAGTTTACTCATCGCTTACTTCATTATAACAGCCAAAACTAACGAATTGTTAATCCACTCACAATACCTAAAAAATGGTTTCTGCTTGAGTTCCAGGGTAGTTGCACAATACATTTAGGTTTGGCTTCGCCAATGAACACGGTTTGAGCACACGCAAGTTCATGGTTGTCGTGCTTCATTCAGCAGCACTTTATATAATTTATTTTCTAAAAAAAGCAGTAACAAAATCGTTAGTACTGGGAATTTAAACTTGCTCAAGCCGAAATTTTAAAAATCGCCCCTGCAGAGTTTGATTAGTTAGGTTCACACTTCCTTGCGGCTCTGTCACGGCGGGTCAAGTAATAATGGATACAAAAAAGCAATGGAACGACAATATCGAAATTCTCCTTTTGAGGACGCATTTGGCCCTCTCATTTTGAACGCATTAATGCACAATGGATTAATGACATGTTTGTCCTTGAAGACATGACAAGCAAGTGCTTCAGCGCCGGTTAAGCTATATTATCGGAAAGGGTGGGAAAATCTGCGTTTGCCAAAACATTCGACATCGGCATTATCGGCGCTTTGTGCATTATTGAACAAAGGCGAGGACAACTTTCGAAACAACTAAAAATGGGTGTGTTGGGACACCGCCACGTGCTTAAAAGTAGAGAGGATTCTGCTCGCTATGTCATTCAAGAACTTAAAAATATGCACGTAAAAATTCTTTGTTTTTTGCTCACCAATGCAAAATGCGAGGCAAGCCATCCATTTGTTATGAGAAAAATGGTTTTGAGCATGATCAACTAAAATGCAAACTTACGGCAAAGCTATGAAAGGATTGCAATGATAGCAATGCGGTTTTGTTGCATAACCTATGTCTTGTTTTCAATGTTGTTTTAAGTTCTGAAAGCGGCTCTATACTAATAGAGGGCGATGAAAGAGTGTTAGGGACTCCTAAGAGATAGTTAATTGATAAGGAATAATGATGAGCAATTCGGCGTCGTGAGATAAGGGGTAAAGAGAGACTCAAACTTTGTTAGTCAATTTATTGACGCAACATGAAGAACATATCCATATTGCTTACCAACAAAATTATTGAAGCCTCGAAACGCAGCATCGAGACTTTGGTTACAATTCTAAAAAAGCAGCTAAAGTCGCATGTTGACGCACTTCTTATGATATTGCAGCGTTTAGCGCTGAAAATCATACACATGTTAAGTAAATTCAATATTCAAAAGTTCATTAAATAAAGTGTCTGCATTAAGCGAAAGGTTGGTTAGCTATTTTGCGTTTGTCCAACGATGATTGCAGCGAACCGGTCATAGCCAGCTCGCTGTATATGGTGGTAAAGCTTACGCCTTTGCGTTGTGCGGGTTTCAATAATGTTGATTTTAGAAGCTGCAAACAGCATAAGATTGACGTTAGTGCGCGTACCTTGAATATTCACCTCATGCGGTCGCAGACACACAAATTCGTTAAATGATGATGCTTAATGCGAAAGCTGCACAAGCTTATTGCCGCATAAAAAACGGTCAATATGTGTAGACGGTTCTGTTGGATTTGTATGTTATGGCAAAACAGTGTTGGGGTAGTAGGTGTTTGGTAAAATTGGCCGCTGCTTTAATTACCATTTGCTTGGTTTTGGTTGCTAAGGTATTAGCTTACGATTTGAAGCCTAACGACGCAATTACAAAACTAATCCAAAATGTGAAACTTTGTAGCCTTAGAAACGCTTTTTGAAATCGAGCGATATTATTTACGCTGCGATGCTCCGCTTGACAAAAAAAACGTTATCATATGGTTGATGAAAATGCGCTTAAACAAGATGAAACAAGAGGGTGATGATTATCAATTACAAGCAGAGGAGCGTTAATTGATACTAAGGCCTTGTCCCAAGGGCTTGAAATCTGGGAAAGATTGTTTTCGGCCGAGTTTGGATGGTATATGAAGAAGAAGCGAAGTATTTTTTTTCCTGATAAAAGTGGAGAGGTGATTACCGACGATGTTTTTTGCTAAGGCTAACCACAACTTCAAAACAACGTGGTATCACTTCGCATCAAGGGTTTTAACGAAAGGAAGCGTGAGTGATATTGTGCAAACTACACTGCACATTTTGCTGAATTTATTGACGGAAAAAAAGAGGCCATGAATGGACATGCGTTGTGGGCGGTTAGGTGTTTAACAAACGTAGTAAGTAATGTATGTGATGCGATTTTATTGAAGAATGGTGATGACAGTAAAATTCAGATAACTAGCTTAATGGGATGATAAACTTTTCACCGACAAACCTTGGTTCAGATCAATACATGGGCGTCAGTCAACTCATAATATAGAGGACGTTTACTTTCCTCATTCTATCTGGAAATTATTCATTGCAATCTGTTGTTTCCTCAGTTCTCATAATTTACATTGATATTGGTTCTGCCTATTATCAAGTCGGGCGACCGTATTTTTCTCGGATCTAATGCAGCGATTCCCAATGCTTTGTGATAGCTTAATTTGAAAAATGGTAAAAGATGATTAAAGATATCGAATTACTCATATAGGCACTTTGTCAGATGAGCCGCTGGGCCTGCCTGAGGCATCTCAAAGCAGTTAAATGAACACCTTTTTTATTCACGGCAACGTTATCCGTCAAGCCAGTAGATGAGGGGTAGAGCAGGACGTATACACCTTGTTTTGTATCAGAAAATTTCTAGCTTGTTTGCGAATTGATATTTTGCCATTAGCATGCCGCTCTATATTATGTTAGGCTCCAGATGAACTGGTTATTGTTCGTTGGGGGTTTCTTGTTGATGTGGTTATGTCAGCGTGGCGCGTTCTGCAAAAAAATAATTAGTAGCCAAAAGTAAACCCGCAAAATGCCAAGAAAACTCAGGGCATTCGTTTATTCCACATCTCGGAATTTACCGCAAGTATCGAACACGAACAAAAACTACCAAGATAAAACCAGCGGATAGGAAATGAAATTTACGAAACGTATTGGTCAATACGTCGCCATGTGGGGAGGACGGGGCAACCACTTGGCAACTAGGTATTGGCAAAATACCGCATGACTACTCTGCACTATTTGGGGTAAACATAAAGATCTTGCATTCACAGTGAAATGATCAGTGATGGAGTTATTTGGACTTATCCAAAATGGTGTTTTAAATAAACCGCTGCTAAAAGTTTTCCATCCAGGTAAATCAGTAGTGAGTTTTTGGTATGGGAACAAAACGATTTGTATGACTTTGTGCATAACAAACCCACATGTTGAAATTTATTCCATTCAAGTTATGTAAATAAAACCACAAAAATATGCCAAAAATGACCAATCTTGTTTCTATTAATAGTGCGTTGAAGTAGATTTAAAACTGGGCCAAGTCGTTGCTGACTCAATTGGTCACGATTTTTACAGTGGCATTGGCGGTCAGGTTGACTTTTAACTGGCTCAACTCTCAGTAGAAGGTGGCAAGGCCTATCATTGCATTACCCTCGACTGCAAAAAACGGAACGCTGTTCTCGCATTGTCGCCAACATCAAAGAAGGAGCAGGGTAGTAACCATCGCGTGGCAATGTGCATTACGTTGTCACTGAATTCGGTGTTTGCTAGTCTAAAGTAAAAGTATTCGTGAACGCGCCTTGGAATTAATTTAGGGATAGCCGCACCCGAAATTTAGACAAGAATTGTTGCGCGGGTAGACAGCATTATTGGGTACCTGATATCAAACCAAGATATCCTACTGAATATTCCCGTATTAGGTTTGAAGCAGCTGCAAGAAATAGACATACCAGGCGAAGTATTTTTATCTATAGACCTCTTAATCCTGCTGGATGAACGGCGCCTTGCAGGAGTTTCTTCTATTCACACACCAAAGAAACTTTGCGCCTGCGTTACAACTACTTTACCCCAGGGTATTGAGTCGACAAAATTCTTGCGATTGGTCAGCGTTGTCAAACTTAGGATATCGCTCTTCCACAAAGTTAACCAGCAAGGTGTCAAGCGTTAAGATGAAGCCGTATGGGCGATATTATTTTGAATACTGATAATACCTGCGAAGTCCGCTTTCAGATTACGCGCGAAAATCAGGCAAGGTAAGGGCAGGGCATCTCGACTGATGAAGCGCATGCATTAAGTATTGCCCAGCCAAAAGAGGTGTGTCTTTAAATGGGGCCTTATGTTCGTAGCGAAAATAAGCGATGATTAACCGTGTTTGAGCAATTTAAGTTCAAAACGCGTCTTCAATCCAGATCCTGCAGGAAGTTGTGAACTGGTATTGTTTTTACAGGAGAGTTAAATGCCGATTACATTTATAAGAGTCCCCAAGTGTTTGTTTTACATTGACATGGACTGAACACCCCAGAACAACCGCGCAGGCTGCATAGCATTAACGATCAAGATAATTTCCTCGGGTTTGAATTTGCGATTTAACTTTGCCGATACTCCGCCAGTGCAGTTGCCGCAACTTTATCGAGCCCATGGATAATAAAATTTGTGATAAGATAATTAAAGACGCTCCAACAGAAGGCCATAAAATGTTAGATGACGATCCTTGATGATGCCAAAAATCATTGAGATGCCGCAATGTATGCAGCGGGTGCTGGGGTTCAACCTTGTGACTTATTATGAGTGGGCTACTCCAAAAAAAGCATTTGTGCCAGTGCGTCCGCCGAGGTCATCAGCTGAATATGCTAATGTGTCTGGCGGATTTTGTTACTTCAATAACATTGCTGTAGCAGCGTTGCATGCCACTTGATCCAATATGGCTTGAATAGGTCGCCATTATTGATTTTGATTGTGATCATGGAAACGGCACTGAAGACCATTTTAAAGACGATCCACGCGTCTTATTTTGTTCTCATTTCAGCATCCTTTTCTATCCTTTTAGCGGAGATTAAACAACTAACGAACCACATCCTCAATATTCCGATCCCGGCTGAAACGTAAAGGACCACTGGATATCGCCCAAATGGTCATGCCTTGGTTGAATAAACTGGATGACTTTGCTCCCCAGATGATTTTTATCTCAGCCGGTTTTGAATGGGCATGCCGAAGATGCATTAGGGCATTTACGCTTGGTCGAGGCAGGACTTATGAGTGGGTACGTTGCAAATCAAGAGTATTGCGACACAAACACTGTGGGGAAAAATAGTCTCTTATTGGCTTGAGGCGGATTACGCACTTTTAGCGCACTATCACGCAGTGTTGTTTCTCATATCAAAAGGCGTTTTAATGACTAACCATCAATTAACGTCTATTCTACAGTTGAAAATACAGCGATACGGGTCTTTCTCCAGCTTGTTAATTATTGCTGTTCCCAAACGGTATGCAAAAAAAACAGGAACATAAGTAACAATCGATTTTTTTTGTAAAAAACTACGGTTTATTCTATACTATTTATGATGATGATATGTATGATGACTTTATTATGATGACGAAAAAGTTGAATGCGAAGAAGTTGTTAACGTTGTTAATAACAGCTATGTAAAAAAAAGTAATTATAAAAAATAGCATCTTATAAAAAAAGCACCTTATAAAATTAGCATCTTATAAAAAGCAATCTTATAAAAAGACCTCTTTGTGATTAAACAGTGCATTAAAAAAACAGTTCACAAAAAACTGGTATGCAGCGTATATTCATGCTAATGCATACACTCGTTGCTTAGCAAAACGCTTTTCGTCTTAGTCAGGTTTTAAAGGAAAAAAAACAATAATGCAATTAACGTCTACTCTTGGAAATTCAGTGTTTGTCTGTATCTCTTGTGTGCTTAGGAAGCACTGACATGGCGTATACAAAAACACCACAGGCCACGCAGATGAGCAAATCGGAATAGGCAATAGCCACAAGGGCGTTAACTTCATTGATACGGCTGAAATGTATCCTTGTGCCGCCTGCAGGTGAAACCTATGGGATTACCGAGCGTTACATAGGAAATTGGTTGGTTCACGTAATCCGAACAAACGTGAAAAACTGATTTATAGCTACCAAAATAGCGGGTCCGGCGTCTTTCCGTATGTGCGCGTAATGCGATGAATCGAGTGGTGCTTCATATCGGACCAAGCGATCGATGACTCCCTTAGCGCGATACAAACTGATTACATAGATGTGTATCAGTTGCATTGGCCAAATAGAATATCCGGCCACACTTCGCGTAAACATTGCCGAACCATGTTAATGGCCACTCAGCAGAATGTAAAGCTGAAAAGAACGTATGAGAGATTATTGTTTTAGGATTTAGGTGTAAAGCCCTTGAAATGTGGGAAAATTAGACATTGGGGGACTATCAGACGATACAAACGTGGGAATTCATACCTAGTTTGAATCTTGTGAACAGTTGGGCGTGGCTAAACCCGTTTTCAATCAAAATGAAATTTAATTTACTACATATAAAAGACTGGCCGATATCTAATTTGAGTTGGTGTGTTTTGAAAAAATATCGCTTATTTACCTTGGTCTCCTTTTGTCGAGTTGGCATGTTGTCGGGCAAAATATTATGGTGGTGCAAGGCCTGAAGGTTAGTCGCTGGACCATGATTCAACGTGCAAGGTTTATTCCGATGACACGACATATTCAGATAACGCGGTTATTGCTTATTGTGATTGTGGCAAAAAAGCATGTATTGACGCCGAGCAAGATGGCTTCTGGCATGGTGTGCTCAAGTTGATGGTGTTCACATCCATATATAATTGAGCTACAAATATGGCGCAATTAAAAAGAGAATATTAATTTGCTTTCGATTTGTCATTATTTCGGAAGCCTATGTTTAGCTTGATTATTGGAGCCGTATTTACAAACAGTTTGCGTCACCATTCTAAGGTCGGTAATCGTCCAATCTTTTTACTATTTAAGGTTGATGTTTTTTAAGTGCGTTCAGGGTTCGAAACCAATTAATTCCATCGAGCCCTAGTTTTTTTTATGAGTGCACCGGACCTCTTGCTTAAAGCGGGGTTTTCTCAAGGTACTATTAATTTTGCTTAACCGTTAGTGTTCTATTAGCCTGTGAGTTAAAAAAAAACTATCGCAAGTGCGTTCTGCAAAGCTAATTTTCTTCTAAATTAATATTGTCCCAAAGGAACGTTCAAATATGATTTCTGTCCGTAATCCGACTCACGTAATAACTAAAAAGGCCACCAACAGTTTGTTGCTCCCTAGATAAAGCTGACTCTCCTAACTTGTCTACCATTGGAAGCATACTTGCCCCGAATTCTCTCTATATTTGTTCAGGCAGTTGAGCATTTCTTGCGAAGGCTTTTGCCCCATTATCGCGAATTAGTCCAACTCTTGTTGAATGCCTTATAACACGGCTTAAAGTGCGTAGAATGAATTTTAAATAATATTTTGCAATGTTAGGTTTTGCACTAAGCAATGAAAAAAAGGACACCTAAGTAATCTAGTAAGCATCGCGTCATAGCTTCGGCTGAATTATCCAGTCTTCAGATCCTTGGCAATTAAAATTAATCACGATTGAACTCGCCAGGAAAACTACGCTTTCCAAAATTTTGTGATACGCTTGTCTTTGCTCATCATTGACAAATCTGCGCTGCGTTCTAATGCAAAATTGCATTTGCGCATCATTTTTGCCTCTGAAGTACGCCTAAATACACAATTTCGCATGGGTAATTGTCGGTTAATTGATTTATGCAAAGCAAAACATTAGACGAATTGGCTTTACTTTTGATCACTTTACGAACTAACTCAGGATTTCATTTTTAGATAATTATTCCAATAACTCTTCTATTGAATCGTTAATATTGGCGTGTGCAGTTGACCATCAGTAAAGGATGTGGTTTTTTTAAGCTACTTGCTGAAATCTAAAAGTGACGTGTTTAATCATTTAATAACATCTTCAAGCAGCACAAAATTAGGGTAAAATCTTCTGATGGCTCAGGCACATCTTTGGATTTCGAAGATATTAGACTTGGTTTCATCGCAGCCTCACCAATTCCGCTGGAAATTACCGTCTTTTGAAGTTTCTTTTCAAATTAGGGTTTTCTGATCGCAATAGTCGACTTTTTACTCATCGATATTAAGAACAATACAAGGATCAGGTCCTTATCGCGAATTGAGTTACAATAATGATATCTAATGGCACTTTAGGGCCTCGCATAAGCTTTGATTTCTTATACTAATGTTACTATAGCCCTTTAGTCTAAGTTATGCATGGATTTGATCTAAGGTTATGTTTTTGTCAAGTCAATTTATAATAAGCTTTGTTGGCGTGCAGGCAAACACAACGCCAAATATAGGCACGAGTTAAACCTCATATAGCACAATAAAAAAACGATTCAATTGTAACATAAGTGTCATTTTTACAAAGCTTATACTGCGGTTTCATATAGTTGGCTTTCATAGAGCCCCCTTCAATGGTGAAAGCATTACAATGCAAAAAAGAAATGATCATACCTGATGCCAATATCAATGGTTGTTACCAACTGCCTAAAGCGCTGCGCCTGTGTTTTATTATGGTAATGCTTAGTTTTATTTTAATTTGCTGTGGCTGTTGGGCTCATAGGTAGCTGGCTTTAAAGAAGCAACTCAAGGAGCAGACGAAAGGACTATTGAAATAGCTGCCAACCAATAATGGGACTCATTATTGGCATGGAATGTTACTGCGCTTTATTTCAATCTCTAGCACGGATTGTCATCATATTATTGTTGCCATTGGTCGCAGGGGAGGGGCTACCATAAGCATTGCTATTCCTTATGATGGATGGGAGCAAACATTGGAACCAGCATCACGAATACGATGTTAGCCTAGGTCATTATTAGTGCAATAAAAGCTGAATCAACGAAGCCTTTAATGCGGCCACCATTCATGACTTTTTCAATATTCTTGCGGTACTTGATTTTCCTTCCTCTTGAAATAATGTTCGGTATTTTTCAACACATCCAGTGGCCGCAATGGTAAGTTTTAGTGCGTCAGGAGGTAACTTCAGAGATGAGGGTTTAATCCCAATCAAACCAGTACCGGGCACCAGTAATTGACTTTGTCAAAGCGCTACTAGTTTAATACTAATTGACATTTATAGCGGGCTGTCGATAAAAAATTGTGTCTGGCGTCTTGCCTCTCATTATTTTCTCTATCACATGGATGGGCAAAATAATGAATCGTTGATGATTGGTCGAGCACAAGAAATTCTAAAAAGTACACTTGGGGAAAAGGCCCTGTTGCCGGTATTTTCGTCGGGGAGCCAATCATGACATATTTTGGTACAGTTCTTCATCCACAACTACATCACTTTGGTTGCCCCCACTTGTCGGGCAACGGTATTGTCACGGCGAGATCAATTTTACCCATTTACTTTGGGAGGGCAAATATTGGGCACTTGTATCACTGCATTAATCGCCGCACTCTGGCGATAGTTGGCCCGAATGCTCAAACTTGCATTGCAGATAGCTTTGTACATTTAGCTTACAATGTGTTGTCGGGTAGTGGTGATTTATGGCATTGCTTTATTGCGCGAAATGGCCGCCGAATTTGTCTTATCCAATTATCACTGAAAGTAGCAGAGCACAAAATTATATGGAATTGCCTATATTGTTGGTGTTTTTCTTCTTCGTACCTCTAAGTGCACTTTTTTTATCTCGTTGAGTTTTATTGGCGCCCATAAAGCAAAAAAAGTCTACGCTTTTGGGACATAGACTTTTGATTTTTATAACAGCGCCATAGGCATAATTAGCCTAAGTACAGCTCTTAAATTGTAAGCAAATCTAGAATGCATTTACTTTCCACTTGAGAATTGAACTCGTGTCATGTCACCGTCGGCGCCAGTTTTTCAATTTCTCTGGTTGCTTGTTTGATTTCGCCACCTACTGTAATTTTTTGGGTAGGTGAATATAACAAGTTAAGCACTGATGCTATTGGTGCTTTCAGTCGGCTTTTTTTTTTTTTTTTGATGTGGCCTTGTTTAACGCAACATTGTTATCAAACTATTTAAGATTGAAATTAGCTAAAGTTTTTGATGCGCAATTTTTACTGTCCAAAACATGGCGATAAAGGCAATTGAGTTAGGCTTGTTGAGTCAATGGTTTCCTCTAAGTTGCCATTTTGGCATCTCTTACTGCACCATTGATGTTATTTAGTTGCAAAACATATCGGCCCAAAAAAAAAAACCTGAAAACCTGTTGTAAGAGGACAAGCGAATATCGTCCTTTTTTTCACCAACTTTTTGATTTTTGAATTAAGGGCTAATACCGGTTGAAGAGGACTTGAGTTCATCAACTGGAAACGAATGTGGTTCATTAGCTTAAAATTGACGGGGACTTATTACCTGGCAAACTGGAGAAAATTGGCCCCCCAATCGCTGGTATGGGTTAATAACGAAACAAACGCATTCAGGGAATAGCGGGGCCATCATCAGCCACCCCCAATTCCTAAGCCACCACCACAAAAGGCCGTTTGATTCGTCGTTTTCTGAGTTCTCTAGCCGCAAAATTTCCAAGATCCTGTTTTTATATTTCACAAGAGCCTGAAACGGGCAAAACGCGACACCATCAGTTGTGCAACCAAAATTCAAGTTGATTCATGCACGTTTTTTTAACGTCCTGAAGGTTTGAATCTCTCCCTCCTTT
>Ga0163217_1030255_pt1 | contig 11345 bp, 15 predicted proteins | sample SynspAceP_FD_185933 | JGI IMG/M metagenome (GOLD analysis project Ga0163217, IMG submission 185933) | Saline lake microbial communities from Ace Lake in Antarctica - Synechococcus sp. Ace-P (PacBio error correction) | ecosystem: Environmental > Aquatic > Non-marine Saline and Alkaline > Saline ... | reverse complement strand
ATTTATTGTTAGATCTTTGCATTTACTAGAAAGCAGTTCGATTCGAGAGAGAAGGATTGAATTCCGGCAGCAACAAGTTCAACCACCTCTTGCTGCCTTCTACACCGTCAAAGATAGGCGAAAGGCTTTGGTGGTGATATCGCTGATTAGCTGAGCTTGATATGCGGCCGATTTCCTTCTTCAGAAAGCAAAGGCATTCGGTGACAGTGGCACTTGCTGACACTACGTGACATTGTGCTTCGTAGGCAAAACGCCACAAATGGGAATTCGGAAAATGAAGAGAGAGAGAAATACCGCAGCTACTCAACAGATCACCTCAGAATAGAGGATGTACGGTACTGCAATCAACCCAGGTGGTACAGACACTCTACAGAACCGTATCTGACTCTTTACCGTCATATTGGAATACGAGTCATTCCAAGAAGGGCTTACAATATGGTCTTTGACAGGCCATGAGACAGGGATTTCTTGCGAAAAAGTGAACGGAGAGCTGTGACTGTCAACTCGCCCCGAAGCGATCAAATGTTTGATCCATCGCTGCCGTCTCCCCCGCTGGAAGACTGCCCCCCTGCTCCTGCGGGCTGAACGCAGCTTCAAGCGTTCGTTGGGGATCGACTCCTCTCGGAGCAGCTGGATTGGAGCTGAGAGGCGGCGAGCGCTCGGCGTTCGGGGGCGCCTCGGGGCGGGCAAACCCTGTTGTCGGCCTGAGCCCTGCTCGATTTCCGCTGCAAGCCGGCAGATTCATCTGCGCGGCGCCCGCCGGCGTGTGGTCTGCCCCCGGCTGGCGCGCGTGGGTGCTTTATCTCACCCAGGGCCCCGTCGCCCATGGGGGAACGGTGGAGGCGAAACCTGCGCTCACCCCTGGTCATTCAGAGCGGCGCCGGGCGGAGGGCTGCGCGCGAGCGGCCGAATTGTTGGCGGCCCTGGGGCGTGATCCATCGTTCCTGGCTAGACGCGAGCGGCTTCAGGCGGCGGCTTGCGTGTTGGCGCTGTGCGGGCCTGCACTCGATCCATCGTGTGCTTGCTGGATGAACGACGGACCTCCTGAGGGCCACCACCGGCCCGTTGAGGGCCTGCTGATCGCCTGGCTCGGCGCAGGGCCTCGCGCGGCGCCGTGTTTCACGCCTTGCACAGTGGAATCAGACGGCTTCGCCAGTCGCACCTGGAGCTCGACCGTGACGCACAACCAGTTCGGGGGCATTCTGACGCTATAATCACGATGGCGCCGCCTTGGCGCTCTCCGCCCTGTGTCTGGGTGAACGTGGCGCTCTCGCAGCGTTGCGGCTGGCTGGCGCGCGCTCTGGTGGCTCGGGTGCGGATCGGTGTGCAGGTGCTGCTGGTGGCTTCGTGTCGGGAGTCGGCTTGCCGCACAAGACAACGCGCGCTGATCGTGCTGGTTGGGGCGGCGATGGCCATGATCGGAGTGCGGCCGTGAGCGCACCCGGCGCCGCTTTCGGGATCTATATCAACAGGCTGCTGTCGGTGATGGCGGCGGCGCCTTGCGTGACCGGCTCTGCAGTGACAGGCTGATCAGCCCAAGCCTGGACCCCCAATATCTGATTCCTGGCTGGGATGGTGCTGCCGGAACACGCTCACGGAATCTCTGGGGCCATCGCTATGGAGGGGTTGCGCAGCGGCCGCGCTCGGGGTGGAGCGGGCCCTGGCCCTCCGGCCCCGTTGGGAGGCCTTGCAGGAGGTGGTGCGCGACAGCCATTTCCGCGGCCATGATCCCCACCATCAATCGATGGGTTGGTGGATGGGGCTGCGTGAGCTGCGGTGTGACCGGCAGATTCCTCAGGAGCCGCGCTGGCCGCGCGTTCGTTTAGATTGTGATTGTCCTGTTCATGATCGCTTCTTCACGGCTTGGGGTTTTCGGGTGTGGCTGGCCTACAGCGCTCCCAGCGCGACCATCAAATGCGCTCGATCGTGACCAGTGTTAGCAAGCAGGTGGGAGGTGCTACTGTGCGATGGGTATGGCATGGAGGGAATTGAGGACATGGGGGGCATGGGCCATGTTCTCCGCAGATAGATCAAGGGAACAACAGTTGATTTTTCACTTGAGAAATTTTATTGGGCCACTGCGCCGAGCGTTGTTTCTATGGCGTGATTGCATATGGCGGGCTTTGTTCTGAATTAACATCTGAACTGACCTCCCCAAATTGTGGATTGCTATTGCGATTGTTTATCGGGTTACGTGCTGAACGCAGTGAATCGATCAGAAGATTGGGAGTTGAGCTGATCCGGCTGCAGGCAGGCACGGCAGTGGCATGTTTCTTGCTCGAGCGAAAGTTTTTGGCTTGAGCAGAACAGCAGAGTGCCGACCCTTGCCTGGCCGCGCCGGAGCTCCCCACTGGCAAATCACAACAGTTTGTTGTTTGCAAAATTGCTACTTGGTCTATTTAGTATCACGGATTGTCGTTTTATGGGCAGCATCGATTCACCGGCTTTGGCGCCTCGTGTTCCCCTTGCCGAGGAACCGAGAGGCTCGGGTCGCACAGTAGGGTCCGCGATGGCCGCGGTTGGAATGAGAGGAGCCTGTTAGCTGGAGGCAGCATGAGCGCTCAGAGGCCTTGCTGGAAAAGAGACCTGACGAGCATGGGTGTCCTCAGAGAATACACTGCTGCCGCTGGTGCCTAGGTCCCTCGGCCTAACATGCGGTGGAGGAGCGCTGGTGATTTCAGGGGGGTGCCTTAGCCAGGCATCCGGGTGGAAGCACCGGCAGGCCCCGGCCCTCCCGGGCACCTCCCGGCTGGAGCCAGGTGCACGGCTTGGCTGCTGCATGACTGCAGCATTGGTTCCAGCACCCGCTTCGCGCGATGCGTGGGCCTATGCCGCGCTAGGCTGAGCGACGCCATGACCGACACCCCGCCGCCCCACCTGCGGCAACAGACCCTGCTGACGCCGGTTTCTACACCACAGAAATCACATGCGCCGCACGATCTGGAGCCCGCGGCCGGCACTCTTCGAGCCCGTGTCGCCGAGATGGGGCGTCCGCAACGCCGCATTTCGGCGCAAGGCGCCGCTCCGTCGTTGTGCGCCTGGGCCCGAGGGAAGCAGCTACGAGAGCTTACTGTTGCGCTCCTGGTTTCGAGTTCTTCGTTTTCCTGCTGTTCAAGGAGCTCTCCGGGCTTTCTGGGCGACGGTTCCGACGGGTCGCCTGTTTCAGTGATGGCCCGTGTGAGGCCGCCATGCGGATTTTCACTCACCGGCGATGTTGCCACAATGGATCGATTACCAAAAATGAGCACGAAGCGGCATCACCTGTTCCCACTCGGGCTTTTACAGTCTTCCTGGTCTGAAGATCGGGCTATGGCGTTCTTGACGCCGGCCCTCAAGGCCCATCCCGAACAACGCCTTGTGCCGCGTTCGGATTTCTTCGCGCCTTCGGTTGCGGACGAGAATCCCACGGCGACATCTTCACCTGGCTATCGCTGTGCCAGGATGAAGCAGGCTTCCGCGCAGCTGTCAGCGTTTCTTCTTGGTTCGGTGTTTTTCACCACGCCTCACCGTCGCGGGCGGCAATTTCTATGGATCTGGGCATTGTCCAGCCTGTTCGACGCCGAGGTGAATGCGCCGGACAACCGCACCGCCCGGCCGCTGCTTCCCTGGGTCGTTCGGACCTGCGAGAAACAGCGTTTGGGACCTGCGCGCCGCTGGTGGCTGTTCCAGGGAGATTCAGCGCCCAAGCTGGCGGAGTTCCCCGCTGCAGCGTGGCTGAGGCTGCCCTTTCGCAGGTTGGCTGCTCCGTCGAGTTCACCCAGCCGATGCAGCAGCAGGGGCGGATGAGCCACGCCGTATCCGCTCTATCCAGCGCTCGGCGCTCTTCCCATGACCGTTCCATCGCCGAGGACCACGTGTGTTCTCGGCTGATGGACCCGCGTGCGGGTGGCGTGATGTGCGCGATTCCTTCCAAGGCCTGCTCCGCTTGCGCGTTGATTGGCCAGGTTCGGCTCGATCGTGGGCGGCATCTACGCGCGCAACACCCCCAACAGAGCCCTGATTTCTCTTCCTCGCGCTTTAATTGGTTGGCGTGGCTGCGGGCTATCAGCTGGGCCTGTTCTGACCGCCGACATGCTTGCCTGCGGATTCGCGGTCTGGGCCCTGGCGTGACGAGCGCTTCGCGGGTGTGCAATGTGTGAAACGCAGATGCGGCAGGCGAAAGTTCCAGGAGCCCCGACGCCTACGGCCCGCAAGACCTGGTCGTACGGTGTGTGTTCAATTGTCGTTGCGGGCAATTCCAGCCGGCTACTAACACCGACCGGGCTGGAGTTGACCGTTCCGACTGGCTGGGGATGCCGAGATCGGGAGCTGCCCCGATGGACGTGTTGTGGCGTCAGCCGCTGCCCGCCCTACCCAAGGGACTACCCTGGCCGGCCCTGGTTCGACGTGCCTCGACATTCCCGCCTCGCGTTGGTGGGCGCGCGCCGCGATGGAACACCCGTGGAGTCCGCGTGCCGTCACCACGAGGCTGGGGCGGCATGAGGATGGGTCCAAAGCCCCTCCAGAGGGCCTCTGCGCCACTGTCGCGCGACGTAGCCAGGGATGGGCAGCTCTGCTCCAGATAAAGGAGACGTCCATCGGCTACGATGGCACGAAGCGGGCTGAGCGGTATCACCGCGGATCGGCAGGCGAACAACGTTTGGCCAACGCCAGGAAGATGCGCCCGGGCACCTAGCGGGCGCAGCAGCATGCAGGGCGGCCCCCGGCGCGGGGAAGGACGGCAGAGCATGGGCGGCGTTGCAACGAACATAGCCCGGCGCTTACAATAATAACGTCGCGTAGCGTTGTTCGTTCGTATACCCGGCCTTGGCGTCCGATCGCGTGCACCAAATGACAACCCCTCCCAGCCCGATTGCCGACAGCCAAACCCCCGACGAGGATGCCGTAAGCTTCGGCACCGCGGTGCGCGCTGCATGCGGACGATCGGTGCCGCACCACCAGGCCAAGGTGACCTAATTTCTCCGCCGCTCCATGCTTGAACGGGCAGGCCCACCACTGCATTTGGCGGCCTGATCGCGACTGGGCCCGTAGCCTATCGAGCAGCACGGCGAATGGGCGCCGCCTCGGTGGCCGATTCCTGGGGCACTGGCCTCGCAGCCAGGCCTGGCAGGCGGAGCCTGGCGTCGCGCCTCCCGGAACGCCCCCTCAGCGCTGCGTCGTTGGCAGGGGCACTTGACCTAGGCAGCAGGCCTGGCTTCCTGCCAGTGTACGTCGTATGGCAGGTGACTTTCGCGGTTAGGAGCTGAGCTGACAGCCAACGCTTGGCGGCCAGCTCGCCTGGTCACTTTTGGGTTTCGATCGGCGATCACGGGCTCAAGCGGCCTGCTGACGGCTTTGAGCAGCTTGAATCGAGGCGTGAGACGGGAGCAGATGAAGTGTCCGAGGAGACCGTGGTGCCTTTCCGACCAGCGCTGTGGCCGAATGCCGGTGGGGGAGCCTGAGCTGATCACGTCGCAGGCCCCGCCCCTGCGTCGCCGCTTCCGCACTCCATGACGCCCTCTGAGCGTCTGTCCGTTGCGTTGTTGTCAGACGACGCCGTTTCGCTACACAGCTTCACCCACGCCGCAGTTCCACACAGTGGGACGCAGAGCGGCGCGAGCTGGGAAGACCAGCCGGACGACTTTCTTTACTCACATCACTTTTCTGCCGCAGCTGTGGTATGCGGCGCACGGATTCACCGCAGGCAGGCGCAATGTGGGGGCCACTGCAGGCTTGGCGGGGATGGAGCTCATGGGCAGTGCTTCCGGCCAGCGCGGCGGTGCGCTGCACTGGGTGGTCGGCACACACGACCTCGCTGGCCCGAAGGCCCGTGGCCCTGATCGAGCGCAACTTGGACCTGGCCCCGACTGGAGGCTGGATCGAGTGACAGAGTTCCCAGCCGCCGATGGGTGCAGGCTGCGGCGCTGAGGTTTCAAGCGCTCAGCTTCGCTCCAGGACGCGATACCAGGTGCAGCGGCCGTCACGGATGTGCCGGTCGTTCAGTGCGGGGCGTGGCTGGAGGCGGGGCGGTTCGAGAGTGTGATTGGAATTGATCTGCGGGGCTTGCCACGTTCAGATCACGGAGCGTCTTCGCACCACGATGCCTAGTGGTAGGTGCAGCCGATCGTGTGTCGCTGGTCGCTTCGCCTACTACCCGGGCGTGCTTGCAGCGGCAAGATCGCAGCCGATGATTGCCAGCAGCGAGGCGGTTGCGGATGCGCAGGGGCCTACGGGCCTTCACCAGATGGCTACTCGCCATCGGCTTGGACCTTTCTTGCTGCCGGCGACAGTGGCGCGGCGGCAGCCAGGAGTCTGCACGGAATTTCCAGGGGTTACACCCGGAGGTGGAGCTTGAGTCTGCTTCGCGATCGGACGTCACGGCGTGCCAGTACCCCGCTTGTTTCAGCCAGAACCCGCGGATTCGGCTCTACGCCGCCCCTGCGGGCGGCAGCTGCGGGGAGGGGCTGGTTGTTATGGATCAGAGGTGTTGCTGCGCCGCAAATCATTCGCGGGCTGATGTGCGATTTCGATTGACTTCCGAGCTGAGCCTTGGAAGGGCGTGGATGCCCCCCGCCGCTTTGCCCGTATGGGGGATCTAGGGAACTGGAGTGGATGGCTCGCGGGTGGGCAAATGTGATTGAACGGTGTGAGCCTGAGGGCCGTGGTGAATCGCAACCGATTGCGCCGTGTTGATCCCAGGCAGCGGCCAACGGCGCGGTTCACGCCTGGTTTAGCGGCCTGCCTCAGGCTGGCGCCAATTCCGCACGGCGGGTGGGGGGTGTCGCGCGGTGGGGCGGTAAGCGGCGTAGCTGGGATGGACCCCGCAAAAGCCTGGCCGTCTCCCGCCGCGCTTGTTGCTAAAACCACCACAAAAAGCAAGCAGCAGCCCAGACTGCGCCAGGCTGCCGGCGCATGGCCGACACCAGGGAGCAGTCACGCGATTAGGTAGAGGGGATGCCGACCAGCGCCGTAGACACCCTCCGTACAAGAACGGGATGGCACGCTCCGGATAGGGGGCTGGGGCTGTCGCCAGGTTGAAGGTGCCATTGGGCGCCAGCAAGACCCACCACCACAGTGATGTCGCCGACGCAGGCCGCAGGCGTTTCGGCCAATGGATCCCAGCCAGCGGGGCATGCGGACAGTTACAATGGGCGCGATTCAGCGGCATCTGGGGCAGAAGCACATTCACATGGCGGTGTTCACGCAGCCCTGCAGGAGAACCCCGGCTTTCGATCGTTCGCCCACTGTTCCATGTCGGCTCGCCTGAATGGGGCCAGTTTCTCCCTCTTATGTATAGCGCATGAACATGGGGTTGCAGTGGGTCGTATGCGCGCTAAATGCCATCCCGTATGCCGGAGTGAGCGGGAGATGGAGTCTGATACTGGCGTGCCGAATCAGCGGCCCAGCTTTCGTGCGTGAAGAATCAACGCGATCCCGATGCTGTTGGATCCGTCCTGAGGCTGCCGTATCTCAAGGGCGTGGGATGGAAAGCCCGCGTCTTGCGCCGCTGAGATGACGGCGAGCGAGCCTTGCATCGTGGGTCTTCCTTCGCTATATTAATTGCATTGTTGCTCGCATCGATGGCTCTTACCGACTTGATTACTCGCCCAAGTCAGGATTGGAGATGTCCAGTCTGATCTGGTACGCGCCCGGTCGTCCCACAGCCAAGAGGATGAGCACGGCTGAAGTTACGCTTTATTGAGGCGCGCTGGAAGCAAGGGCGTTCGCTTGTTGTTGGCGTGGCCCAAAGCATTCGGCAATGTGGTCGCGTGAGTACACCGCCAAATACAGTTCAACGGGCACTGTGGTGGCAGGCTACACGCTGCTTGACTCAACATGATGAGTTTGAATCAATTGTCGGTAAAAGGATCCGCCTGTCCCGTGGCGCGAGCGAGCGCGAACGATGAATCCCACACGTCACCTCTGTGGCCGCTGGGCCCAGAGGGACAAAACAGGGAAAAAACGGCGATGGCCCCGATTGACGTGACCATCGCCGGTTTGACAGTGTGGCGCGGCGCCGGCTCCAGCCGATTCTACAAAGACGTTCGGCATTGGTGTTTACGCAGCGTGGTTCGGCCTGACGGCGCAGAACACAGGCGCCGTGCGCTGTTGACTGCCGCCCGCGATGATTCGCGGCAAGATTGCGGCATTATTCGCTGATCTTGGATGTTCCGGGGCGTCACGGCTGCTGGGCGACCGCGCGATCGTAACCGTGGCAGACGGTCCTGGGCCGGTTGTGGCGCTTTGCGATCGTGTGGATAAGATAAGAAATACAAGGTGACGAAAAGTAAGGGAATGCTTTGTTGTCACGAAGATGCTTTTTCAGCCATAATAGCAGACCATATGTTAGAACAATGGGTAATATCCTAACTCCAACCTTGCAACGAAAGCGGACAGAATTTATGAAAAATAAACATCCCAAGTGGCAAAAAAAAAATAGAAAAAAAAAAAAAAACAGGATCAGCACAAATGTAATGCAAAAGGGAAGGCAAAAATAGATAGAATTACGAGAGAAAGAGCGCAGCACGAATTCTGTATAGAAAGAAATAAAAAAACATATGGTCATTGTGATGGCGAAAACGAATGGTGTAGAAATCTACTTAACGTTAAAAAGCACTATTATGAGAATAAGAAAACAAGAGAAAAAAAAGTCGAGTGAAAAAACAACACAAAACACGGCAAGGACTAATTAGACTATCAGCCCGTTGCGACAGGATTATGGACCAAGAAGGGAATGGATCTGGCCGGACAGAATCAAGCTCAGAACAAGCCGATGAAACCCTATCTGCATGGGAAGAGAGATACGCGACGGCCTTGTTCTGCACGCTCGCGGCCCCTGGACACGGACCGCGTGCCTCATTTCATACGTCTGGACCCTGTCTGCACCGTGGCAGCCACTGCGATGTGATCGACTCTTTCCTGTCGCTTCCCGCACAGCGTCGTCCAGACGCACACCGACGAAGCCAGTTTTCGGTAGGGCCCCTCCCGTGTGATGTCAATCTCACCGCCCCGTTCATCTGGATGATCACCTCGCATTTCACCTTTCTTGATTAGATCGTCGATCCAGTGTCGCCTTCACCTGCCTTTGTGTCCCTGGGAGTTTTCAATCCAAGGGTCCGATTGCCGCACCATCAGTATCCGTGAATGCCAGCGTGACTACTTCAATTGCGCCGATTTCGAGTATTGGCGGTAACGCCAGCTTTGTGGCGGCCAATGCGGGTGTCCCTTGATCTGGTGAGTCGAACGCTATGAAGCTTCACCTGAGCTCTTCAGCCCTGCACCGCTAGCTGGCCTCCAGATAGATACGGGCTTGTTTCACTATAATGTCAGCCTTGGATGGGCTCCAAGCGTGAAGTTGCAACGTTGCTTTTCTGACCCTTGCAGGCGGGGGCTGTACAGCATAGATTTGCTTATGGTTAAAATGCTTTGTCAGGACTTGCACAGAGGCGAGGTAAAGCTCTCTGAAGCATTCAACGGCGAATTGTACGCCGCATGAGCACGAAAGGGGTGATTCACCCGCCCACGTCACCGGCTATGTCCTGGTGGCATGTGATCCTTGCGCCCGTTCGCCCTGGGGAACGGATGTCAGTGATCTAAGATCCTGCCTGGAGGTTATCCTCGATACGCGGGCACGGTATGTATCTGCAGGATCATCGTCGACTTGTTATGTTGCCTCCTGGGGGTAGATTGCCATCTGGCTGACTCCTTTTACGGATGTCCCATGAGGATTTGGGGGTATAACTACGGCATGTCGCTCGGGACCCCTATTCGGCGGTTGATTGAAGGATTTCGAGGATACGCTATCCATTGCCCCGAATATGGAGGCTCAGGTGTTGATCGATCAGGTCTGGATTCACACCTCCCAGTGACCCTATGGTTTGCTGGAGGCGTCCTCCAGCCGTTATCACCCCAAATCAGACTGGTATGTTGGCATGACCCACGGCGACATGGCTCCCGCCCCAACTGGTTCGCCTCTGGGACCACGCAGCGCCCCTCGCCGCCAATCGCACTCTGCGGCGGCGCCGCCCCCCACTTACTTCCTCGCCACTTTCGCTCGGCGCCGCAACTCAACACTGGCACTTAACCGAGGGTCGCTGGAAGCCGTGTCAGATCTGGCCGCCCTTCTCGCTGGCACAAGGGCGATCGACCGCGTTTCCCCGCCTCGGACGCCCCGTGAACTTCTCTTCTCTCCCTCCCTCTGCGACTAACCCGGCGCGGCCCCCGGAACGTGGGAACTTACCTGACCCGCGATCTCCGCCCCGTCCCCGATCGCTCGCGCAGCGTTTGTTGAACAGTTTCTGTCGCATGAGGTGTTCGAGCGGTGCCTGCATCGGGCCTGTTGGATGGTATCCCACGGGGCGTGAGCTGGCAGTGGCTTCTCGCTGAGGATTCAATCTCTCTTCGGTGCCTATTACAGCTGAAACCGCTGCACCTCGCCTTACAACAGCTCTTCTGTGCGGACTGCTCCTGTCGATGACGATGCTGCGAGAGGTGAGTTAGCGCACCCTCAGACAACTTTCCGGACCAGCAGGCAGCTGGATGGTGGGAAATCACGATGGCACCGGTTCGCTTCGCGCTGACTGCACCGATCGCACGGCCAGCCTATCGGAGTCGCGTATCACATATGCGGCTCTGCTGACCTGTCTCCCCGAAGCCCTCTGCCTTATTCAGGGCGATGAGCTGGGTTTGCCGGGAACTCGGATTCGCGACCATCCCGAGGACGGAATTCGGATCGTTCGGCAAGCGCTCATCGTTCTGCCTGGTTCGTGCGGCTCCCACACGCCCTGGGGCAGGTTTTCTGCGGCCCTGGCTGCCTATCCACGTTCGGGAACGGGCTTCTCGGCGGTGGATTACGAATGAGTCCAGCTCTGCTCAACACCTGGCGCGGCTGGCTGCCTGGAGCGTTATTTTAATACCGTTTCAGGAGCCCTTGCTGTTTGCTGCGCGGCGACTCCGGGGGAGCGTTGTGTTTGCTTTCCATCTCAGTGGCGCTGGGGCGATTTCATCCTACGGATGTGTCTTGTTCGATGCCGGCCGCCTCCGTTGTTGATCCGTGCGCGTGACGGCTGCGGCGTGGCTCATGTTTGGTGCGGAGGTTCTCGATTGGTCTCTACGGTGCCTTGTGGGACGCTTGAAAGCCTCGAAATGCTTGGTGGCGTTCGCGGTATGCTACAGGATCTATCGCGTAGTTTCTATGGCAGCTAGGCTGTGTGGTCGTGTTGGCGATCTTAGAGGCATTATCCCAGATTCCCTATGTCGGCTTCCCTGGCGTCGATTGCGATCTGGGTGTCCCCTTCTACTTATCGCGATGAAGGATTGCATGCGTGAGTGATATCGCCAGGTCGATCCCTTTGCAAACTCTGATG
>Ga0163217_1116393_pt1 | contig 11346 bp, 12 predicted proteins | sample SynspAceP_FD_185933 | JGI IMG/M metagenome (GOLD analysis project Ga0163217, IMG submission 185933) | Saline lake microbial communities from Ace Lake in Antarctica - Synechococcus sp. Ace-P (PacBio error correction) | ecosystem: Environmental > Aquatic > Non-marine Saline and Alkaline > Saline ... | reverse complement strand
TTGCCCTTGGACTATCAACGCGCAGTCTCATTCCAGTCAGTATTAATTGGCGGTCCGGTTTGTCATCAATTAAAAAACGATACTATCTGTCCATGTCTTTAGTTTATCGGGTGATGCAGGGTTGCGTAAACATTGCTGCTTTTTTTCACAACCTCGGGCAGGCGCGTTATTTGGCTTCAAGCCTATCCGTGTGCCCACCAGAGGGTTCAGTGCGACGCCAGGTCTCCCACATAGCTTACCCAGTTGGGCCAAAACGCAGGTCATGTTAATGGGGTCGAAATTAAAATTCATTAGCAGGGTTAAAACTCACCTTACTCACTTTTTTCATCTTGGATGACGTATTACCGATATTTTTGCTTTTGCCCTCATTTAAAACTGGGGGTCGCGGCTTCTTAAATTGCTTGTCAGGAATTGTAGGCATTAATGTCATTATTATTGCAGATATGCATTGTTCAATTCGTTCGCAAAAAACCCGTGTCTGCGGTGATGATAGTTTGCGCTTTTTAAGATGTCTCGCAATAGCTAAACGCCTTAACCGCCACTTGAATACTTCAAGTACAGGGCTGCAAAAGTGTGCGTTGTTGGGGATGTCTGGGCCGCTTACAAACACTGGGCATCAAACGATATTTGGTGTTTTTATCCCACCGCTGCCACCGTTGTAGCCTTGAATGGTGCCCCTTACTGGTTGGTAATCTTGGCTGATTCATTATTCACTAATATTGCTCTTCACTTCTGTGTGGCTGTTACCTGTCCATCCGCGGTGCGCGTAGCCTTCTTTAGAAAAGGTGTCTATCTTGTCATTGCGCTTTATTCAAGGTATCGATGGTTTGTGCAGTACGATGTTTTACGCACTTCATCGCAGAACTCCATACTTATTCAAGCTTCTCATGGCTCGTCCATTGATAGCGGATTTGGCGTTTAAGCGTTCGCACGTTTTTCTTTCCATCCTGTTTAAATGTTGCCAGACCATTCCTTTGCGCGTTTCGATGGATTTACATCCGGTCTATGGCAAACCAATTTCATTGCACAATAAACCTTGGGTATGCATAGCACAGCACTTGCTCAAAACGCTCTCAATCTCTTTTTTACGTCCACTGACAAAGGCCTGCAATGGCGTAAATGCGGCACAGAATCACACGACAAGGCTTTAAATATTTCACATTGTTTCACAAACCACCACTGGTGAATTTCACGCTTGAAGTAATGCCTTTTGGAATAGGCAAACCAAAATGATTTTCAATAACGCTGTGGATCATAACCGCAGGACGGCCAGTTGGCATCATTTGGTACTTGGATAAACAACCGATATGTCTAACCTATTATCAATTTCAAATGATGAATGGGCATGTTTCGAACGTACCTGATTGAAGGTGGTCTGAAAGTTGAGTCACAACCATGGAATTTTGTTGATAATGAAGTGGATTAAAACGTGGCATCACAGGCTCTGCTGCCAATTGATAATACCTATTGATCACAACGATGATCTGTGGGAAGTGAATTTTAGGTGGTTTTTTGAACTATTTTAGGGTTTTTCTACAGCCTCAACGCTTAACATATGGTTTTTAGGAGCGCTTTACCAGCGAGTAAAATTCCCACCATGATGTTTTTGTTATTCTGCCGTTTGAACCAATATAAAATTCTTCACTTTTTCAATTCCAATCCACAAATATTTTGTGAAGCAACTAAATTTTGTCAACACCATTTATTGATTAGATAACTTATTACCAGCTTTCATTGTTTCTTTGTAACTTCTAACAGCATTATCGTGAGTTTTCTGGAAGGGAATTTTGGTATTGCATATCAAATTTACTTACAATATTATATATTTCTGCTGATCTGCCCTGTACATCATCAACCAGCAAATAAACCCGGTTCGATAGAGTAGTTTTCAAAACGAAAGTAAAGTTTTATGTCGCCACGGTCGTATAAAGTTTTTGATTTTCTGTCTCTGAAACACAGCTATAAAGACCACTATCGTTTAATAAGTAAGCTTTGATTTCAGTAATATTCTTGCCGTTGCTAGATAAGACAACAAACAACTTCGGCCTTGAGTTTTTAAAAGGGCAAAGTCCAAACTTGGACAAACTCACCATCCTTGTTTTTTCTAACAGGTACTGTTGGCCGAGATCTCGGGATCAAATCCTTTTATACTCATAATTTAAATTCATAGCCCCTAGGCAACTTAACGCCCCAATATTTGCCGACCGAACGAGCGCAGCGATTTGAAGGTCGGAATAATGGTTTGTTATTGTGTTTTACTGAAGCCATTCCATCTTTATGTGACTCTATTTTGATTTCATTTAACTTCAGTATTCACTGGGTTTCAAGAGCAATGATTACAACTAAACAGCCCACATTCCACTTTTTGTATAAGAACGAACCGCTAAATAGTATATTGCCTAGGCCTATAAAATTTATGGCCGCATCTAGGGCAAGTGAAAAGTGATAACCTTATAGTAAGAAAAAGCCAAATACCCATCCCCAATGAGCCAATATTCCTAGCGTGGGGAACACAACAGAAATTAACCACTCCAATAAAGAATATATAACACACGGCCACCTATATGAATGACATTGTCAGATCTTAGTTTTTAAGTTGTTCTCCAATCCGTCGAAATATTCTCCAATGTCTAATTCCTGATTCAAACACATAACGCTGAACATTAACGGTGGAAAACGCGGAGCGCTTTTGGGCGAAGCCAGCGAGTGATTATTCCAGTTGATGTTTTTGTTATTGCGCCTGACCTTAATGAAACTATCGCGGCTTGACGCCTGCCTGTTAACAACAACAACATGGATTAAAATTATTACCACACTGGTAAAAAACAACCTTGATAAAAACTGGCAACGAAAAATTGCATGTTAGTTGGACAGTTTTGACTAAAAGCGCTGGAAGTTTATAAAAGGTTGTTGGATTAAGAAAGCAAACGGCCGGTTGCCAAAAGAGCACTAGCTAACACAAACATTTTGAACCTTAAAAACTTACTTACCGATTACTGACCAACAAGTGGTAAGGCTAAAGCGCTATTAACGCCTACAATAACGGAAAGCAGAAGCGGCAGCGAGGCTTTTCCCATGAGCAAAGCGAATGATGTTTATTTGTTTTGTTATGTGCGTGCTAGAAAAGAGCATTACAAATAATGCCCATAAAAAAATGAGCACTTCCTATCGTTTGCAAACGGCTGACTGACGTTATTTTTGTACAGTAACTGAAAGGTAACCAAGGATTGAATGAAACATAGCCATTAAAAGAGGCAGAGGAAAGAGACCATTTCAGTTTGGTAAATTTTAGGTGAAAGGGCGCACTAGCCTTAAAAATAATAGTAGGATGTTATGATATAAAAAACATCTGAATAGCTAGATATTTAGGAAATGTACCAATAGCTGACTCTAGCTTATTTTTCATCGAGACTTTCCCATATTCAAGAAGCACATAACGCTTAACATATGGGATTTTTAGGAGCGCTTTTTCAGCGAGTAAAATTCCCACCATGATGTTTTTTTGTTATGGTTTCATGTTTAATACAACCATTTTTAAATGAGCGACAAGTTCCTTTAGTAAGAAAGTCGAATAACCTACACAAATAATATAGTAAAAATAGCACCCAGTCCAAAAAAATATGGCCTCTTCTGTTTTCATATATTCGGCTCGGGAATAACAAAACTTTTACCCACACTTTTTAAACAAATTTTTGTTGAAAACATGTCGCATGAGCTCTCCCACCACTTGAAAACATAGAAGTATGCGAAGAAAAACCATAGGCAAGCTTACTAATGCCACCTTTCTGGCCGCAAGAAGGCAAAAATAATACATCAACCTAACAAACCCAATGAAAAATGGGGATATGGTTGTAAAATGGAATCAACCTTTGACCTCTAATTATTCCTTTGAACATAACGCCTTTGATTATGGGATTTTAGGAGCCGCTGTTTTAGCGAGTAAAATTCCCACCATGTGCACTTGTTAGCTGTATTTTTATTTCGTTTCTGCAAACGTACCACACTGGTATTTCATTCTTATTGACATTCTCCATGTCAAAATATTTACAACCAGTTCCTTGATTAGCTGGAACTAATATGTTCCTCCATTGAATGAAATAAAACAATCACCAAATCGAATTTTGTTTAGTCGCGAAATATTTGAATCGTCAATAATCTTTAGTAGTTCAGGTTTTTTGGTTGAACCGATAGTTATTTCTGAAAGCCCAACAAAAAAAATAAAAACGAAAAAGCTGCAATTAAAAAAAATAAACGCGAAATATTTCACTTTGGGTTTCCTGTGCCCTTACAATACAGCTAACGCCCAAGCAGGGATTTTATGAGCGTTTTTTCAGCGAGTAAAAATTCCCGCTGACTTTGTTTGTTAGCTGACATGTTATCCCTTTATTTTTTCAGAAATGAAGATAACAAAGTATAAGTAACACTAGAAGATGCCTGACCAGTAATGATAAAAAAGAAAATAACCCACCGCATGAGTGCATTCTGGTTCCACACTTGGTTTGCAATACAGAACATAGATAAAATCTTACGATGACAGTGGTTAAGATTGCTCAGTGCAATAAGTGACAGAGTAAGCAATTAAGTCTCTTTGTTTTTGATTAGAGTTACTAAGGCAAACAATTAAAACGACGGAATTGCGACCATTAAAAAATGGGTCATCTGTACTCCCTTGTTTGATTTTGGCAAGCTTAACGCCCTGCTAAGGCGGCAGTTGCGAGTTGTTGGCGAAAGCCAGCGAGTAAAACTGTCCCGCAGCGTGATTTTTTGTGCGTCGAACTTGAGCAGTTTGTTAGGTGTTTACTTTTACGCAAACGTTAGCCCACTTTTCTAAAAAATAGGAATATACAAATATCCACCACACAAAAATGTTACTAATATGCCTTTTGGCAATGTAACAAAAATCAGGGATTAAGCCGCCAGTGGATTCGGAAAAAATTTGGACCCGCAGCGAAAACAACGGGCAAGTTAGAACAGCGTTAGCAATTACCGTATTTTTCAATTTTGTGGAGTAATATCCCCATGCACTCGCTGCACCAACAAAAAGCATCAATATTCCAAGACAAAACCACCCAACATGTAAGTACGCATTATCCGGATCATTCCGTGACCACCTAACCCCCAATTAAAGCGAACGAAAAGAGTGCAGCGAGGGAGGTCGGATTGATTGGTTTGTATGTGGCTTTTATTAAGCGCAAGAAACTTATTGTCCCTGAAATAGATGCTAACAAAAATAATTGGCATAGACTACATTTGCTTAAATACACAGGGGTAAGTATTACATTAGTTTTTCCAATTTTTATTGATGCACTATTGTCATCGGGGCCGCAACATTTAAAAAATCCCGAGATGAATGTTGCTGAACAATTATGGTTCCTAGAATGTTCAATAGTTTTTTCCATGATCGAAAAAAATACACACCAAGACGTATCCAGAAGAGATAAGAGCAATTGGTACAAAATCATCTGTTTCACTTGATTGATTACTATAATTTGAAAAAAAATCATCAAGGGTCATTTTCATTTTCTCAGGCCACATATGTAATGGGTCTAATAAAAACTGTAGAGATTATAGCTTTACAATAAGCAAAATCTCTAAGGTATTAACATGAACAAGAAAAATTCAAAGTGACCTCAGGTACAGCAAAAATTAGAATATGCCAAGTTTGATGTCGAAACAGGCTACACCAATTAAGCAAATAAAGGATATGTTGGTGCGGGTAAATCGGCAAGTGGTCCGCGTTGGAAAAGTCCAATACCAGGCTGAAATGGCAGGTAAGACGCCAATAAATTCGAAAGGGCATTAACTGAAGAACAACGAAAAAATCCAACTCTTGAGACTCAATTAAGCGGCGCATGAGGGATATGAAATCCTAAAAAGGCTGCAGCTTTTCTTCATTCCGAGACAATCAAAACTTAAGATGAACTCAACGAAGTAAAGAAAGCCAATCCTGGATTTAAAATGAATGAGTTATGTCGGATATTCGAGATTCAGTTAGAGTTAGCTTGTATTACAAAACCGATACCGCAAAGCGCTGAAAAGGCAGCGCACTTCATGCAATCAATTGAACAGATTTTCTCTGATTCAGATGAACGTATGGTAAACGCAGAATACGGGGCTGAATTATTGGGATTTGGAGCATCAGATTGGGGTTTACGCCATTGCTACAGCGATGAAAAATTTAGGGTTAAACGCCATTAAGCTCAAAAGAAAAAGCATATTACCCTGACACGGGGCGATGGAGCAAGTTTACGCGCGAATTTACTGAAACGTTCAGTTTTTTAATCCCCATTTACAACATAACACGCATTGGTCGGCGATATCACCTATATTAAATCGGCATTCAGCGGCTGGAGTTATTAGCGTGCGTATTGGATTTAGGCACAAAAGAAATCGCTGGGTTTATGCTTTATCAAACAACCCTATGCAGAGTTTAGCTAATGCTGCCACTAAATAACGCCATACAGCGCCAGGGAGGCCAATACGCAAAGCAAAAAATTAATGTTTCACTCCGACAAGGCTTGTCAGTACTCAGCCAACTGTTCAGGAAAAGACCAAGCACGTAGGCATTAAGCAGGAGCATGAAGTCGTCGAGAAATTTGTTGGGGTAATGCAGTGATGGGAACCGATTTTTTAGAAGTTTTAAAGACTGAAAAGTTAAACATCTGGTTAATATTAATCATTGGCGTCTGTGGTCAGGTGTGGTTGAGCAATATATCCAGTTCTATAATTTACAAACGCAGGCATTCGGGCAATAATCTATATAACGCCACATCAGAAATGATAATGAAATTAAAAAAAAGCGGCTTAAAAATCTCTACAGAAAAAAACTTTGACCATATACAACATAACGCTTAATATAACTGAAAATACGAGCCGTTTTTGCCAACGAAGTTGCAGCGAGTAAGTTTCCAGTTGATTGGTTTTTGTTAGCTGTCATTTGCCTTGAACTTGTGCCACGTTTCTCTTTTTATAGATGCAAAACCGATACAAAGTCCGGAAAAAATTAGCGGATAATTACTTTGATACAACACCCCAAAAACACAAATTGCGTGCTGAAGCGGATATACCCAGCAACAACCTTTTGATTATTGCTGTAGTTTTACAGGAACAAAGCTTCCCTTTTGAATTTGCGTATATTTTGCCCAACCAAAGCGAGATATAATTATCAGCAGTATGATAATTTGGGATAAGTTGAAGTAGTTCCATTGTTTCCTCCATGACAGCTAAACGCCCCAAGCAGGGGATTTTATGAGCGTTTTTCAAGCGAGTAAAAATTTCCCGCTGTCTTGGCTTTTAGGTTATTTACGACTAATATTCTAACAAGCGAAGACGTGCCGTTTACCATATTTGTATATTTTCAACTACTTTTTAATAACTTTATTTTTCACTTCGAAGAATGCATATTACCATGAAAACACAAGTAATACAGGGATAAAGATAACGCAGGGTAGTAGCAACTTCAGGCTTAAAAACTCCGTATTTGGCATATTTAACAGCTATTCCCAAACAGCCGTTTTTGGGGAATAATTAGTTTGGGGGATTTTAAAAAGCGGGAACAAAAAAAAAAACAAATTTTATTTTAAAAAATTTTTAAAAAAAAAAAAAAAATTGAAACTTCGCTTCTTTTAACACGACTTCATCTGGTCATTTTCATTAAATCAAGATCCTTATTCCACGATATACCCAACGCCTTTAATATAACTGGAAAACGCTGAGCGCTTTTGGGCGAAGCCAGCTGAGCGATTTTCCAGTTGATGTTTTGTTATTTAAACTGCGCCAAACCAAGCTGAACTATCGCGGCTTTGCCGCCTGCCCCCTGTTTGCCACAACAACACGCATTAAAAATAGTACCCTCGTAGACTAAACCAAACCTTGAACAAAACAACAAGTTAATTTTTGCCATGTTAGGGGACAGTTTGTGGATAAAAAGCGCTGGTAGTTAATAAAGTTTGTTTGTGAATAAATTGTACGGACGGATGCCCAATAGAGCACTATGGCTAACCACAACATTTTGAACCTAAAAAACTTACTACCATCTGACCAACAAGTTGATAAGGGCAAAAGCGCTATAACGCTTAAATATAACTGGAAAACGCGAGCGTTTTGGGCGAAGCCCAGCGAGCGATTTTCCAGTTGATTGTTTTTTTATTGCCGCCACCTAATGAAACTATTCGCGGCTTGCCGCCTGCCCTGCTTACACAACAACACGAATTAAAAAATATTACCCGTAGACTAAAAACAACACTTAAGGAAAACAACAAGTAATTTGCATGTTAGGTTGACAGTTTGGATAAAAGCGCTGGTACGTTAATAAAGTTTGTTTAGTGAATAAATGAACGGACGATGCCCAAATAGACACGAGCTAACCACAAACATTTTGAACCTTAAAACTTACTACGATACTGACCAACAAGTTGTAAGGCTAAAGCGCTATAACGCTCAAGAAAACGGCGCGCTTTTCAGCGTCCGAATTGCTTGACTTGTTATGTTTCGTTGCCTCTTATACACAAAGATATAATGGCAATAAATAGATGACAACAATTGCCCAAATAAAAATATCGTAAAAGCCACTACCTATGAATGTTATGGAGTTAAAATGTAGGATTAAATGTCCTATCAAGGCAAAGATATTGTGCCTGTAAGTGAGATTATTGAGGAACGTAAAAGCAATAAAATATAAAAAACCCCCACCCACCTTAGAGCTAGCCGTTAATTAATTGCAGCCAAAACGAGCATAATTGGTGGGTACAACAAGTATTGCGTCCGGCGACCCACTTATCGTTTTAGGCAAATGCCATGGTAACAGTTGCTCTAATCGTAGTCGGCTGGCTGAGTTGCTTCTAGCAAATACATCAAGTATCGGAAAGGGCATGGATGACCGTTGTTTTTGGCGGTTTCGATGATGCTGAGAGCTGGCTCGCTTTGCTCCGCTAAGCGGTGTTGCTAAACAGCAGTTTTTGCGGCCCAATAACGGAAGGGTTTGATGGGCTCTTTCTGCTCGATTAGTTGTTCGATACTAATTTTCCATTCGTCAAATATAACGAATGGCTAGGCCACTGACGTAAACTGTAACCGAATGGCTTTTACCCAAAGCGGTTTGTGCGGCACGTGTGTCAACGGAAATTTATCCAGCCAGTGTTTTGAATTCATTAAGCAGTGTAGGGATTGTTGTTGCCTTATCTTGCTGTTTTTCATCCGCTGAGGCGCCTTTTATCTGGGCTTTCTATGGATACAGTTTCTGAATGAGCGTTCATCGCCATGTCGGCTTTCCCCTGATTTGCCTTAGTTGAGATTTTTTTGTTTCATCGTATTTACGCCGTGCGTGCGCCAATACCACCCTACAAGGTGCGTTGAGTTTGGGTATAGGCCTCATAGCCATCGACCTTGTAATTATCCGGCGTAATCCCCTAAAAAACTCGGCAGCACAGCGGCCCAGCCACGGACTACTTGATAGTCGTACAGTACAATATTGGGATGCCAGCGCCTTCAGCGCTGGGTGAAGTGCTGTTGGGTGAGGTCAGTGCCAACAGCAATTACAGCCACATATAGCAGGTGGTTTTATCTTCTTTAATCACTTTAAAGGGGTTTCATCGCTTGTATCACGGGTTGTTGCAGTATCAATCGGTGTAATCGTTCATACCAGTGGTTTCGAGCTAGGGTGGCGGTTTTGATTATCCAATCGCCATTAGTCTACGGACTCAGCTCAATCCCAATTTGTTTAAACATCGTCTTCTTGGCGGTAATACAGCGGTAACGGAATTGGTATTTGGCTGGTTAAATAATTTGGCTCAGCAAGCTTGGGGTGGCGTAGGGCCTTTGGAATGACTGAGTTGGGGACTGGGCGCTTGTTTGATGGTGGTACTGATAACCGTCTTTTTCACAAGTACGGCAGGCGTAATTTTAGGCCGAACATGTTCAATTTTACTTTGACTTGCGCGCGGGTAGTGAATTTCGAGCTTCAGACTTATCCTCGCCAAATCTTGTGGCAACTCACCGTGCAGCAAATCGCAAAAACTTATCGGCATCCGCAATCATCCATTGCACAATGACTTTCACGGGGCAGGTTTTTAGGTAAGCGGCTTGCGCTTGGCTTTGTTTGCGCGTGTTTACTCGATGGTTTCTGTGCTCACAGGCCACATCGGATTATGGACTTAACTCTTCCGCCTCGTTTAAAAACAACTCGCCTTGACCAGGATGGACCTTCACTGCTTGCACCAAGCGTTTTTGCTGGGCAAGGCCGAAATGCTCTTCGAGGAAAGCAATTCCTGGCGTCTTTTTCGGCTTAATAAGGCCTTCAAAGCTCGACAAACAACTTGTTTAATTTGTATCAGTCATAGTCCCTATTTTAAATCAATAAACAGACATGATCTTAATTAACTTTAGGTTAGACTATTTCGTTGATCGATAAATACTGCTTATGATCGTGTGGTTATAAGCTAAACCGGTTCTGGTACTGAAGGGGGCTGATGCCCGATGTGATCGTAACCATCCAGGCAGCCAATCAGTTGCTGCTTCGGATAAACGCATCGACTCAATTCATTGTCTTTTAGGCCCCTTGAAGCGTTGCTTCTCAAGCGTTTGTACCCACAGCGACAAAAACCCCCGTTTTATGCCCCAATACGGATCTTCAGCTGTTTTTGTGTTTGTTGCAAAAGATAAAAACCAAGGCATCCACTAAAAGGTGAGAGTTCAAAGCTTGTTGTTCGACCACCCACAAACCAAACCATTTTGATGGATTGCGAAATCCACGGCATCCACATGGCAGGGGATTAAATATTTCGCGGGGCTCAACAAACATCTTCATTTGCTGCAAAACGCTTTAAGGCAACTTGGCGCTTAAACCACATTTGGCTCTGTTATGAGCAGGTAATTAACAAGGTTGCATCGCCGATTTTTAAGGTCATCATCGGACTTGAGTTGCAAACTTTTAGTCACTTAATTAAAAGCCGTCGGCTGTTTACGCCTGGCTGCGTTTTTAAGCCAAGACCGCTTTCTGTGGGCATGAAAAATTATTTTTGTCTAGCTGATTTGCGCTGGCCGAAAAAAATCAACAAACAAGATAAGCCCACTTGCCTCTTTGCTTTGCTCGATTGATTGCTTGCCACTTCTTGGGAAAACTGCGTCTTGCCCATAATTCAACTTCGATATTATCAAAAGGTGAATAGGTTTTGCTTCTGCTAAAGGGATTAAAAAGAAAATAATGGTGGGGTTTGGGGCGGGACGCTTTTTACGTTTACCAAAACAAATGGGACCAGTATTTTGCACCTAAAAAAACTAGGCCAAATTCCCCCCAAAAAAAAAAACCAAACCCCGGGCCACCCAATTTCTTTTCTTCCTTTCCCCTGG
>Ga0163217_1107068_pt1 | contig 11346 bp, 17 predicted proteins | sample SynspAceP_FD_185933 | JGI IMG/M metagenome (GOLD analysis project Ga0163217, IMG submission 185933) | Saline lake microbial communities from Ace Lake in Antarctica - Synechococcus sp. Ace-P (PacBio error correction) | ecosystem: Environmental > Aquatic > Non-marine Saline and Alkaline > Saline ... | reverse complement strand
CTATAACAATAGAGCCGAGAAAGCGGCGGTTGGTGTGTGATCGCCGCTCGCGCTACCACGCGCGCATCAGCCTGATGGCGAAAAAAGCGTTGTAGTTTCGGGGTGATCAATAGAGCAGTGGCGGCCCATGGATTGGTCAGTCGTGCGGTAGACATGTGCCGCACCTCTGTCAGGCCGTGGATCGCGTTCTGAAGGTGGTGTGGGTCATGCGAGCCGCTTTTGGCCAGTGCGGCTTTCATTTACGGCGTGCCATTAAACTTTGCCTCGAGGCCTTCGATTGCTTCGCGTATGGCCGTGGCGGCGTCATTGGGCAGATTGCGCAGCCGCGGCCCACCTCACGCTAGATCAGCGCAGGAGATGGTTGACCCGATTTCAGCCCAGTTGCTGGGCGGTTCGACGCGGCCGTGCTGTGATTTCTGCACCACCTTGCTGTCCAGCGAAATTCTCCACCACGTTTATCGCCTCGAATGCGATATTAAGCGTCATCATTTTAGTGGGGAGGCCGGGTGCAGACGGGGTGTCGGTCGTTTTGGGAATGCAGCACTTCGCCGGTACGGGCGTCGTACCCATACGGATAGGGGGCCGCCATTGCGCTTAGTGCAAGACATCAAGATCCAGATTGCCGGCAAGGATGAATTAAGCCCAAAAACCGGGCTGGCTGCACTAAAGCGCCGCCAACTTCCATAAACAACATGCCTTTGCTCTGCTAAGCGCGATTTTTCGACTGACCATTTGGATTATAGGTCACCCGTATCATAGGTCGAATTTCGATAAAAACCCGTCCAATGTGGGCAGGCTCCTCAAAAGGGCGGCGATTTTGGGCAGCACAGGTAGCGTATGCCAATCTGCCGCCACTAAGAGGCGATTGCGGAGGGAATGTGGCGGGAAGTTGGGCGACAAGCGCAGCGAAGGGTGCGGCGAGAACCAGCAAAGTTCAGGGGCAGTGAGCTTTGCCACCTCGACAGTCGGGCGATCTGATGGAAGCGGGGCGAATCACTTGGCGCGGGGGCGTGCTCCAGCGCCCAGGTGATGACCGTGAGATATAGACGCCATTGCCGGCCCGCATCGATCACGGCCACCACGTCGGACTCATCGAGTTGCCGATATTCATGCGCGGGCCGCGACCGTCCCCGTGGCTGTCAAAAGATTTGCGTGGTAGGTTTGCGGGGTCTTGTCCGACACAATTTGTATCGCGCTGAACATCCCGCGCAGTCCGGATGTCAGCAAGCTTGCGTTCCTTTGATCCAGCAGTCGCCCTTTGGTCACAGCACGAGTGTTAATAGGTGTCTTGCAGCCCTCTAGGTTTCCACAGGACATCGGCAGCAATTCGACCGAGGCTCCAAGCATATCACGGCCGGCGCGGGTATTTGTGAAATGACATCTGGCGGGACGCGCCTGGGGTGACCTCGATTGCGGTCGAATCATCGACAGGGTGAAACCCCGTTGATGACCAAACCGTAGTGCGGAATGTTGCGGCGCTCTGCCATCAAGCGCCGGTCCATCAGGCGTATCGCGGTCTGGATAATCCGCAAGAAGTTCGAGCGAATTTGACCGGTGTTCAAAAAGCCAAAGAAAACGTTCGTCTGTGCCATAAAGTGTCATCGGCATCAAAACGATTGGTTCGTTAGCGGGATTACCATCTTTGGCGCGCCTCTTTTCTAATTCTGCTTTAGGTATATATAGACGCCTATACGACTCAACTTGAAACATTCTCAGGGCAGGAGCAGCAATGCGCCTTGATGATCTTATGATGGCGGCAAAGATCGGGACGACGAGAAACCGATCTGTTGACCAAGAAACCAAACCAAGACCAAGCGGCCGGCCTTGTACAAAGGTGGTGCTGTGACATGATTTCCACCCCGATGGGAGTTTGTGGTTATCGTTCTGAACGCTTTTTTCGGCTGAACCACGCCCAGGCCTTCGAGATCATGTTGACCGTTGCATAAAAAAGAGGGCTGGCGGTCGTGGGTGTGTTTAGCCACGAGATCCCGAACCCAAGGTCGCGCAAGTGATGGATTTCGCCCGACGTCACCAGCACCCGCTGCAATGCATATGGAAAAAGAAGAATAACACGTGATTGATTGCACGAAAAAAACCACCTGCACCTGGCGCTTGACGCGGGTGTGGTCTCTGAGTTGCCGGCATGAAGGACGATTGCCGTCTTTCAGCCCCCCCGTGACAGTGATTTGCCCGGCCTTGATAAGGGACCGCGTCAGATCAATCCATGGCTTTAAGCCTGATTACGAATGCGGTGGCGCAGCGAGCTATGATGTCGTGCGCACTCAAGGACCGCTATGCGGCCTGTATCGTCGTGTGCTGGCACGGCGCCAAGGCCGAAGCCCGCGCTGTCATCGCCGCCGCCATGCGAGGTACTGCGACGGATCGTTGTGATCGACGACAAAAGACCGACGGGGGCGATTAGTGTCCTTGCGCGAGATGCGCCGACCGCGTTGGACAGTGCAGGGCCCGATTCCAAGGCACATGGCAAGATGTTCTGGATCTCTGAGCCCGCGGCAGAATTTTTTGCCGACTTGGCGTCGAGGCCCTGGAACTGACAGAGGGGCGGGTTTTTGGACTTGCACCGGGGGTCTTTTCTTGGCGGATGGCTCGATCTGGCGTCAGCGTTGCTGGTTGATGCCTTGCCCGAAAGCTGGGGTCCGAGGTCGCGATCTGGGGGCCCCGGTGGGCGCTTTTGTCGGCGCACGCGCTGACACGCCGGGTTATCAAAAAACCTATATGTTGTCGAGGCAGGGCATCTGGCGCTTTGGAATGCGCGCGGCCGCAATGGTCACGATGACCGCGCGTCTTTTTCATTGGGAGGATGCCACCAGCTGGGAGCCCGCCCGCACCGGTTGGACGGCGTCTCATGAACCCGCCGTTCACCATCGGACGCGCCGCTGAACCACAATCGGACAGGCTTTTGTTGCCACCGCCAGCACGCCAGTCTGTCCCCCAAGGGCAAAAACTGTGGATGTGGCAAACCGTCATTTGCCCTATGAGCAGAGTGAAAAACCCGTTTCGCCCATGTTGTCGAGGAATCGGCGGCGACTGCGCGGTTTTAAACTGTTTCACGCGGCACGGCCCTTGCGCAAGGCGCGGTTTAGGTGGGCTGCGGCTGATTAAGGAACGAGTTTATGGTCATTCTCAATATCTGGCAAGAACGTTCATCATCACAGGCCGCAAACGCATCGGCTTGGCGATTGCACGTCAGTTTGCCGACAAAGCTGCCAATGCTGATGTTGCGCGACATCGACGAGAAAGCGCTGATTGAAGAAATTGGAGATGGCCAAGGATAGGGCCAAACATCGCTTTTTCGCAGGCCGATTTGCGCAACGTTTGACCATTGCGAACCTTGTATCCGCTACCATCGATGCCCTTTTGACGAGGTCGACGTGCTGGTGAAACGCATCGCGGCAGTTTTTGCCCACGGATGCGTTGGACCGGCGACGACACCAGCGTTGAAACCCTGTGGCAGGAAAAACGTGATGACGCGGCGATGCAGCTGACACAGCAGGTCGCCAACGCATTGATCAAAACAAGCGAAAGGGCAAGAGGGCGGCGCTGTTGGAGCATCATCAACCTGAGCTCGACGAACCTCGCGGCACAAACACGGCCAAGCTGATGGCCTTATGCCATGGCGGCAGCACGCTGGAACAGATGACGCGTTCAATGGCGCTGACCCAAACTGGCGCCGCACCGCATCCGCGTTGAACGCCGTCCGCCTTCGGGTCGGTGATAGCGGCTTCGCTAAAAGGCGTCTTGGCGCGAGAAAACGTGAATGGCGCGGACGACATTCGCAATCCACACGCCGCGCGGCGCATCGCCTCTCCTTCGGAGTTGGCCGATACGATCCAGTATCTTGCTGGCGACAGTTCAAGCTGTTCTGCGGAAGAAAGTGATCGTGGTGGACGGGGCGGCGTCCTTGTTGGACGCCGTGGACGCGCCGGCACACTAAAAAACGCAGCAACGAAAGGCTTTGCGATGACCGATGGATTTCGAGGCGGAAAGAACCCGCGCCGCTGATTGGTTTCCGCAGCCTGCGCGACCAGAGTGGAGGCATTCGAAAAACCTGGAGCGTGGACCCCGGCCGAGGGGCGCTGTCAGGTGCGGCCGCTTGGCACATTCGAGTAAACCCCGACCAAAACGCAGCAGCGACGATGGCAGGATGCGGGCGGTGGCCTGATGAAGGTGATGCGCGGGCGGGCGGGTGTTCGAGAAAGGTTCGGCGTCAATGTATCGACTGTTTTTCGGCACATTGGTGGAGAGCGGGCGCCAGGCCGCCCATGGCGGCGCGCCAAGGGCATCCCCGGCCATGACGAAGACCCGCGGTTCTGGCATCTTGTAAGGCATCAGTTGGTGGCGCATATGCAAAACCCCATTGCCCCTGCGGTACATATGGAAACACCCGGCATGTTCTGGACGCCCATGCAGCTGGTTTGGCGGCGGGTCCGATTTGAAACCCCTGGTATCGAATATGCCGAGGACCAACGGCGCATTCCATTTGCTGTACCAAAAAGCGCATCTGGACCCGCCACGGGCGCGATCTTACCCGCGTCTGAAGGAATGGGCGGACGAGTTACTTCTACATCCCGCACCCGTCACGCGCCACGCGGGGGGGGGATCTTTATGGGATGATCACGCGACAGCGGGATGAAGATCGGCCGCTTTGCCCTGACCCAAGACATGTCGCGCGTTTCCTTGCCCGCCTTCTTGCCGCTGGTGCAAGAGCGGGATACCAAGACTGTCGACGCGACAAAGACGCGCGCCAAACTGGTGCATCGGCGGCTTTATGCGGAATATACCTTGTCTATGACCGCGCACAAAATTCGGGGCTGGAAACCCGGCCATGGCCGCGCAATGCCGGTCTCATGAGCCTTGCCGCCTTTGGCGAAGTGGGTGAAAGGGGCCAGCCCCCGTCCTGCGGGCTCCCCCGGGTTTGAGCCATCGGGAAAAAAAGGCCCCCGACTGTGCAAGTAGGGCCTTTTCGGTCAGTTTGGTGTCAGCTTATTGCTTTGGCAGCAATCCACGCCATCGATCACGTGGATTCACGCCGTTTCGGACTGTTTGACGCGGCAATTGGTCACAAAACGCCGCGTTGCCGTTCACGGCCAGCATCATGCGGCGGTCGTCAGCATAGGATGCTTGCAGCGTGCAGCCACCCAGCGTGGGGACGGGGTGCTCGCCGCCGGGCACATTCCTTGATCATGCCTTGCAGCGGGCTTCGGCCATTTACGGGCTTGCCGACCACGTGGCAGGTCAGGACTTCGAGTCAGTTGGTCCTTGTTTTCGGGCTTGAGGCAGGTTCTCTACGGCACCAAGCGTCAAGGACGGTCGAAAACCGGCGTTGGTGGGGGCGAATACGGGGTAAGGGCCTTCGCCGGACAGGGTTTCGACCAGACGGCTGCTTTAACGGCGGCAAACCAATGTGGTTGTGGTCAGCAGAGTCACGGCGTTTTCAATGATGTTTTTTTTTCGGGCCAAACATTCGCGGCGCCACCAACCATCGGGTTGCATCGCGTGTGCATTCGCAAAAGCGCACCAGTGGGTCAGGGCCAGCGCTAGCGGTTGCTTGTCATCATTTTCTGCGAAAGTCATGGTGTTCTCCTGGGTTAATTATCGTGATCAGTTGCTGATCATGATGAGTAACGCTGCCCGATGCGTGCTTAGGTTTTCCAAACGCCGTGTGAAATAAGTTCGATCTTACCTTTTGCGTGTGCCAGTCAAAGAATCCGGGGCCTGCTTGCGCCAATAGGTCCTTGGGCAAGATCGACACCCATAAGGGGCCACCTTCGGGAGATAGGGGCCACTGGTTCCCCGCTCAGCGCCTCTGATCCGTCGGGGACGCCAGCACTTCGCCCGCGCAGGTGCAGCGTATCACCGTCAAGCGTCGCGAGCCCAGCAATCGGCGTGTTTCGCACGACCCGTCGAGTGTCAGCAGGAAGGCGCGTTCCGCCGCGAAGGCCGTTTCCAGGTGGGGGTGTCCGTGGATCGCGGCGGAGGCATGGCTTCGGTGTCGATATCACCGGCGCGGCGTTCGATTGCCAATCGCCCCTTGTGCGACAGCGGGCAGGCATCAGCTGTACGTTGATCGGGGTGGGCGGGGACGTTGCTTGCATGTCCAGCCGGTTCAGGCGGCCACCGCAAGAGTGCATTCGGGCCACGCATCGGCGAGCTTTTCGACGGGTTTGCACGTTGCGCGGGAATTCGACACGACCCTCAGGTCGGGGGCGCTGTGGCAAGAGCTGGCGCGCGGCGGCGCAGGCTGGAGGTTGCCCACCACAGCGCATTGGCAATTGATCAGCGCAGAGAGCGTCGGCCGCAACAAAGGCATTCGCGGGTCTTCGCGCGGGAGAGAGTGTCGGAGCAACCAAGCCGCCCGGCTGGACGGTCGCATGTCTTTTCATCGAGTGACCGCAATGTCGATCTTGCCGGCCAGCAGGTCGTTTCGAATTTCGCGCGTAAACAGACCTTGCCGCCGATAATCCTTTGAGCGGGCGATCCTGAATGACATCGCTGTCACTTTTGATACCCGATTTCGAAAGCCGCTTGCGGATTTTCGAAAGCGGAGCCAGAACGACGCGGGTTTCATAGGCCTGGGCATCGCCAAAGGCGAGCACGGGTACCGGATGCGCAAAGGGTTTTCGGGGGTGGCAGGTTCACAGGCATGGCCCTTCTTTAAGGGGGGCCGATTGATCTTTGACAAAAGCGTGCCATGCTTGACATCGGGGCGCTTACATCTTGACTAAGACAAAACCTTGAAGAGTAGGAATACCCGATGCCGCAGGAACCGATACGCAAAGGCAAAACCATTCTGCGTTCATTGGCAGGAGAGACGTTGCCGGTGCCTCCATCTGGATGATGCGGCAGGCGGGTCGCTATCTGCCAAGAGTATAAGGCGACCCACGTGCCACAGGCGGGGATTTCTCGTCGCTGTGCTATAAACCCTGATCCGGCGACCATGGGACGCTGCAGCCGAATCGGCGCTATGGGTTTGTGCGGCGTCCTGTTTGCGGATATTTTGCTTGTTTGCCACAAGCGCTTGCGCGGATCTGTGGTGTCACTGGCGAAAGGGCCGCGCCTGTCGACGGTCACCACGCAGGCGGATTGCGACAAGCTGCGGCCCGTCGTGATATTCACGAGACGTTGAACCCTATCTATCAGACGGTGCGCAACCTTACCGCTGCGCTGCCGGCGCGGAGACGGAACGTTGAATCGGCTTTGGCCGGCGCGCCCTGGACCGTGGCGACCTAATATGTGCAGGGCAGGACCAAGGATCAGGGGCCGGCCGCATTTGCTGCGCAGCAAGATTTAATGCGCTTTATGAAAAGCTGGCTGGACCTTGATTACCAAGGCGACAGATCGGGAATATATGTCTGCGCAAATTGACGAGGGGCCGAAGTGATGAAGATTTTGACAGCTGGCTGGATCGTTGTGCCCGGCGAGCGTTCGAGAAAATACGCGGTCGCCGCCGGGCGCGAGATCACGCAAGAACTAAGAGCGGCATCCGGTATTCCGAATCATCGGTTTCCCGCGCGAGGCGGGTGTAAATACATCGGGTTTGCCAAGGCAACGGGCGGTGGATTGTGTTGGGCGCTGGATAACTCTGTCTCGCGGATTGGCGGCGCAGCATGTGCAGGTGACGATGTGTGCAGGGCAATCTGTGCAATCGACCCATATGGTCACGGGCGGGCAGGCGCTGGTGGACGATACGCGCCAGATCGTCAAACTTTTCCAAGGGGCCGCATATCTTTAACCTTGGCCACGGGAATCACGCCGGATGGCCGATCTTGAACAACGTGCAAGGCGCCATGATCGATACGGTTCGCGAAGGCGAATAATTGAAGAAGATTGGCTTTGGCTCTTGACGGGGCCGAAGCCGTCATTACTCGGAGCGCCGATGGCGTTATACTCAGTGGTTAGAGCGAACGAACTCATAATCGTTAGGTCCCGTGGTTCAAAAAATCCAGGTTAACGCACCATCACCCCCCCTTGTTTTTGTCAAGATCGCCTTTGCGCCCAACCCGCCAGCTTTGCCCGTTCGCGTGTTTTTCATCGGGGCGACGTCACGATGATTGATAAAAACGCGTGTTGGCTGGTGTCAAGTGTTGCTTCAGCGAGATGCTCGGAACCGCTCGGCAACAGAGGGTCCGTCTTTGACTGAACTTGGGAGAGTTAGATGATGATGAGAAGAGCCCTGATGGGATCGGCGGGTGCGGCCCTTGCCGTTGGCATGAGCGCGACGCGCACTGGCGCAAAAGAGGTCACGCTGCGGATGCAAACCAGTTTCCTGCCGCCACAGGCCAATGTGCCGAAGCTTATTCTGGATGTCTGGGCTTGACAAGGTTGAAGGCGGCCAGTGACAACCGGAATCAAGATTGAACGCTACCTTCAATGCAGCTGGCGGGAAACCACCAGAGCTGATGGATCAGGCGATTGACGGCGTGGCGATATCGTCTGGACCGTGGTGGGCTATACCCCGGGCACGCTATCCGACGACCGAGGTTTGAGCTGCCCTTTATGGTGACGGGACGCCCGCGGCGGCCAGCTCTGGCCTATTGGCAGAGATTTCGAAAAAGCACATGAAAGACCGAAGTCAAGGATGTGGCATATTCTGGGAACATGGGTCCACGGTCCCGGCCTGTTGCACACGAACGCCGAAGTTCGATCCGCCAGACGATATGCAGGGTCGCAAGATCCGCGGCGGGTCGCGTTTGGTGAATCAGCTGCTTGAGATCACCGGCGCGCGACACACTGTTGGTATGGCCGGTTTCCGGCGATTCCCGAAGGTCTGTCCAAGGGTGTGTCGACCGCACCACGATTCCCGTGGGAAGTGAACGGCCATCGTTGAAAGTTGCCCGAGTGGTAACAACCACACCGAATTTGACCGGTTTGCCGCGCTTTATTACGGGCTGACCTTTTGCTGGCGATGAAACAAGGACCCTATGACGGGCTGTCGGACGAACTGAAAAAGTCTGGATGACCAACTCGGGTCTGAATCTCTGTCTTTGCCGTGGACACAGGCGGATGCCGAGGGCCTGCGCGTCAGGTGGCTATAGATCTGGGCAAACAACGTGTCGAGCGGAACGAGAAAGAAACGCGCGTGTGGCGCGATGCGTCGCAGGCGATCTATGACAGCTGGATTGGCCGATATGGACAACCAAGGGCACGACGGCCAAGCGCTGATCGACGAAGCGCCCGTGAGCTGATGGGACGCTTACGGTAAAGTAATCCGTAGCGCGTAAACAGGCCCGCGGCGTATCCCTGCGCTGCGGGGCCTGATGGCTTGATGCCACCAAAATACCCTGGACAAGGACTGAGAGACCCATGCGTCCAGCTTATACATTTTTCTTGCCCGGGTTCACCGCGGTGATCGGAGGGCTGGTGCTGATTGCCGCTGGTGTTGATGACCACAGCCGTCAATCATCGGGCGCACGGTCCAACAAGATGGCTGCACAGCACGTTCTTTCAAAGAGCAGCTGACGGGCTTGTCCCAAGGGGCTGATCGACCTTGGCATTGGTGAGATCAAAAACGGGAAACTACGAGGTATTGGAGGCTGCGTCGCCTTTGCCGATTTTCTGACGTTCCTAGCCGGTCTGCCAATATATGGGGCGCATGCCCTTGTGGATGTGTTCACCCTCGCTTCTTTGCCGCGCAGTGACGAACCGTGGTCATCGCCTTTTTGGAGATCGTTGCTGGCGGCAGTAATCTTGCCTGGTTATCTGGCGGCCCTTGTACGAGGGGATGCAGCGCTATCTGGGCAAGGGAGAGAACGACCCTTGTTCCTGCAGGTTCCCCGTGTGGGGGCCTATCCGCGAGCTTGGCTTCGGGGGCGTGATTTGCCTGTTGTCGTGGCTGTCTATTGCGCCGTGATACGGGTGTCGAGGCAGCCCGCGGCACGATATCCTGCCGAGCGAACAAGGGGAGCACACTGAGATGACCAATCTAGAACTGGGCTTTTGGTCGTTCAGGTGCTGCTTGTTTGATGATTTTCGCGTGCGCCGATCGGGTTGGCGATGCTGCGTGCGGTGGTTCGCGGTTGGTTTTTCTGCGATTGGGGGGCAACACCACCGCCGCTGCTGGCAAAGCTGGAAATCAGAGACCTACACGACCGTTTTCCAAGCTATCGCTGAGCATCATCGATGTTTCCTGCTGATGGGGCAAATTTGCCGACACTCTCTGGCATGAGCCCAAGCGCTGTTTCAAAAAAGCGCCGAAAGCTTTTTTGGGGGCACAGGCGGGGCGGCGTGGCGATTGGCTGGCCGTGGGGGCCTGTGCGGGCTTGGCGCGATCTGTGGCAGTTTCGCTGGCGACAAGGCGGCGACCATGTCAAAAGTCGCGCTGCCCGAGCTGCGGCGCTAGGGTATCCGGCGGGCTTTTCCACGTGGACACTTGGCGGCAGGGGGCACCTTGGGTTATTCCTGATTCCCGCCTTCGGTTATTCGGTTGATCTATTGCGATCCTGGACAGAACAGAAATCGCAAGCTGTTTTCTAGCGCGTTTCTGCCCGGGTGTTCTGGCCGCCATCGGCTATGTTAATCACCAGGTCTCGATCTATGTGCGGCTTGCACCCAAGTCGGCGGGGGTGCGCCCTGCGGTGCCCATGGGCGAAAGGGTTCAAAAGGCATTGGCGACACGGGGACCGGTGATGGTGATCTTTTTCGTCGTTGGGGGGTATCTATCTGGGTGGTTCACGCAACCGAAGGGGGCGGCTGTAGGCCGCTGCGGGAACCGGTCTGGCAGGCATTTGTTGGCAGCAAGCCTTGAACTGGGCGGTTTTTGCGTGACAGTCTGTTGGGAAAAACGGCCAAAAAGCCACAAGGGATGATTTTTTTATTGTGTTGGGGGGGGCCGGCTTTTTAATAACGGCTTTCTGGCGCTGTCAGGGGGTTTGCCCCAGTTCCATGGCTTGAGTTGGGGTTGTGGGGCAGGGCTTTATAGCCGTGGTGGCGTTTGCTGGTCGTGATCCTTGTGTTCATCTGGATCTTTGGCTGCCTTATGGGGACAGTTTCTGTCCGATGATCCTTGCTTGACGTTTTGCCGGATCTTCTTTCCCGTTCATCTCGGCGATGGATTTCGGGGATGAGCCCCGAGCATCTGGCGAATTTGCTTCGGGCATAACCTTGTGTTTGATTGTAGTAAGGTTCGGACTGATTTTCACGGCCGCCGGGTGGGGATTGAACCTTTTCATCATTTTTCAAACTCGATGGACCGGTTTGAAAACCCCCGGATGGAACAGAGAAGCCTATTTAAAAGCCGTTTTGATGTTTAAATTTCGTTCCGGCTCGACATTCGTTCCGAGTTGGTTTGGAATTTGGGTTGATAATTTTCTCCCTTCACTTTGGTTT
>Ga0163217_1102958_pt1 | contig 11346 bp, 13 predicted proteins | sample SynspAceP_FD_185933 | JGI IMG/M metagenome (GOLD analysis project Ga0163217, IMG submission 185933) | Saline lake microbial communities from Ace Lake in Antarctica - Synechococcus sp. Ace-P (PacBio error correction) | ecosystem: Environmental > Aquatic > Non-marine Saline and Alkaline > Saline ... | reverse complement strand
GGCAGGCCGCGGTCCGGGCTTGCAGGCCGTGGCGGAGGTAGGTTCGCGCCTTCAGGTGGCCGCGTTGATCCCATTCAGGAATATGTGCCGCGGGGAGCGTCGTGTTGGCTGGCCTGAGACATTTGTGCCAGAGGCAGGTCCTCCCGGTTTCAGTGCCCGGGGCTGGGTCGATGAAACGAGGCCTGACCGCTGCGCACGTTATTTTTGTTTTCCGCCTGTTCATCTTTTGATGAAAGATGGACCATTTTAATATTTTGTACCTCTTAACTAGACAAAACGGCTTTGAGACTGTGTCCGGGGGGGGTCGAATCAATACTACAGAAGGCTCAAGCCTGGACTGTTCGTATTTCGGGGCGGCCACGGTGCGTTACAGCATTGTTTGCCAAAGCAATTTGGACCTGCCGTTTGTGTATTGAGTAGTTCCCAACTAGCTTTGTGAGAAAACCACTCTGAGTTGCGTTGCCTTGGGTTTCCATCCGTACATATAACGGGTTTTGTCGGTTTGGATGAGTTGTGCCTCTCTCGCGGTGCTTTTCTGGTCGGTGCGTCCGCTTATGCTGTTGAACTGTCGGCGTTCCATGGATGGCCCGCACTTTGGATTGCGGCCAGCCGCTGGAAATGGTACACGATGCGCGAGCCGCGGCTACAGTTTCAACAAGCCCCCGGCCCATGTACGGCATGTTATCCGACGCAGTGAAGTGGCATAAGGCGCGTGGTGATCCGGATATTGCCGCTCTATACTGGGCCGTCTTTTGATTGGCCAATCGGGGAAACCGCGATTGACGCCTGTTCGTGTGTCCAGGGTGCACACCATTGTAATCTGCTGGCGCGGGATCGGTCCTGTTTACACCCGATCTTGGTGCAGCGAAGACTGAATATACCAACATTACCCAGCGGAGGGCTTTGCGCTGAAAGGGGCCGAGCAAGGAGTCTATGTAATTTCTGATCCATTGGACCCCGGGGGCCGTTTCACTTTTCATCGTATGAACTTCAGGATGAGCGACTTCCCAAGCTTGACTATGGAAGCGACACTATCGCGAACAGGGGGAACAACTAAACCCTCTACAGGGATGGTGATTGGGTTGCTGGGCCTTCTGGCCGGATTCCGATCGAATCATTTTTGTGGTTCAAAGGGAACCGCCATGTCCGCGGCTGCTGCGGCTGGCCTGGGGGGGTTCTGATCTATGTTGTATTGATTTTGGCTTCTGCGAAAATGAATTTTTTGATCCTGGACTTTGCGAGCCAGAACCAAAATGCACCGAGCGGCATCCGCAGATATTTCCTCTTCAGCCAGCCTTGTGGTGTTCAGCTTACACTTACCTCACCTGATCGCGTGGACACACCTACGCATAGCGCGTGAATGAGCGTGCTGCTTATTATTGCGGTGGTTTGTAGCCCATGAGCCATTTGATGAGCGAGCTTTGGTGCCGGCGTTGCCGCATTGCAATTTGCTCACAGTCATTGGCGCATGGGGCTGATTGGGTGGATGGCTGAGATGGGCTACGAACCGCGCCGTGATGATCATCCCCACCTGGATATTGTGCTGTTTCTGAGTTAACAGCGGCCGAGCTGTGAACTGTGTGGTGGACGTAGCCGTGGCAACGAACATTGTGTCCGAAACGAGCGCTGCGGGCGCATTGGTGCTTATTGTTGCTGCTTATTCGGAACCCCTACGTTACCTCCCCCTCAATGCAAGAGGGCTCCTTCTCAGGCGGACCGTTGATCACGGGTTGATATTGGCGACCAGCAACGGCGCGTCTGGCGCTGACCGGATCGGGGCGATATGATCTGATGGGGATTTTGGCGGTAGGGCATCGCATGATTGTCAAGGCCCCGAAGTGTGAGCAGAGCTTGCCGTGCGGCCGCTGTGTGACTTGTGGAAGCATGCGACGAGAATTGGCTGGAAATTTATGTCACGAATCAGGATCGGCCGTTTCGGCTGATGCTGGATACTGTTCTGGTGCAACGGCGCGGGCGGCATTCGTGGCAGGAATTCGCCTGCGCTCTCGAGGATATGATGATTTTCACTGTTCTCCTGCATCAGGGGCCGCGTCCTGTCATCGCTCCGATGCGTATTTGAGTTGGCCTCGCGAATTGCGATGCGGCACGGGCTTAGACAGAGTCTACACTGTAGCAAAAAAATTGGGCGCCAGGTACGTTTCAATCGGTAGGATGCCGTGCATAGATAATGTTGACGGCGATTGCCCAAAACCGCGATATTGTTTATTCGACCGGCTGCAAAACGCTCTTCCAGCCCGCTTGAAGTTAATGATTAGCGGGCTACCCATCCTGTGTGATTGATTCATCTATGCGACATCGATTGCATGTTTCAGTGACATCAATGATAATTTCGGCCTTGCCATCGGCGAGTTCTGTTTTTTGCTCTGCGCGGTTTCTAGGCGTGTACTGGTCCCGTTATTGGACGCGCCACAGGACACCGTGGCCATCGCATGGCTCCGGGACCGCGAGTTCGCTCTGGGATTGAGGCTGTGATTTCCGAAGAAGGGACGGGCATAAAGGTGGAAATATTGCCTACCGGCACCCAATCGTGGCTGTGGGACGCTCACGATATGAAGTCTGCCATCCGATTGCAGTGATGAGGAGATTCCGTTCTGGCAATCCGTTGGCATCGGCCCATTTCGAAGAAGAGCGATCAGTTGCAAGAGGATTGCTGGCTACGCCGCGCAGTACTGAGACAGGGTCTTTATGGACGCTCAAGCGGCAGGGTCGGCATGGTGAAATAGTGTGTCTTCTCCGCGAAAGTCGCGCGGTTGATGCTGGCTGCAAGTCGCATGCGATAAATCGGCCTCTTACTGTTAATCCAGTTTGCGTCAGGCATGGAGCGTGAAACGGAAGAGTCGTTCTCTGTACTATCAGCCGATCATTGTCAAGTTGAATATCGCTCGATTGGCTGGGTTGTAAAGCTTGATTTGGCGTTTGGGACGCATACGGGATACTTGGCCGTGGTGGGAACTTTTTGATGGCAGCTCTAGTCTCGAGAATTCATACCCTATCGTCCGAGGAAAAGTAATTATGATTGGCCCGGAATTATCGGGCCTCCGTTCGTCGCTTGGATGAAGAAAGGCAACCAGCAAATTGCGCACTTGAATGGCGTTGAACCCAGATCTCCCGCGCATCGCACGCCGGTTGGTTCGATGTAGATGTCAATGTTTCCAGGCCGCCGGAGTTATTCTCCCTTGGCAGGACCTTATCAATGATGCTGAAAATCGGTTTTCCGCGGGTGGCGTTCATGCCGAGGCAGTATGAAGCTGGAGATCAGTGCCAATCACCCTGGTTCATTGTAAAATCGAATATGCGGCCAGGTTCTTGGGCGATGGCCTTCGTGAATCTGGTTGAGCATGTCTTGCACTAGCGATGATTTCGGCACGGGTTAATTTAGTCGCCCTCTCCTATCTCAACGATGTCCCTGTCCCGTTCGACACGCGTGACAATCGGGGTATCAAATGCCTGTCGTGCGTTCAGAACGACAGGAAGGCCAATTGGTGATTCTGCGCTCGATTATTGTTCCGCGGTGGCACATGACCCTTGATATGAGGATTGTTGATTGCAGTGCTCGCGGAGAATGAAGCGACGTTTGGTCGATGATCTGAGATGACTTATCAGGAATGCAGACATACGCGCAAAGGGGTTCCTAGTGCCCTGCGGTGTAGCAATCCACCGATGGAAGAGCAGCTCGAAGTCCGAGAAGATTGGATGCTTGTGTCTTCCGCATGCGAGCTTCTTTCATCGCGACATGGTTAAGTGCCATTCTCCCTAGTGCTGCGATTGTCTGGTACTATTTGTTCAATGCTTGACTGTCGTGCTGACAAGCGCTCCTCAGCATTCAACTGGCAAGCGTTTCAGCGCCATCGGGATATTAGATCTCTGTCGTGGCGGCAGGTGTTTTTTCAGAAATATCCTCCGCTGAACACATCGCATTCGCAGACGAAGGCGCAGGAAATTTTCTTCTATCTCTTCTGTTCCGGACGGCCCTTGCGCCGCAACAGCGGGTTGCGTAGCCAAGCGGCGATGCGCGCGATCCAGACGTGGCGGCCAACGCCAGCTGGCCAAACCCGTGTCATCGCTTTCCATTAGTCGCAACAATAGTGCCAGGATCATCAGCTATGTGGAAGCGACCGGTCATTACCCCTCTCCTGGTAATCCGGGTATGTGCAACACGAAACCACGTTCGCGATATCTCCACCGGTCCTACCATGCCAGGAGACCTCGCGGAATATTTCTAGCAAACAGGGGATCGCTGTTGATTTCTTCTGGAGAGTGGACGCATTTGTTTTGCTCACACAGCTGTTTGGAGAAAATCGAGGCCAGTTTAGTTGCCTGTGGCGGGTGGTCGGTTTTGACCACCGAAGCCATGGCGCCTCCTTCATGTGGCTGCACAAGGAAAATGATAGGGTTCTAATTGAAACGGGCTCTGTCATTGAGGCATTGCATAAGAGCACGAGCCAATGAGCAGCCTGACGGGCGGCGCCATTCCCGGCTTGTGCACTTAAATCCGGTGTTTAATTTGGACACGAGTTCTGGGTTCTGTAAGCAAGTTTTACGGTGCCCCAAACACCTATGGCAATAAGTGCGGAACCTACCGCTTACACGTCTTTCGCAGGGCCAATTGCTCATTCAGCGTAGATTAGTGAGTCGCTTGAGGGGCGCAGAACAAGCATTCGAGGACGGCTTTAGATTACGACCTGTTGTAAACAGCTATATGTATCAAAAAGCTAATAAAAGTTGCCTCCGTCGTTCTTCGTGGTGCTGTGGCCCTTGACGGTGTGGCTGTGAGCGATGACCCTGCCGTCTCCACAAAGCGTTCCCTTGAAGAGGCTGTGGGCTAGGATGCATTAGCCGAATGCGACAAGTGCGCGCGCTCCCTGCATTCGGGCGGACCCATGATGAGCGGGGCGCATCTTGAGCTTGGCTGCAAAATTAAGTAGGCTGTGATGAGGATTCGGAAGATAGCCTACTAGGCGTTTTCCAGGTTATCCGGGATTTCCACCAAGCTTGACTGTCAAGCGGCTTCAAAATGGTTGCCGGGAACAGCAGTTGCTGTTCCGGCACCGCAGGCGTTTTACAGATGAGTATGGGACAATCGGTTGGCTACAAGATCGGGTCGTGTTTCCCAATTGAGGATAGATATTGGAAGGTGCTGGATGGACGTTGCCACACACTGCCCGAACTGGACATCGGTTTCCCTGGCAATTATGCGGCACAGTCTGCATTCTGTGATGTGAACGTTTCTTCCTTTGAAGCATTGGCACCGGTTTTGTAGTTGGTGCGCCGACAGGAGGCGGCTCGGCCCATGCATCTCCATTGCTTCAGAATCGCGAAAGCTGACCAGGCTTACTGTTCCGATGAAAGCTGTTGAGGCGCAAACAGAAATCAAGATCCACCGAACGCGCCGGCGAGCGAACCCCACTTGTAACCATCTCCGTAGCCGTCACCCCCCCCCCCTAAAACTGCTGATCAAGATGTTTTCGAGGATTTGAAGGACCCGACATTCGTAGATTCCTCCGCTGTGAGAAGCTGCCTGGAAATGGACAATCAGGGCCACTGGGATGTTTTTGGGCAATCTTCGCTCGAGGCACTAGCAATTGAAAGAAGCCTGGGGCGGCGTGCATGCGGACACCTGACCCATGGTCGGTACGGACGGTCTTTTGAGGCAGTGAATCCTCCAGCGCCTGTACTCGGCAAACGGCAAATAACAGTCACGAGGCATTGCAGGCTCGAGGCTGTTTGCGCCTAGATTTAGTTTTGAAGTTGTCCTCCCATACCCTTCCAAGAAAGTACGCATATGACAATTGTCCGTTGCATACCACTTCATTCCCTTGCCATTTTTTTTTGTAAAGGACCGCCCCGCATGGTAGATGAAATAGACACGACTTTCGAGCTGACGACATCCTTTTCCAAATCGCAAGGTTGTGTTGTTCGGGCAACTGATGGCCGGAGCGCCTTTTTTTTACGCGCCGGACCTGCCATCGTTGCGCATGCGCATTCTGCCGGGCTATTGCGAGCATCTGGATACGATCAAACCAAAGGCGGTTGATGAAGTGGCCGTCATCTCTGTCTACTCGATCCCACACTTCATGGACGCGTGGGCCAAAGAACTTGGCGGCAAGGAGAACAATACTTTCGCTTTCCTCGATGGCGCAGATGCCGATTCCACACCGCAATGGGATGTGGGATACGGATATGGTGCTGTTGTTGGCATGGGCAATACGATCACAGCCGCATTCCGATTGATTATCGAAGAATGGGTTAAAAGTGTGTCGAGTGACCCAAATTCAATTGAAGAGGTTCCTGGGTCAGGCCGTTCCTTTCAGGGTGTTGCTTGCGATTTATGGAACAAACTCTGACCTTCCTTACCCAGAAAGCGTGCCAAAGGCGCAGGTTTCAGCTCGTAGTGAGCGTATCTGTGTTAAGCGAGCGCTCAAGTGCAAGTCTGAACCTTTCGGGGGGACAGTCCGAGGGCCCACAATCAACGGGGGTCTGGGCCCGTCTGTATTCCGAGCGCGCGAGCGCGGACAAATACAACCAATCAGTGTTCAGAGCGATCCCGACCACGTAAGAACATAACCGAAATGTCGGTTGCTGAACGCAATGTGGTTTTCCCTGCCTGCGGCACAGCTGGTCCATGTCCAAGCTTCCAGATCTACAAAAAAGGGGGCCACAGCATGCTCTCGAGAAAGTCTGCTGGGTCATAGCCGCTAGGATCGCGCACGAACAAAGCGTGCCATCAACCCGAAATTCATTTGCCGGGTGGTGCAAAGCCCAGCTTTTTCAGGCGGCCGCATCAAGGCCTTTTGAGTTGATGATTCCAGTTCTGACCTGTCGTGATGTCCTTTGGTATCAGCAAGGTGGAGGCGGAACAAAGCTCCAGATCATCCGAGTGTTTTATTCCATGACCACGAGGTGCCCTGTCTACCTAGTTCAAGTGGCGTCACTGGAGAGCCCCTCAAAGGCGCTCGCCTGCCCGGCCCAATGGCGCGCTTTTGGGAACTGCGACGAGCCTGTTAGGCGCGTGCTCGTGGTCATGCAGATAACGCGCGCTGAGCAGTCACTTACCAATAGCGGCAGATACTGATATGTGTCGGATCAAGCGCGGACACTCTGCAGCTGGAGGCCAAAAGCAATGGGTTCTGCTGCCCAGTCGGCAGTCACACTGGCGAAATATCTAAGGGTTCTTTCTTTCAGTGCATGGCGTTTGCAACTGGCGGGTTCTGCCAGTTGCCTAATGCGCAGGTAAAACCGTCGGTAGACCGCACATGGCCGACAGGAAGACCCGGCCACAACAGCGTCGCCAGAGCGATGGGTAGTTGCTAACAGGAATATGTTCATCACCCTCGGACATCTGTTGAGAGCTCCTTTCGGTCCTGCACAGGTGCCTTCAGCAGCTTGCGGTTGGGTATGTTGTGCAAATCAGAAGGCTCGCCCTTCTAACGGAGGTCCACGCGAGGGAGGAATATCACACAGGTTGATGAAAGCAGTCCGAGTGGCAGGTGGGCATCTAAGAAATTCATCCACAGTGTTGCAGCCAGATGGCGCATGAACATCACTTTTCTTGTCATCAGACACCCCCGCTACTTACAGCCAAGGAAACGACGATGGAAATTATAACGAAGACCGCAGGGCTGTCGGCCGGGCTCATTCCATCGCTCATGAGTTGCGTGATCCAGATCCACGAGCGTTCGCACTTATCGGCAGTTTTAGAAAGCGGAAAAAAGGCGACCCTGGACCGCATCTGGGGCATTTAACCTTCGAAGGCCTGTCTGACCAACGGTCAGACAGGAGTAAGCGCATGATGTCATCCATATCGTCAATGCAAAAAATTCGCCGTAGGTTTGGGACAGACCAAAAAGCGCACCCGGCTTGCCGGCGCGCCAAAATTCCAAACCGTTTAGGTTTTAGTGAATCGTCGCTCCGGACTGTCCCCAGATGTAATTGCGGCAACAGGAACAGCCACACCACATCCACAAAATGCCAGTTACCAGGGCAGCAGCCTCAAAGCCGAAAATGCTTCTCGTGCGTGTAAATCGCCGTCAGGCGCTTCGCACCAGACAAACATAGATCAGCGGAATTATGAGAGTGCGGCAACAACATCATGGAAGCATTGGAACAACCACGTTTCATGGTAGCAGGGGCGCCAATGTGGCTTGTCGGCTCGCGAAAGAACACAGGCAGCATATGCTGGAATAGATGCCTCCATAGACCGCAGACCCACGCAGGAAACAGCGCGCCAGAATCACGGTGAGGCTGTCAAGCCTCTCGATTTGTCGCAGGCCATTGCGGTCATGGTGTGCAGTCGAAGCACGCTAGTGGGCGCGACCGATAACTGCTTGATACCGGATGTCCTAAGGTCCTGCATCAATTGTCGTTCAGCAGCGGCTCAGATGCGAGCGGAGTCGAACACTTACATGCGCAATTGTGGCGGTCCTAAAATTCCTGACCCAGTTGTGCTCGACACGAGACCTGCTGTGCTTCGCAGCAAAAGGCTGCATCAAAGAACGGCCCAGAACCAGGCCACGAAGCAACATCATCTTCAGACTGCGATGAACAAAATCATCCCATAGCGCAAATGTTAACGAACCCTTTGTATTAGAGACCTTCGTGACTTCCTTAGATGACAATCGCGCCACAGGGCGATCATCGTTGTTAGATCACGCCCAAAAACCCTGGCAGCATCCACAAGCCGAAGCCTCATGAAAATAGCGCCAACAGCTCCCAAAGCCGAGTGCCAAAGCGGGAGCTGAGCAAACACGGCCATGGGGCTTGGGGTCTTACAAGGTGGAGTCATGATGTTGGGCGTGTGTGCAGGCCATGTTGTTTTCCCCGGTCTTTTCTTCGTATTTTACTAGCGCTCAGTAGCGCGATTTTTCGTTTTCGCTCATAGAGCTTTTTGGTTTCTTGCCCTAAAGGGCTTTTCAGGGTTCGTCTTTGGTATCTTGTATCCAGCTTCATGCACAGGTCGAGCGCGCTTCAACCGGAAAAAAGGTTTTTGTAGGACAGAGTTATCTGTGCGAAACCGATATTCCAATTCCGGATCATTGCCAATGCCGGATTCAATAAAGAAGACAAACCGGCAGTTTCAACACTTTCGCCCCAGCGAGGACTTGTTCGGTAAAAGCAGAAAACCTCCAGCTTGTTGAAGTAGGCCCGGCAGATGCGGCGTCAACCATTTGAATGTGGAGGATGCCAATGGTCTGGGATTCTGCCAGATTGGAAAATCCATAGGGCAGCATGTCCGGTTTTCACCAACTGCAAGACCATTCTGGCCTCGGTTGGCTTGAATTCCATGCAGGCCTGTCGTGCGATATTTGATAACTGAAAGCGGTGGCATGCTTGGGTCTGCAGCTCGAGTCAAAATTACTCGACTTCGTGATCCCAAGCGTTTTTCATTGCTCATCTACCTCGTGGTGTTGGTGTGCCACGGAGCGTTTAACCCTGCAGAACAGTTCTGTATAGCGTGGAACAGCGGTCGTGGGTTATGGACATGCTAAGACATTGGTCGACAAGAAGCACTTAGCACAGGTGCAGCAGCTGCTAAGGGCCGTTCGCGTTTATTCTTAGAGCTCCTTCTTCTTCCGTATGCTCTGTTTATTGCGTGCTCGTGCATCAATCAGGACCTTTTTAAATGGCTTATTCATGAGGGGGGGCCCGAATTTGGAAAATTTTCATTACGTGTTTTAGAACAGAGCTTACCAGAAAAATAAGGGTCCAACGGCAATTGCGACGGAATCGTCTATGCGGCCTGTTTCTTGTCTGTCGCGGAGACAATCCAGTGCCGTATCAAAGCGTGTTTGATCGTATCATGCGGTCGCTTCGGTAGCTCACAATGCACAGTTTTTGATGACGGCTTGCCAGAAGAAGCACCGCCAAACATGCAAACACGATTCAGGCATGGATGGTAGATTAGTGATCATTCAGCCGCTTGCTGCACGCGGTTCGCCTATTATTATCGTTTTTTGTCGGCGGGAGTAGTATCGCTACGAATGGGCTGTGAGAGACAAAAACCAAGGCTCAGCCGCATATGCAATGTGGTTAGCCTAATAGACAAGTTCCTAAAGCTCACCAAAGCCAAGAAACACTCTGCAAGGTGCTATCGTAGACAAGGCAAATGTACGAACAGTAACCGCAGCATTATATCCAGGATCTGTTTGCGCGGGGTAATAAAGGCTCACCTGCACAGACAGGCATCATAGGAATGCTGCTCGGGCATAGTCCTGACTGTGGCAAAACAAGCGCCAGCGCCAGAAATGTGGTTGGTGTCCACGTGAAGATAAGTGAGAAACAGCGCAATGCTCTAACCAATGGCCTGACAGGACCTCTGTCATTCGAGCTGCCCAGCGCGCACAGATCACGAGGTAGCAATGCGCCGTGCTCAGCCCACCAATGGACGGATGTAAGTGCGGGACGTGGGGAGCGTGTTCGAGCCAAACGTGTAATCCACTGGGGCGAATAGAAGGGAAAATTGTGAAGCCAGCAGGCCGGCAGCCGAGCCAGTTTGTACCAGCCCAGTACCACACTGGACAACACTGCATGATAGTCCAAAGCCAGCGCTTCATCACCGGACACCACGCCCTGCGGGAATCGGGGTGAGCGGTTGGCTGGGTCCGCTTTCATTGATGACGTCGATATCCGCCTCAGTACCACATATTCAGCGCGCGGGACGCACCGCCGCAATAGCCGATACAAACAAAGCCAGATGGCGCCCGTGGACTCGGCGGCCAAAAGCATGGTTGCAAACGTTTGCCGCTGCGCTTTCACAAAGCCCAACAGAGGGCTGTGAAGACCACAAGCCGCATCACGCAGGCTTAATCGTGCGCAAGAAATCACGCGGCTTGCTGAGAGGAATTACGGTGCTCAGCAGACGTTGCGGCGAGTGCCTGCAAATTTCTGTTCGTGTACGCTGATATTCCGCTGTCGACATGTGCCGTTCAGTTTGTTGGTTTGTTACGTTTGGTCTCTAAGCAAACTGCCAGCGTGTTCTTCACGAAAGGCCGGCGGCGAGTCTCAGTAAATTGCCGGGCGCTCTATTTGATGCGCGGCAGTTTTTCCCACTGTGGGAGGGCGGCGGAGACGTCAATTGCCATTCCAAGCGTCGTTGCTCCCCACCCCGCATGTGGGATTTGTGCAGCCGTCGAGACCCGCTTTTCGAGAAGGCCTCATAGAGCCATACATGAAATCATAGACCGCAAAGACGCGATAGAATATAGGACCAATGGAGAGTTGACATAGTTCCATAGCCTGCCATCGCGTCAGGATAAATTCAGTCATTAACGGCGCGGCAGCCTGGCATTCCTCGATGGAAAATGTGCTTGCTTAGGGTGAGAAGAATCA
>Ga0163217_1078570_pt1 | contig 11346 bp, 6 predicted proteins | sample SynspAceP_FD_185933 | JGI IMG/M metagenome (GOLD analysis project Ga0163217, IMG submission 185933) | Saline lake microbial communities from Ace Lake in Antarctica - Synechococcus sp. Ace-P (PacBio error correction) | ecosystem: Environmental > Aquatic > Non-marine Saline and Alkaline > Saline ... | reverse complement strand
GACCGCTCTAGCGCTTTCACTGTCGCCAGTCAGACGTGAAAGTAACTTTGTAAACACTTCCAATCTGAATTATCATTTCTCTGCATCTTAAATAACGTTTAGCTTAACACTAAAAACCATCAGTATATTTATTTTGACTATCTAATAAAAGGCAGCTGCCCAAGCGCAGGCTTCTCGCCGTTTATTTGGCGCTAATTCGATCCCAGGTTATATTAATGAGCTTTCAGCCATCATTATTTTTACCAAGGACTGCAGCAAGGACAAGCCCTTGCTAGGCCAAAAAGCATCGGTGCGTTTTTGTCTTGCCGCAGATCGTGTTTAAACAATTCCAGCGCTTTATCGTAATTAGGACTCACGGCGTGCATTCTGGCGGCCAGATACAGGTCGGGCATTCTCGGGTGTTTTATTCATTGGGCTAATATTTGGCTCAGACCTTTTCACTTGCATACCTTTGCGCATTTATTTGCAAAATAAAGCAGTCAATGGAAGGTAAAAAGTCCGGCGATTAACGCGATTAATTTTTGTAACTTGATGACAGGCCGGGCATCCAATTTTTCATTGCGATATCCAGCCTAATTAATGCCATTTTCACTTTATTGTCATTTTGGCGCTACTGCAGATGCACTTAAAAAAAACTCAGCTTCGGCTTTATCCAAACAAATCATTGTGTTTCTTAAAGGCAAACTTCACCGCGCCAACCAAAAAAAATCCTTGAGCGGGGGGTCGCTACTCGCTTCTTTTTTTTCCATTTCATCCGATAAACGTAGGCTTTTCAAGGTTTGATTTTTGTGCCAAGTAAGCCCGTTGCTAAAGTTTGTTTTAGCAGTGACTGATTTTCAGGTGATTTTGCTACCGCCGACTTCTAAATCAAAGGACCCCCATCTATTATTGTGAGGCCTCAATTTCAGCACACCCTTAAGCGAGTAAGATCGTCAGCCGTTTTCACTATATTTATCGACTCTTTCAACCAACGCTTTGGCTTCTTTGCTTCACCTGATTGTAATAGCTCATAACCTGCGGCTTGAAAAACAAAAGTCGCTCAGCAGCTTGTTAAATCGTCAATCTTTTTAAACACTCAGACGCTTCTGTTGTCATTCCTGCTTGCAGTTTGGCTTGCTGCCAAAATACCGCAAGCCCTGCATGGTTGTCAGGTAAAGACCCTGCAATAACCGATTAAATGCAACACGGCAGCTTCAAAGTCGGCCCCTCCTGAATAAGCATATAGCCAGCAACCAACCTAAGCAATTGGATCTTTACTACCATACTAATAAGCCACTTCAGAAAAAATTTCGGAGCATTAACAAAATCTTTGTCTTGCGCGCGGAATGGACGCCTTTCAATTGGGTTTAATAAACGGCATTTTGAATCATTGATTTTTAATAAATAATTTCCAAAACATGCAATTCAGTGCTTCTTTCAGTTCTGCTTTTGCCTCCACTAACATATCTGGCTGTACCCAAACCTGGATTTCGATATCATCTGGCGTGCTTGACATATTGCGCAGTAAACGTCGCGGCTTCTGTCATTTTGTTGATTTATTACATAGAGACGCGCAGTAACCTCAATACATCTTTATTAAAGCGGGCTTTGTTCTTGCAATTCAATCGCTTTTTTCTAGTTGCCTTCTTTCATTTATTCTCTTGCTAAGGACCAAGTTTAAGGAAACACCAGCCCAAACCCCTTTATAAAACAGAACTTGGTATCCATTGCATTAATTCTTGAATAACACCAAAGCTTCATCTGTTTTATTAGTTGGATAGAGACTGTGCTTTATAATAACGAACCTCAGCTTTTCTCTAAAGACGTTAGGACCCAGCCATATATGGTCATTATCCTCTAGTGGCAGCATTTGCTTCCGGTGCGACGATTAAGCTCTGGCTATAAGTGGAATTGTTTTGATTGCGAATAGCCTAAGCTCCAGTGCACGGTTGAGTTCTTTCTCAGCAGCTTGATAAATTTTTTTTGTTGCTAAGTAACAAATCCCCACTCAAAAACGGCGGCTTCCGCTTGTTTTAGGGTCCAATTGGAATAGCATTTTTTAAGCTCAACAAATGGCTGCTTCGTTGATACTTTTACAACAAATTCTTGGCCGAGCGATGTAAGCAAGCCAATTGTGTTCTTTCACTAGGGTTTTTGCTGGCAGCGCTTAAACTAGTAGTGACGTCAACAATAGTGCTGCAATGTATTCTTTTAATTGTTTCGTGTTTGGGAATGCTATTGGTTGCATTGATATTTTGCTGGCGATTTTGATTGATTTTTTTCATTCTTCTGTCCACTTTTTATCCTACTCCCTTGTATTTTAACTTATTTTTGAATTATAAAAAAGGACTCTCATTTCAATTAATTTACTTTAAACTAACTCAGGTGGTTACGAACTAAACCCACAGTAATTTGATGGGTAAGTCATCATTAATTTCTATATAATTTCTTTTTTTGAAGAGGCCTCGCAAAACCCTTCTTGCAAGCCCCCCTTTCAGTCACTCAGGATACCGAATGACCGACACTGTCGTGTTACATTTAAAAGATTTAAATTTTCCAGCGCATTATTACAAGCGTTAGAAAAAGTGGCTTGAAAAGCATCTCCAAACCAAGCCAAGAGTACCCTTTTACTCGATGGTCGAGACCTTTTGGGGCCAAGCTCAAACAGAGGTACTGGTAAAACAGCTGCATTGCACTGCCAATTGGCTAGCTAATATTGACCCAGATGATAAACCACTTACCAACTTTTGGTATTAGCGCCAACACGGCGAACTCGCCATTTCAAGTTTGCAGAGCGTTTCAGGTGTATTTGCAGTTTTTCGAAAAAAATTCGAGTCTGCCGGTATACGGTGGTCAGTCTTACGATACCAGATTCTCAGCTTAAGCGCGGCGTACAAGTTGTTGTAGGTACTCCAGGTAGAATTTATCGGACTATAAACGGTAAAAACACTGAAGCTAGACAAACTTAAAATTTTTTTTTTTTTGGGCTTCGATGAAGCCGATGAAATGCTAAGAATGGGCGTTCATTGATGACGTTGAACTTATTTTAAAGTCATTGCACCAGCAGGCGGCCAAACCGCGCTATTTTCTGCAACCAATGCCTGATGCGATAGAAAATAACTTAAACGTTTATTAAAGAATCCAGAACATATTAAAATGAATCAACTGTCTCATCAGGCGAGTATGATATTTAAAGCAGCGTTATTGTCAGGTAGCTGGCCATTCACAAAATTAGAAGCACTTAACACGTATCTGGAGAGTTGAAGAATTCGACGGCTTTGATTTTTTTTTTTGTGGCGAACTAAAAACTGTACGGTTGAATTACTGAAAAATTAATGGCTTGTGGGAGTATTGACGTTTGAACGCTAAACGGTGATATCCCGAGATCGCGTGAGCGAACTTGTTTGAGAAATTGAACCGTGGTGACATTCGATATTTTGTTGCTACTGATGTTGTTGCTCGTGGCCTTGAGTTTGAGTCGTGTTAGCCATGTATAAATATGAATTCCATACGATATGAATTCCTTTATGTTCACCGTATAGGCCAGAACAGGGCCGTGCAGGAGAATGGTTGATGCGATTATTGTTTATTTCTCATCGTGAAAAGCGTTTTGTTGTTTGCAATTGAAAAAATAGCAACCAAACCCAACGTATCGAGAATATGGACAATTCCGTCCATTACACAATTTGAACGAGTTCACGTTTAGGTCGCCCCCCCTTCAATGCATAAAGCATTATTTAAAGCCGAATTGAATGATGAGTCATGAAATCATACAATTCCAATTAGTTTGAATCAATTATGAAGAAACAGAAGCTTCTCCAGATCTAATAATGTGGCCGCACTTGGCTAAAGTTGCTCAAGGGTAATAGCCTTTATTATTGAAAGAATCTGATCGTCCTGATTTGCATAGCCAAAACCAACGTTTAATGAGCGTAAGCGCCTATAGTATCGTGATTAGCGGCAGAAGACCAAGGCCGCAATGAACGCACTGACGCGGTAAAAATGATCGTAGCGAAAGGGAAAACCTCGTCAGCAAGAGGCTCAAGTACTCCTGATGAAGGATGCAGCGCTTCAGAATTGAAGTAGGCCATTCAGCCATTGGTGCGAAGCCAGGAAATATAGGTCGTGCAATTGCTAATGAAGCGAATATCAGTAGTTAAAAAACATAGGTGCTATCGAAATCTATGACAATTTTACAACTGTTGATTTGCCAAAAGAGCATGCCAAGTAAACTAGAGAAACACTCTCCAAAAACTCGCGTTGCGGTGGTCAGCGATTTAAATATACGTGGATGGGTCGGATACCACCGCCAAAACGTAAAAGTTAGTCGTTTTGAGGAAATATAATATTTAAAAGCCACTTTATGTGGCTTTTTTAGTGCCTAAATCCTGAATAAAGGACACACCTGTTTTACTGTGGTTTATACTTGCAATACCATCTCAAATAGGGACACACCTGTTTCAGAAATTAACGTTTAAAGTAACTTAGAAAATTTAAGATAGCTAGGAGTAATTTATTTGAATATTTTAGCGTTTTTTTAATTCCAAAATGAAATATTACCTTAGAAAATATTGCTTATATTTAGAATAATGGATTAACCTTCATTAATTAGAATAATATTTTTATGATAAAGCCGCACACTAAATGAAGTATTTTCCGATATTCGTCGATTGCTCAAACACATTCCATTGCCTTGTTAGTTGGCGCAGGTGAATGTGCCGCTAGAAAATGTGAATGCTGTAAAGACTCCAGCCAAAAATTATATCGTATCTCCTGGGTTAAGTGACACAGTAAAAGACTTGCAGCCAAATTCAACCTCAAATCACTTAGTTGTTTGAGAGGAAAGTTTGAAGACACAGATATCGATGGCAAACAATTGATTTTTTGTAGCTACCGATGATGAGTTGGTTTAATAGCATATGACACGGACATCGCGCACACCTAAACATTTTACTTGTCAACGTTAGTCGACAATACACACTATGCAAATTCATCACGCCATTTTCCATCGTTGGACCGCTTCACCCATTATTTTATCGCGGATGAGCCCAGTGGTGTGTCGCACCTGTTTTACTTCGTTACAATTTCGTCAAAACTAGGAAAGTGTCATACCAAGCAATATCAGATTTGTTAGGTAATTTTTTCAGCGAAATTCCGCCATTACAGTAAAAGAAGCACTTTTTCTTCTGTAACTGATAGCGTACTTTTGGGATAGAGAGTAACAGACGGTGATTTATTTGCTGAAATCGATTCTGCAAGGCAAACGAGAAAACTGGGAACAAAACAATTTCGACAAGGCACTTATTGCCTATAAAAATGCGTAATAAGCCTGCAGGTCAAGTTTTTATTTGGTCGGAGCAGGCCCCAGGCGATCCGGACTTACTCACGCTTCCGCGCATTAAGATGATTGCAAAAAGCTGACGTTGTTGTTATTGACCGATTAGTCAGGTCCAGAAATACTTGAACTCGTGCGTCCGAGACGCAGAAAAAATTTTACGTTGGAAAAGCGCAAAGTAATCACACTATCCCACAGCCAAGATATTAACAACATGCTAGCGAAACAGGCCTTGGCTTGGAATAGAGTTAGTTGAGACTGAAAAGGTTGGCGACCCGGTTTGATTTGGCCAGGTGGGGAGGAAATTGGAAAACTCTCATTCAACATTTGGCCAGTCGATTTCCAGGTAGTACCTGGTTATTTACGGCAGCGGGACAGGGCGCTGGCAGTTATGGCTGGTATCCTTGACGCATCTCGATCATGCCCAGTCAGTAACATTTTACAACCGGCCATTTTGCGAGAATTAACACTATTAATTAAATTGGGCCTGCACTTGTTCAAACAAAAATATGACAGTTGTGTTTTATATGGGCGCCTAACGGCTTGCCTATAATTTGCAACAAACTTATTTGAACATGGTATTCTTCCACAGATTGCTTCGCCTCTAGTACAACTGCAACAGAAGAATCAGGAAGTCCGTTACTGGAATTCTTGAGAATATTGTCGATAACCCTTAAAGTCGCTTTTTTTAAAACCCGCCTACATGATTATGTGGGTACGGTTGTTAATTTGCATTTCATCACTTTAACTGCGTTTTTCAAGGCGTATCGAAAGGCCAATGATTCTGGGTAAGGTTATGTTAAATGCCCGAGAAACGCGTTTCAGAACCTTAATCAATATTGCTTTATTTTGATTTTATTTTTTGTGCCATTTTGGAGGCCGACTTCTCAACAAGAACATTTTTTTAAAAAAAACAGTTCTAGCTTAGGGTTATTGAATTTCAATTAATCAATGGCACCAGTATTGATGGCACTTCGAAAACTTAAGTTTTACTTGCCACACGGTGCAGATATAGATGAGCTGCCTAACTCTGCTTCTCTGGCCTATAATACAGCTTCTTTGCTCAAAAAATTTATATTCATAGAAATTTACTCACATATGCGCAAACCGGTCGATCCATAGATTTGCTAAAATCTCAATTAAGCAATTGGGAGGTCTTTAAGAGGGAAGTTTCTTGGGTAAATTTGCAGATTTCAAGAAAAACGGGATCATGAGACGCTTAGCCAAGAAACGCGAGAAGCAGAAGCTGATTACTTAAACGAAAAAATTTACTATGTTTTTCATTTAAAAATAAATGGGCGGATGGACTATTAAGCAAGATCATCCAGCGTTACGCAAAAGAATAGAGTAATAACCTCAGTTGGTGTTGTGACCGCATAAAAGAGCAACTGAAAGAATCCTAATAATGCTAGAGAGTTTATTGATTTTCACATTGAACTGGCTGCAAACCATCGTATGACACTCTTGAAAATCGTATTTCATCGAAATGGTTCTGGTTTTGCTGCACTCGACAACTATTGTTAATATAACAAAGGGGGGGACTTTGTAGTAAATCCAAACTTGGTTCCTTGCCCTTTTTAAAAATCTTAATAACCCTAAATTGTCTGCCCAAATTGATTTACCCAACATTGCGTTTAGTTTGGGATTTAACTATTAAAGCGAATACAATGGATGAAGAAAATAATACAAAATAGATGTAGTTTATATCCTAGCTGAACCTACTGTGCGAGGGCACAATATAAATTGGGTGAAAATAGCCCCATCTAGTTAAAATGGGCACAGAAAATCGCCAATTCCACCACAGAACTTAGAATTCTGTTATCAATAGCAACAACAAACAACAACCAAAAAACCAACAACCAAAGGACACACCTATCTACCTTATTCCAATAAAAAACAGCCAAACAGACACACCTAAACAGAGAATGGATAAACAGGTGTGTCCTTATTCGAGAGTCCAACACCGAGAGTTCTCAAACAGGCCATTGTGGTGTCCTTATTCAAGAGTTTACAGGCCAGAGTAAGTTAATAAAGTAGACGAAAGTTTGCAGAACTTTTGTTAACTCTATTGTTCGTTACAGAATGGTGGCCAAAATGGCATGTAAAATCATATAAAGGACACATCAGCCTAAAACCATTAATTAATTCACAGGCAGAAGAAAAATAATGATACAACAGACAGAAGCTGACCCCTTCCTACTAACCCGGTTTTACTTAGCTTTGAGTGCCGTTAAGTATTGCGGATAGATCCACGGAAGAAAGTAGAAAAGAAAGAGAAAAAACTTTCGCAAACGTGGGACGTTTTAAATCCGCCCATGACATTATCCAGCGTTGAAAATAACACCAATTGAAACGACCTGGCTAGCTTAGATGTTAGTCCAGACGGAACGCAATTTGTGTTTGATATTGTCTCGGCGATATTTTTTATGCTAGCACTAACGGCGGGCGATTGCAAAAACCCCTAACTCAAGATTTTGCTTGGAACATACATCCTACCAATCAGCCCCGATTGGTACACAAGTTTGCCTTCATTTCTGACCGCGACGGCCTCTCCAAATGTATGGGTAATGACATGAACGGCGATAACATGCCGCCCAATTAGGTGACCCATAAAGTAAGAATAACTTAATGCACTCCCTAAAATGGAGTCCAGATGGCGAATACATTGTTCGTCAAACAAAGGGTATTATGTCGAGTCGAAGATTCCAGCGGAGAAATCTGGCTTTATCATCAAAGCGGGTGGTACTGGGCATAGTGCAATTAAAGAACGTGTTATGGCAAAGTTTGATCAAAAAAATTATTACTTGACCCTTTCATTTTTTCGCCTGATGGGAAATATATCTATTACACCCAGATTTACGAGGTGGTTCAAATTTAGCTACAACCGAGACGCCCTACACAGGGCTTATTCGCCGTTATTCGATTACGACAGTAAAAATAGGTGAAGGAGAACGCTATATTTCTGGTACGGGGGGGGCTGTTTTCGTACCAACACCTTCGCCAGATGGGAAATATGTAGCATTCTGTATCGTTCGTGTAAAAAAAGTAAACCGCATTTATTTCTTTAAAAGACATCCAAGTCTGGAGATTGGAAAAAGCGATATTATGGATCTCGAATCGCGATATTGCAAGAAGGTTTCGGAAGCGAAGGTTATTTCGCCTATTTTCGATTTGGGACTTCCAGACTTCTGACAAATGCATTGTTTTTAGGGACAGGTTGGGAAATTCCATAAAACTCAAGGCATCAAATCAGTTCACTAACAAAACCTTAGACCGTAAAATATTAAGACAACAGTTCAATATGCTGATGCTCTGCGTTTTGACGTCGATGTTGCTCCCGATGGAGTTTGATGTCAAGGCAATACGATGGGCACAAAAGTCACCAAAGGAAAAACAGTCTTATTCAAGCACTCGGTAAACTTTCTATACAAAAGACATTAAAAGCGGAGACCATCGACGCCTGACGAAGCAAAATGAGATGACGAATACTATCCCCGTTTCTCAAATTGACGGTAAGCAAATCGTATATACAACTTTGGAGCGGATAATGGTTCTTGCGATGTAAGGATTATTTCCGCAAGAGGCGGCAAAAGGCAAAATAGTCAGTTGTTCAAAAGGTCACTTACATTGAACCTAGTTTTTCAACCAGATGGAAAAAATGCTAGGCATATCGCAAATTTTACTGGCGGCTATTTGCTTAAGACCCGACTAATTCTATTGACCCAGGCATTTTACGTTTCTTAACTTAAAGAAAAAAATCCGCCGAACGTGTTTCAAATAGTGGTATTCGAACCACATTTTTCTTGCGGTAATGATTCGTGTTTATTTTCAGCGAATCTGTAGGCGGGGACTCCTTACAGGCGAGACCACATGTTTTTTCTAAGTTGTGAACTGCGCGGCGAAAACAACGTGTGCATCTATACGGATGGCGACAAAGTAAGATGAATACCGATTATCTCATGATAAAAATGGATTGCTTTGTTTATAATACAATACATTTGTTCACTCCCATTTGCAGATAATGGTTTCAAAAGTAAACTATTGGTCCTTAAAATGTTGTCACTCCCGGTTTCAAAGGCAGCTTTCAGCACGTTTCAGGGTATTTACATGACTTGGCAGCCCGAAATAACGATTCGATCGGTTGGGTTCATGTGTCCTCGTTATTTTGAGCGCAGTTTGGATAAAGCTTTTTAGCTTTTTAGCAGAAGGCCAATGCAAAATTACCTGAAACCCCCCCCCTCTAAACGAAGCAGGATTTTATCTTTTAAGAAAAAAATTCTGACAAGCCAAATCGTTACCACGGCGATTTTTGGTTGGTAAAGTTCGGTGACTATGCGTTGACGCAGGATAATCAGCAAGAAGGTGCTTGGAGAATTGGGCGTCGTATTAATCAAAGATAATATGATGCAGCGTTCGGCACAATGGGCCGATTCACGATTCCTGACGATTTGCGCTGGTTATCAATTGCTGGAAGGTTAAACACTGTTATTCCTGGATAATTGATACTCATGCACCACGGATCGCTAAGGGCGGGAATGAAATTATTCCGGCATTTTCAAAACTGGAGTCAATATTCCTAACCTCGCTTTCGGTGTTTACCACGATTCCCATTGATCCATCGAATTGACACCACTGAGATCATGGCTGCTGCGTGAATTGCAAAAAAAAGCCAGGTCAACGCATAGCTTCCAAGGATTTACTCAACCGACAATATTATATGGGCAGGAAGCCTTTTAGGTTTTATAAATCTATTATTAACGGACTTTATGATGATGCGTATTATCACGTTTTCAAAAGATTAAAAGCATTCTAGGCGCTATTTCTGTTAAGAGTTACACCAAACCACGACGTGACCAGCGGTTCAACAAGTGTTTTTAGTTGCAGCTAAAAACCAAGAAATGATGGTTTGTGCCAGAGGGCGGTGGTAAATTCCAACAAAAATTTCTAATGTTGGTTGATGGTTTCACACTGGTTTAAGAAACACAGTCTTCTTATTGCCAATGGTTATAGCGACCTTTACCCAACTATGGGAAGCGACGAAGTTTGGTTATACACCGACCTTTCGTTGGTGTTCCTATGGTGGGATTAACCGGTGAAACATACTTTTATGACCGCACCAAATGTATGGGAAATGAGGAGGCTAATGCGCTATACACCTTATTTCTAGTAGACCGTAAGATCCGTCGTTCCCAAGGCCCCTGATGATCACTACAAAACCATTTTTGCGTTGCTAGAATATGCAAGGCAGCTGCGCGACAATGGATTAGCGTCCATATTGGTTGCCCCTATGGTCAACGTGAAGGCTAGGTGCTCATTGGGAAATTTGGTTAAATGGAAAACACGGGCGGCTTTACCGCCCATTTGAAGGCACTTCGCTGCGGTACCATTGATGGGCGCAGACACCTTGGGTTATGGACAAAAGCGATAATGGCAGTATCGAACCAGGCAAATTAGCGACTAGTATATCATCGACGGTGATGTTTCTTAATTGATTTAAGGTCGTAGTGAATTTTGTTGACCTACACAGTGATTTAATTGGTCGTGTGTTTTGAAGCGCAACAATGGACGGAAGTTTGGTTCGAAGAAAAAGCGTTCCTTCCTTCTTCTTTAATAAGATACAACTTCATTTATGGCCACAACAAAAACCCAACAACCAAATCGGAAGCGAAAGCACATTTATGTACCATTGGGACATTAACTAATACTAGGTTTTAAACCTTTAAAAATTTAAAAAACGTGTCGTATGGCCACGGCTTTTTTTTATGAATTTCATTTCTTGAAATATTTACTTATCGGTTTAAAATTCATACAATAAAAACGAATAAGTTTACGCGTAATAGACTAATTTAGATTAAAAAATGCCAGTTACATTTTCTAATGCCCAAAACCAAAATAAGCTTGAAAGTGAGCATTTAATTAGACACCTAACCCAATGCCTGAAAAACCACAATAAAACTCTGTTTATATTTAAACTTATTCCAGTTGAACTAAAGGGACCCCGTACGGCATAGCCTCGTGGAGGGGTCTGTCAG
>Ga0163217_1061155_pt1 | contig 11346 bp, 18 predicted proteins | sample SynspAceP_FD_185933 | JGI IMG/M metagenome (GOLD analysis project Ga0163217, IMG submission 185933) | Saline lake microbial communities from Ace Lake in Antarctica - Synechococcus sp. Ace-P (PacBio error correction) | ecosystem: Environmental > Aquatic > Non-marine Saline and Alkaline > Saline ... | reverse complement strand
CTTTGATGATGTGCCAAAGCACGTCGAATCGGAAAACCGTCCACACCGCCGATCGAGCAAAACCGCAGCACACCCATTCATCCGCTTGCCGCAGTTCGGGTTTCGCCAATTCAGATCAGGCTGTGTTGAAAGGAAGGCGTGAAGTAGTATTGTTGGGTCGTATCATCCACTGCCACGACGAAGGCGCGAAGTCGCTTGACCCAATTTCGGCGGCCCGCCACCGGGCCGCGGGGTCTCGCCCAATAAAATACCAATCACGTTTCGGGTTTCTCACGCTGATGCGGCTTTCGACGAACCACGGGTGCTGATCCGACGGTATTGGAACGAAGTCGAGTAATCCAAATGGTCTCGGGCGTGAACGGCCGCGAGGAGTCGGTCGAACTCTTCGAGGTCGCCGAACGGCGGTTCGATGTCGCAGTGTCAGCAACGTCTAACCGAAATCCGGCCATTCGGCGAAGGAGAAGATCGGTGACAACCAAATCGCATCGAACTCCCAGGTGGGAGAGGTAATTCGAGTTCGGCGCATAAGAATCCGGAAGATCACCCCCCCCCCCCCCCCCCCCCCCCCCCCCCCCCCCCCCCCCCCCCCCCCCCCTCCGATTCCCGTCGGCATCGCTGTCTGAACGAACGAGGGTAGATCTGGTAGATTCACCCCGCGTTTGCCACCCACGGGCGGTTGCGTTTGAAAATCCATGTCGTTACACCATCCTCTGGGAATGAATGAGCCGTTCCCTACGTCATCGCACCCAACAACTCTTCATTCGATTCGTTTGCGAACGTCGTGGCATTAATCGGACATGGCATACGGAATGGACGAGGTGATCCTGGTGTACGATCGCGCCCGGCAGGTGTAAACGACATTAGGAAACGTAGCCTTCGGCGTTCGACCTCGTTAAGGTGTGAATGGAGAGGTTCATGGAGTCGAGCGAGGATTTTGGCATGGATCGTTCAGATATCCAAACAGGCATCAGCTCCGATGCAGTACTTTCGCATCGCACCGACGCGCTTGCTCAGCCACCAACCAAACCAGCATCGGTTTCAATCGGTTGAGCCACAATTCCCCATTCTGCACGTACTCCCCAAGGATGGAGTGGGTTGATGATTGGAGTTCTGTTCGTGTGCCAGAAATGCGAGCATGTCCGCATGTACATCAAAAACAATACTGCTCCACCGTCTTGTCGGCCCAACATCGGTAATGCCGTTGATCTGACGCGGGGAACAATGCCATCCCTTTATTCGCGGACCGCCGGACCGTTGAGCGTATGATTTTGAAAATTGCAAGGAATCGGTTGTTTCAAACAATTGCGGTAAACACCAAGCTGCTCGTAGGCGCTTAGGGGGCGTAGAAAGCGACTGCTGCCAGTCGTCATCCTGGAAATGCACGAAACGAGGTCTTCGATCCCATTGTTTCAGTCGGACTGAACGGGAAAATGGACTCGTTCGGACAACTCGTGATCGGTTGGTATTGAATCTCGTAGTTGCGAACTTCGCCCAATACGATGACCTGCTCGACCAAGCGGTTCTAAATTCCGCGTGATGGATCGGTTTTCTCGAACGAGGTTGTTAACTGCAGCGAGTTGCTCCAAGGTTGAATCTGGCTGGTAATCCCTCCGATGACCGCGTAGTGTGAACGGTGTGCCCAATCCTACTCAATCAGTTTGCGGCGAAAACAGATCGCTGTGCGTAACTGGCAGTCCGGCACAAATGCGAGGCGGGTCACGGAGATCGACCGGTCGTCGATCTTGATTTCAAGGTGTGCGCTTGAATCGTCCCGCTGCGAAAAGCGATGGAGGAGGATTGTGCCCTTCCCGGACCGCTCGTAGACTTCATCGCAAATCGCCGCGATCCGGCGGCAATTGCTTCGGTCGGGATGCTACCATCGATTGGTGAACAGTGCGGAGCCGATTTCAAGGCGTTATTCTTGGGTGAAGTAGCACGAGCAGTAGCCGTCGATTTCGCTCAGGGGATTGTCGGTGAGCAGGTGATGTGAAATTCGTGAAATCGCCGTTTGAGAAACGCTTTTGGGTTTTTTTGATGCCGCCCGTGGAACTCTTCGAGCACGTTGGCAAGCAACGCGTCGACCTCCTTTCGGATAGCGTTGCAGACTCGCCCGATCACGCGCAGAATACGCTCGTTGCCGGGCGGCTCGAACGGTCGCAGACGACTCGTTGTTTGTTCGGGGAAAGAACGCTTCGGTTCGTTTTGGATTTGCCATGTTGGGTCGAACCTTGACGAGTTCCGCTACGGTTGGTGGGGAGGACTCGCATGGTTGCGTTGTATGGCTTTCGCCATTTCGACGAGTGAAAGTAGAATGCGAGCGTTGATTCGGCGCATTGGTTTCCGTTGACTTGGTTTTCCATCAATCCGTTCATAGCAACGCCTGATGGCGATTCGTAGATCGGTCGCCGAGATCGTTGCGTCCCAAGAACCAATCGAATGTTAAAGTGACTTGCTCGCTCCAGAATGAATCTTTACTAACTGCAAACGCTTTCGATCGGACGCCGATACATCGCGTGGCCTCAATCGACCTGCTGTCATAGACCGCGACACGCCGCCCTGACGACGAAGCGTTAGAACGATCGGCGCGATCGCCCCTCCGCGTGAGAGCTGTTGTTGGGACAACAAACCACGGCAGCGATTTCAAACAATTGTCCAACGTCGAGGGTCATCGCACCACGTCCGTGAGCAGTCAACGATTTGTGAGATTTTTTGCGCAGTGCTTATACGTCACGATGTCCTCCAAAACCACGGCCCAATGCGTCTGTTCGCGGTTCGCTCGTACATGCCAACAACTGTTGCCCAATTGCTGGACTCATCGCCACTGCCGTGCGATCGCCGCTGTATCGTCTCAGGTATTCATGGGAATGCCGAGGATCCCCAAACGCCCATGTTGTGGAGACGATTGTTTTCGCATATCGCAATGTTCGTTGAAACGTTCACGGCCCAGCGCGATCAAAACCGGCTCGGCGGGCCTGCCGATTTGCACGTTCCCAGTGCCCACAGCGAAGCGGACCTGTGAATCTCCGATCCGTCTTTCTTAACCAACAGCGAATCGGAAAACTCATGAAGTTTGCGGAAAACGGTGCCGTCTCTCGGTTGAACGCGTGATTCAAAAACGCGCGTAACGCGACGCGAGCGAATGCACCTCCGGCGAGTTCCTTGCCGCCCTCTTCCAACAGAAAAACTGTCAAAATCAATGCTCGCGCATTGTTCGTCCGTGCAGTAGCCGTGGGAATGGTCGGGGATCGGAATAGATTCGCGTGCTGCACGATGCCGGTTGAGTCGCTCAAGTGTTGAAGATGATTGAGCTGCATCTTCGGCAGCGCCAGTGCTTGCTCGGTCGAGGCGTCCGGAAACCGCCCAACGGTTTCCCGGCGGTTTGCCCACGCTCGTTTCGAGCCCGTTGGAACGATCGACATACCGCCCGAAACATGATTCCCACGTCATGCTCGACCCACGCATTGAGCTTGGGCTCGCATCGCCAACCGACCCGTTCGTCATGCGAGCAACCGATAACCTCCCGAGCGATCGCAGGAGGAATCGCAAACGGAACCAAACACCACGCGACCGTCGGCGAGTAATTCTCGGCGTGCCATATACGGAGTCGAGATCACGCTTTGCCCACAACCGAAGGCATACGCCAGCGTGCCCGATCACGGGCCTGTTCACGTTCCAAATTATGGCGTGATGTAAGGTCGGCTGCACGATGAATTCGGTCAGTTCCTCCAACTCGACGAACCGATTGTAGAACTGAGTGTTTGCTAAAAATAAAAAAATTGCCCGAGGTCCTTGGGCCATTCGTTCGAGGGCTGATCCGGTAACGTTTCGCCCTGTTCACCGAATCAAACTCGGGTGCGTCGCACGAGCACGAGATAGATGAAACGGAAACTGCAACGATTTCCGGGATCGCTTGCAAACACGCACTCGATCCCTTTGCCCGGCGAAAGGCACCGAACGAGTCAACGCGACCGCTGTCTTCGACGTTTGAATTGCTCTTCGAAACGCTTGATCGGGTATCGGAACATTTGGGGATCCCATGAGCGATCAAGTCGACTTGCTCGATGTCGACCGAGTACGTGTGATTCAGCGTTTGGTCGACATCGCTCGGTCATACAACAAACGAGAGGAAAGGCGAATCAGTTGCGTCATCACGGCACGCTGCGTTTGGTTCGGTTCGACAACACCGTATTGCAGCGTCGTCGACGGGATCCGATAGGTCGTGCAAGAACGCCCAAAATGTGACGCCGCACGGACCCCGTAGATGCCAAATTTCGTGTTGCAGTTGAAACGACAGTCAATGGTTTCTGACAGTTGAGGAAAGTCGGCGGCGGCGCCGGTTAGTCTTCGAGTTCCTGCTCGGCGACTTGGCAATTGGACTTCGCTTTCGTAGTTGTAGCTGCCCGCCGATGGTCGTCTATCGCACCACGTGCACTCGGCACCAGATGCCGTGGCCAAACCGCCCGTCGGCAAGTCATGGGGTGAAGGTCGCGATGCCGTCACTTGCGAGGCAGGTAGTCGCCGGACGAAAGCGGATTTTGACTAAGTCAGATGTACTCATGATTTTGGATCTCTCAACGAAAAGACTTGTAATAATTCGAGAACGGACCGCTTGGAATTCGAGTCACAGCGACATTCGTATCCGCGGCGCCCGTAGAACACCTGCCAATCGTCGCCGTGATCCAACATTCGAGTCGGGAAAACGACGTTCGGTAACAAACCCTTTCGTTTCGTAGTTCGGTCGTCGGAAATAGGATCGGATCGCTGAGCGAGCGATCACGCGTTCGGGAGCTTTCGCGAATCCAGCAAAATCGCACCCGCCGTGTAACCGACGACCGGCGTGCCAGCAAATCGGGACGATTCGACTACCCGTGGTGGAGCGTGAGCCAACTTCGTCGATCAGGATCGGTTGCGTGCCACTGGCCCACGCGGTCAACCTTCCCAAGATTCGATCCGCTGACGATCGGTTCGTGTTTGCCCCCAATGAATCAATCAGGTGAGCGAGCGATTCCAAATTTGCGGCGGGCTGAAGTGCGAATGAGGGTTCGGTCGATGCAGCGGCGACGTAGGCGCCGTGACGGCGTTGCGGGAACAAAAACGGACACTTGTTCTCGCTTGAAAAAGATAACTGCCAGACGTTTTGAAATCATTAAATCCGTCGATGACATGATTGCCGTCGCTGCGCCTGATCGCGAAACCGCGACATACGTGATCCGATAGGTATCGTCGATCTTGTGATCCGAGGGATCCTCCGGTATGCCGTATTGTTCGTAAGTTGTGCTCGGCTGTGAGGGCGTCACCAATTCGCGCGATGGACGCGCGTCCCGTTGCCGCGGTCGGGAAACGGGGTAACGTCGTGCGGTGAAAGCGAGATTGTTGCAAATGCGAAATCGACGTCAATCGAAGATTCGCCGCTTGGCTTTTAACGGCGACACACGGGCGTCGGTAGGGTGCAAGTCCTCGTCGCGAACCCAGTCGACTTTCGCTTCCCCAGCGGACCAAAACGGAAGCCCGTCCATCCCGACGTTTCGATTTCGCCCGCTCGCAACCCTTGCCAACATCACCCACTCGTCGCCGAGAATCCGTAACGCGGATTTAAAAAGCCTGAGGACTTCCCAGCACTTTGGGAGGGCTGGATTATCCGCACGGCTTCAATTAAGAGCTCTTCCCTTGGCTGCCTCCATTCTTCGCGTGGATCATCGGAGATCGGAGCTCACGTGGTTGTCTTTTTCAAAACCGGTCCACCATGACGCCTCCCAGCGCGGATGCGAGGCCTGCTGCCATTGTTTGGCGGAGAAAAAACTTCGTTTAAGCAAAGAGCGTATTGGAAAAGCGAACTACTTTACTAATCAAGCATCAGAACATTTAGCAAAGCAACAGAGGCAACGTACCACGATCACGCCCCTTCGCAAGGCCCACAGGAGTTGGCAAGCCGTGGGCTGTCACCATGTGAGTTTTGCCACAAAAACCGCCGGACATGAACGATGTCCCAACGGGACAACGTGACCGCCCGCGGCAACGCCCTGGGGATCGTTTACGGAAGCGTGCTGATTGGTCGCAGGGCGGCGGCGGGTTTTGCCGTGCGTTTCCAGGGTTGCGAATTTGAATCTCGTCAATCATCGCTTCCCGCCGCCGATGACCTCCATCATCACCACCGACGATGGTATCCGCACGACTGGCGAATCAGGGTTGACGGGAGTTCCAAGCCGGTTTGATTCGCGAAACGAGGGACGCCCATTTCTTGCGTGCCGATCGAGTCGTAAGTATTCAAAACGCCATGATGCGGTTCGGGAACGAGTGTGCGGGACGAGTGCGTCAATGCGGACGGACGGACCTGGTTCCTGCATCCGCACGCGTGGGGCGGCGGACGATCAAACAGGGTGCCTTCGTAGCCTCCGGGGCAGCGGGGTCACTTTTGGGCGTGGCCGTGACTCGCAACCGAAGAGCCCCTTTGCCGGCGAAACGCACCGCGATGAAACGAGCGTGGCTTCCGCCTCCGCCCATTCCGAATGTCGTTCGACCGAGCGTCATCCTTCGCGGCGAGCCACATCGTCGGTGCCGGGCGCATTGGACCGCGTCGAAATCACCCGCCGGCGATCGGTTTGACGGCCCATCGCGAATCGAGTGCCCTGTGGTTCGTGACCGAGGGAGCGGACACGTTTCCAACCGTTGCACCGGAGTTTTTAACAAGTGGGCGTTCACGCGATTTGTGGCTTCCAGGTGCCCGCGATCAACGGAGGACTGCTGATGTGCCGGCGAAGGCGCACGGCGCGAAGTTTCCGGTCTGTCGCCGTTGATGATTGTTGGGTGAACGTCTTCGAGGGAGTGCGTCGTGCAGCAGCCAATCGCTTTTTAGCGCACCACGCGTCGGGCCCGACGTGACATGTGTAGCGAGGGATTCCGATTGCCGCCGGCGAACGAGTTGCTCGGCACTTTCGAGCGACGTCCGTGCGACTTGGAAGAGAATCCTGGGGCGGGTTGCGCCCGATCACTCGCGCGGGCTGCGGCTTGGGCCCAGTGGGATTCACTTACGAAGGAATCGCTTCGCTGGCGAGTTGCCACCGATCCATCGCGCCTGGCGGCGGAAACGTCGTGCCGAACTGCCCAGCCGTCCGCCTCGGAAACGGTACGTCACTGATCGGCGATCACCTCGACACGTCTGGCGAACGATGGTGAGTCTCGTTCCCGTCGATTCGGTTTCTCCGGGGCAATCCGCTCGGCAGAAAAAATGGTCAATCGCCAAAACCAGTTTTCCGGAATCCGGAGGGCGGCAAGGAGCTGATCGATTTCCCGGTCGCCCGCGATCGCCGCATCTCCATTGCCCATCGTCGTCGTCATCACATCAACGTGGGTCGGCCATGGATCAATCGATGAGCGAAATTACAACGGCACCTCGGACTCACTATCGTAACCAGTGCACCGGTTCGGGCGGACGCACCACCGACCCACGGTTCCATTGCGGCGACAAAAAACGACTTGACGAATGAGAGTAGACATGCCTCGATTTGTTTGCAGGGACGTGCCCGCTGAAAGGGCGTCGAGGACGCGAAATCAAAATGGCCTGCGGTTGCGTCGCCAAGGCATCGGCGACTTGCCGCCCCACATGCCTGCCAAAAGGAACGTGCCCGCCGAAAGGGCCCGATCCGTGAGGCGATCTTCGTCAGCTTTGGAAAGCGCCAGCCCGTTGCCAATCCCGCGGACTCGCTGACCCATCGTTTGCCGTTGATCCGACGACGGCGGCACGTCGCCTTCGTCTTCGCCGCTCGAAAGGGTTTCGTACCCGTTGGCGGCGTCTAACACGACACCGTCGCAGCATCGCGCGACTCGCAGGTACGATTCCACCGACAACCGACGAGGTGGGCGTTGCCACGAACAGGTAGACGTCGGAGCCGCGAGATCATTTCCGCGCATGGTGGACTCGTTTCGCACTGTCCATGACCCCGGATCCGATCCACGATCCAGGCCGCGGGATCGTTCGAGGCAGCGGGGCGAGTTCGTTCGTCGGCGAGAGGGCGGGGCGCCGGTAGATTTTTTATCCGAGCAGCGATGGCGCCTCCGAAAGAATCGCACGCCTCGCGGCTCGGCAACCCACACGCTGTCGAATCCGAGTGAACGAACCCACGCGAGCGGTTCGCCGTTGTGTTGCAGAATCCGTGTACACGTCCCACCGGAAACGGGGAACCGATCGGCCATATCAATGATTCGTGACAATCGCTCCGAGAGGTTCCGGCGAACGCCTGAGGTTTCTTGTCAAACATTGCGGACTCGGATTGATGCCCCCTGGGTTACTCCATTCCGGGCGTTTCGTTCCCCCGACGACGGGCACGCCTTCGATCTCGTCGACTAACGGAACCATCGCGTCAATTTTGAGGCAAAATCCATCCGCAAGTGTGATTGCCCGGACCCGCCGTACGCGTTTGATCACGACCGCATCACATACGGTTGACGAAACATCCGCTTGCAGGCCCGAAACTGGTCCGCAAACGCCACGCGTTGAGTTTCAAGGCACGGTCAATGTCGACTGACGCCGATGCGTTGGAATTTCGCAATGTGTTTCGTAAAGCCGACCGAAGACGAGCAACGAGCCGGTCGTTTGTTAACGGATCGATCAAATAGGGAACCCGAAACACGCAATCCGATGCGGATTGCGCGGCTGAGTCCTCTTGACCGAGACCGATTGCCCTCAACGCATTTCAATCGGACGGACCGTTCGATTCGGATAGACAACACGGCTCTGGGTGCCATGGAGGTATCAACATGTTGACTGTTTCACAACGTCCGCCCTCGGCACCCGGCGCGGCCGCGTTGGCCTTGTTCGAAACGCGGCGTCGCAATCGTTTTCGTCGAGCGTACATCGGGGCGGGTACGCATCGAGCGGGTCGATTAACTGTTTCCCTGTAACGTGCCAGAAAAAAACAGGAAAACCAACCCGATTCGCAACAGGGCGGATCTTCCACGGACCCACCGCAAGCGCAACTCGATAGAAACAGTTATTCCTTACTCGCCACAGCATCTCGGCAAACTTGAACCAATGGAATTCGGGGGGCGTTGATCGTTGACCGTGACCCCGGCGGGCGGAACAATCTTCTTTCGCAGACGGGGTGCCGGTGCGGAAACCACGGAACGAACGTGGTTGCTAGACCACAAACGCGTTGCATTTTTGTCACCGACGATCCGGTTTTCGAAACTAAAATGGAGACCTAAGTCCTTCTCGTACCCAGTTTGGGTCCGTCCAGGTGAATCCGAACGGTTGCACGAGAGCAACGTTGCGTTTTCGCAAACACGAACGACATTTTGCATAAGGCGCTGCAAGCAAACGACTTGCGAAAAAAACGAGCACCCGGCACAACGAAGGGGTGGGCATCACGAATGCAAAGGAAGGCTAATTCATCGAAAACCAACACGGACTAACGCCGACCGACCGGCCCACCCTTTCCAACCTGAAAGATATTGACCATTGACTAAAATCGCGCCACCCAACCGAACCTCACCGACGAGACCCCGGTCAACTCCAAGAAATGGCCGCCGCCATCGAGGCCCTTCCCCCACGTTATCGCTACCCGCCGTCGCCCCCGCCGCTTGGCACGCGTCGTCGAAGCAGCACCCGCCGTCGTCGCATTTTAAACCTCGTCCAGAAGCCCTCTCCGCAATGCGATTGGACATAAAGTTATTTGATCTTCGATTCGAAAGCGACCCGGCGCGGAACGAGACCCAGTACAAAAGAAATGCTCGGAAAAAGACGGGCGTATCTAATCCAAGGGTTCTGCCGGAACATGGTCGGGGACCAATCCACCGCACCCCGGCAGATTGTTTCAGCGCATCAAAAAAGCGTCCCCAATGCTCCATCGGTTTCAAATACGCGAGCACGGTTCCCCTGCAGTCGCTAGTAACGCTTCGTCGCTTGGCTGTCCTTTCACAATGGAATCCCAAAACCCCCATCCCATTCGCCGGTGAGTGTGCGATGTCGGGCGTACGGATCGAGGCAAAGGCAGCGTGGCTAGGATATCCTCCTCGCATCCATTGACGACGTCACTCCAGAAATTCGGCACCGACAAACCGTTTGGCACGGCACGCCGCGTCGCGATCCGGTCCATGATACTTTCATAAACCAGTTGCAGATGACTTGCCTCGGGTCGGTCGCTCGCCTGGAATCGCCCGCCTCATCTGTCGGTAACCCTTGCAAATCGATGGCGCTTACCGGAGCGCGGTGGGCACCGTGTACCGTTCCCGATCCGGGAGCGTATGTATGCCAAGCGACCTCGCACCATCCCGGCGGACCAAAACCGGAAATCCTGAACACGAATTCGCGACGAAACATGCGTGAAAATCGACCACCCATTGCCGCACACGCTGCCCGAGCGTCTCAGCATCATGGAACCCCAGATTCCAGGCGATCGCGGCCAAGTTGCGAAAGCGCCTCGGCGATCGGCCAGAAAACGCTTGCACGTGCCCGAACCCGCTCCCCATTCCACAGGCATTCGGAACCACGCCGACGCGGTTCTCCATCAACGGACCCAGGTCTCAAAGACGGACTCCAACTCTCGCGCCCAAAACCCCCACCGTGTTCCGTCAGCCGCACTTTCAAGCGAAACGATGCCGGAACTTCCTCACGTAACAGCGGCAAAGCGGGTTTCGATGTGTAGCAATTTCGACGCGATCTTCGACGGTACTCGTCTTGGTCCATCGCCACGAGTTCCTTGCCAACCCCATCGAATCATCATCGCCGACGTCGCGCGATGGAGGCATTAAGTAATCGCCACAGCCATGAATTGATCGGCGTGGCCCACGCAAAAAGACCACTCCCGCGACGTCATTTCGGTTTTGCCCTGGTTAGGAACGGAGTCGAGTTTGGCCAAACCAACACTCGCCATCGGTCCGCAGGGTCTGCCCGCGTCAGCGGAATTCCGTTTTCTTTCCATCGTGATAGACGTTGATTTTCAAAAGCGTTCCCACCGATCATGCGATTGCAAGGATCGGTAGAATTGATTTTTTTCCCAAAACCGGGATTTTTGCGTGTTTAGGAAAATCGCTCCCCAGAAGAAAAAAAAAGGGGTCAAGAAGAAAAAGGGGTTCAGAGGTGGAAAAATGGCCGGTGGACTTAAATTTGTTTTCCAGGCGGTTTTTCCACGGGGCGCGGTCGCCATCCGTTTTTGGCGGCGACTTCGGGCGGTGGTGCTTTTTTTTTTCATCTTTTGGATTTTATTTTGGATTTTGGAATTCGACGTTTTTTCAGGCCTCTCCCGGGGGGGTTTCCTTCCGGCGGGCCGGGGGCGAATCTTTCGGACCAAAGGGCGGGAAGTTTGCGACAAGAACGATCCAACATCAAAATCGTTCTGACGTATCTCTCTC
>Ga0163217_1025075_pt1 | contig 11347 bp, 3 predicted proteins | sample SynspAceP_FD_185933 | JGI IMG/M metagenome (GOLD analysis project Ga0163217, IMG submission 185933) | Saline lake microbial communities from Ace Lake in Antarctica - Synechococcus sp. Ace-P (PacBio error correction) | ecosystem: Environmental > Aquatic > Non-marine Saline and Alkaline > Saline ... | reverse complement strand
GCCTATTATAAGTCTAACAATGAAGGCACAGTTTAACGAAAAAGCCCGTCCTCAAACATTGCCAAAACTGAAGGATGAAAAATATTAAATTGGGTTTATTTTTTGGGTTTTAATCAGTATTGGATTTAAAGTTCGACTTACAAAAGAAGTCCCCTGATATTGGCGATATTTGTGTCTACAACCGCTGGTTTCAATGTTGGGTTATTGATGGAAGAAGTTTGCGGTTAAATAAATTTTTTAGATTGTACGTTTTTGAACCAGGATTATTCTATGCCCAAAGAAACAATTTGGTTTTAGGGGGTTTTTCCGACGAAAATAGAGCCATTAGAGAAGTAAAATCTTACCTACGATCAAACTTTCCCTTTACTTTTAAAAGTTAAGCACAAAAGGATTGGAAACTGGAAGCCTTTTGTCATTTGGTGCGGGCCTCCTTATGGCCTTAACTTAGGAAGTAAACGAGGATAGTGTAAGAATGATAATTCTTCGGGTACGTTTAGAATGACAAAAAAACAACTATAATTGGGAATTAGGTTTCGGGCATCATTTTTTACTTAGAAATATTTTAAATTTGCACCCTTCTATTAGAGCGTTTTTTGCCATCAATACGAGTAAATACCAGATTAATGACCCTATAGTCTTGGAACCGGTAAAACTTAGGAGGGATGAGAACAGATGTGTTTTTATTAACTTTACTTTCGAATAAATACATATCCTATGACATTCACTACCGAAAATGGCAGTTTGTGATCTTCCTAAAGGAGAGCTAAAACACAAATTCTAAATTAAATTAAGGCTATGCTTCTTTTTTTTTTAGCAGCGTACGGCTCTTTATTTTCTTTCATTACTACTATAAATCTATCGCCTTATTTCAGTGCACTATAATTGCAGTAGCCGTGCCACATTTAAACTTTCGGTTGTGTTGCTGCAAAATGATTTATTGGTTGTCCTTTCAGTAACTAGTTTGAAATTTCCTCAGATATACCATTGGGCCTCATTCCCCATGACTAAAATTCCCGGATTTTGGTGAAATTCGCTTTATGAACAGGAGTTCCACTCATTAAAGGCACCATATTACAGGAAGATCGCGGTTTTTAAAAAATCAAGCTAAGTCTACAGGAGTCACTTGAAACTCTAGCAATAGACCCATAGTAGCTTGTAAAACTTTAGGGTTAAAGCAATCAACATTGTTTGTTGTCGTTACTATATTTTTAATTCCAAACCAATCACACAGTCTTTATTGATGGTGCCTAAAATTACCTGGGGAATCACTGATTGTGTCTAGCGCAAACAATCAATCTTTGAAGTGGTACTTTTTTTGGTTTGGAATTTTAAAAAACACCTAAAATACCTAGGAGTACTTTAAAAATTGCTTCATTTTTTAAATTCATTTTGCCTTTGATCAGTTCACACTTTACATTGTTCACTTTCAACAAAATTTGAGATCTGTGCTATATATTTATAGGTTTTCAAAATCAGAAAGCCTAGCTCTTGAACCGTTTTTTTGCCTTCTACAACAAACAACTTGAGCTCATATCTGTATTTTTTTTTGCTGTAGGCTTTTTTATAAAATTTTATTTGCGCTCTTTACCAACCCATACAAAATAATGTATTTTGATTTTAGAGAATCACTTTAGTTTGAAAAAAAAACACTGTAAAAATAGTCTTATTATTCTTAGGTTTAATCATTCAGTTCTTGTAATACTCTTAAAAGAGTGAAGAGATGACGAGCTGTTATTGGTTAAAAATAATATATTGGCTAGATGGGGGAAAGAATGTGGAACGGACGAGGAACTGTAAAAAAGCTTAATAATTCAAAACCAAATACTGCCTTATTTCGTGTTATCCACTTAAGGGCTTAAATGTTTATAATCTGCAAAAGCAATCCAGACTCGTCATACCAAGCTTGGCTTTATAAAAAAACCTAACGAATAGAACGCCTTAGAAAGCTTACTCGCAAAAACAATTAGATAGCCTTGCAGAATCCTTTTTTGTAAAAGGTTTTAGTAAGTGGCTTAAAAAAACAGGAACAAGCTCCTGTTATTATTTGACACCTTCAAAAATCGAGGAGTTCGATAGTCGGGTAAAAAGCGTATACGGCAACAGAGGGTATTTTTAATTGCCGAGCAAGCTTTAAGGTAGATAGTAGCAGTTAGAAAACAAAGGGGCTTGATAAACTATGACATTATCCAACTGGGAAATCCATTTATAATGATTCTACCGTATCGCAGCCATTGCCTTCATCTGCGGTTTGATGTCTATTTACGAAAAAAATAAGGCTAAACGGCTTTCCATTAAGGCTTAAATTCCAATTTCGAATTAACAACCTGACCAAACGAACCGGAAGCGTTTTAACGATTTGTTTAGAAAATAACCGGCATCTATAATTTTCAGGAAGAAAATGTCTATTTTTTATTAATATTATTTCGGATTAACGGCCTCTTGCGGCCAATGATCCCAATTAAATATTTGAATTAAACATTGATAATTTAAAAAAAAGAGGCGATAGTGCAAAGACCGAGTATAAGTGTACACGTTTTAAAAAATGTAAATATTTATGCAGATCACTCTATGCTGATTTTAAATTCTCATTAGGATTCTGTTAAATTATAATGGCTTTTACCATTTTTTACAGAAATAAATAAAATACAAAACAAAAGACACTTACCGATTGCTATTTTTTTTAGAAAAAAGACAGTATTACAGAGGAATTCAATAGGCTGCGAACCGTATCGACAAATAAGCAACTTAAAACAATTTTAAATATTCCAAACATTGAAAAATTCTTACAGACACCACAAACCAAACTCTCGCGTCTAATATTTTATCTCGCGCAAGAGAAAAGTATTCGTTTAATTTTGAGACGACATCACACATTTTCAAACATTCAATTTGCAGGAATTTCTTTTACGCCCGGGTTTAAGTATTCGAAATGTATTTGGAGGCGCGGAAAATTAAAGCATTTTCTGCAAGAGCAAGTTGTGTGCCTCTAGAAGATTTGGGCACCATTACAAGATGACGCTTTTATTAATGTTTCAAGAATATGGTGTGATGTTAATTTTAGACCTTCTTTTTGGAATCTGGTTTTCCGTTGGTGAACACAGAAAAGATTATTTCCCCTACTATATGCTTTCCTCAAAAACGATTGTCATTAGGGACAAGTCTTTCAACAAAATATAGGCGTTAGACAAGCAAACCTTAATTAGTATTTTGGGGTTTATACTTGGACTCCAAAAACCGAGACTAAGCATGCTTTTTGAATTGTAAACGTACAATATGGTAAAAAATGTTTAATATTTAAACCGCTTTTATATTTGTGTATAAGAAAATAGTTTTTAATCGGCCTAAATGCTCATAGCCCAACAAGATTTATATAAACAATCCAGGTTTTTTAGCTGACTTGTTACGAAAGATCCCAACAATATGGAACAATAAGACTAAGATATTTCCTGATTGGCACCAGAAATGTTTTACAGACACCAATTTTATCGGAAAGGTATTTCCGCTACTTCTGCGATTTTGAGGAGGTTAGGAGATCGAAGAAAGAGAGAGCGGTTTAAGTTCAAAAACAACTTGAATTGAATTTGCTCGAACTATACCTTTTCAAAAAAGTAATAAATTAGTTTGGACGACAATAGTTTTCATCAAATTTAAGATTAAGGTTGAAAGTGTGGTAATTTACTTTCCCTGATGGTCTACTATTGTGCCTTTTAATACCGATGAAAAATGACAATAAATTAGTGTTTAGTGTTCCGTATTCACAAACTATATAAAAACAGGAATTTTGACTATATTAAGCATTGGGAAGTTTCACTCAAACATTACAGGTTATAGCCTTTAGGGAGTTTTATTAGGGGCCGCTATTCCTTACGTATTAGGCTGATAACATACCTTTTGTACGAAGCTATTTTGCCGGCGGCGTTCTTATGACAAATAGAGCCTGGAATCCTTATTCTTTTAGGGTCCGGGGAAAGAACCAATAAGTTTAACGATTTTAATGAAGCCCAATTTGAAAGTTGGCATTAACCTAAATATAGATTTCCTATGATTGGAAAATTTTAAAGGAGCCTGATTTGCAGATGATGGTAATATTTGGAATGTTTCTCGTATAATGTTAAATGACCCCGGATGCCACCTGTTAATGGCCTAAGCTCTCTGACAAGATATTTGCCTTTAGGCACAGGTTTTGGTTATTCGCTATGATTTTACGTATTTTATTTTCCAGAGTTGATTTAGTTTTAAAAACCTATAAATCCCGCAGAAGTAAATGAATAAAAAGATTGGTTTAGAGATTATAACTTTGGCCAACTCCGATATTACAAATTGGTATTAATTACCCCTTTTAAATTTTTGGAAGTACTGAGTGTTTTGCCGAAAACGATATGCAGGCTAAGGTTAGATTATATTGTTTGGTCTTAAAAAAAACCCACAGAGTCTCTTTAATAATTTTTCATTACTTTTGTTTTCATTTTAGATGTTATAACTAATAAACAAGACTATTAAATTATGGCGCATACTTAAAACAGGAGTGGCACTGGAGATCAAGTTTTACAAGAGATTTTTAATTACGCAAAAGGAAAAAGGTTTGCATTACCGGCGGTTAATGTCATAGGGGTCTGACACCATAAATGCTGTTTTAGAAACTGCGCCAGTTAAACTCGCCTGTTATCATTTCAGTTTTTCAATGCGGAGCTCAATTAATGCAGGAAAAAAGGATTTGTTCTAAACGATGGTCAAATAAGAGCGGCCATACATGGAGCTATCGCTGGTGGCTCTCAAAGCACATTTCATCAACTAGCTCAGGGAAGCTATGGTGCCACCGTTATTTTACATACCATCATTGTGCAGAAATTACTTCCTTTGGATTGATATGGTTTATTAGATCAAGTGAAGCCCCACTATTGCTAACAACAGGTATAATCATTTTTTAGCTCACACATGGATCGATTTATCTGAAGAGCCATTTAGAAGAGAATATTTGCTATCTGCAAAGAAATTTAACCTCAGATTAATTGGCAAAAAATGGAATGACTTTAGAAAATAGAGTTGGTATTACAAGGAGGTGGAAGAAGATGGTGTGGACAACTCAAGATGTTGATGATTTCAAAACTATTACACGCAACCGAGATTAGTAGCTACTCGTTACGGAAGAGCTTTCAAAAGTAAGTCCACGATTTACAATTGCAGCGCTTTTCTCTGGTAACGTTCACGGTGTTATAGCCGTAATTTTTTAAGTTGACGCCTCTAAAATTCTTAAAGTATTCTCGGAATTATATTTCAAAAATTAATATAACGTAGGAACACAATCATATTGATTTTTGTGTTTCACGTGGAGGTTCAGGTTCTTACGGTGTAGCTCAGGAAATTCGTGAAAGGAATTAGTTACGGGGGAGTTATTTAATAATGGATATCGATTACCGATTTACAATATGCATTTTTAGAAGGTATTCGGATTACATTACAAGACAAAAAGTATTTTTATCAATCTCAAAATTGTGCAATCCTAATGAGCTGAACGAAGCCTAATCATAAAAATTTTTATGACCCAAAGAGTTTGGTTTGCGTGAAGGCGAAAAGACCGTTGTTTAATACTCTCGTCTAAAAAAGCTTTTTGACGATTTAAACAATGTAAACACTTTATAAAGTAATAAAATAATCCGTTTTAACTAAATATTTCAACCTATGTCGTCTTGGTTTTAAATAAAGAAAAGAAAATAAGGAATACAATCAGCAACGGAACAAAAAAAAAGATTACTCCGAAAGGACTTTTGTATAATCGTTCCTAACTGGAAAAAATTGTTGAATCCGATGATTTTTATGCAAAGAAATTTTTCTATGTAAGTCCAGAAGACCGATTACATTTGTACGCTGTTTGGGATAAATACTTTTGAAATATTGAGATAATAAATTTTTAAAGAACTCGATGCGAAACTAACGTCTAAAGAATCGCTTAAATTTGAAGATACTAAAAAATTGATGACGCCCGCTTTAAAAAAGCCGCCATGGTGCTAAAACAGGTAAAAGATGCTCTTAAGTAACAGCATTTGGCAAAATTCCTTTGAAAGATTATGTTTATTTCCTGTATGGGATTTTGCTTTTATCGGTGGTTCTATGTGTAGTGTTGTTGGTGAAAAAATTGCACGTGGTAATCGATTATGCGATTATTAAAATGAAAATGCCCTTTGTCATGATTTCAAAAAAATCAGTGGGGCTAGGATGATGGAAGCTGCTTTGTCTTTTAATGCAATTGGCTAAATAAACTATTCAGCAAAATTAGCACAATTGGCAGGAGGGCTTGGTTTTACCTTTTATATCTCGCGTATGTACAGAACCAACAACTGGAGTGATTACAACATAGCTATTCTTATTGTCCATGGTTGGGAGATATAATATTGCTGAGGCCAGGTGCCTTAATTGGTGTTTTGCTTAGGGCCTCGAGTGGTAAAAGAAGTACTGCGAAAAAGAATGGCCTGAAGGTTTCCAAGACTTTCAGAAATTGTATTTAGAAACATGTATTTTTAGACTTTATGTACACGGAGGATTTAAAACAAAAATAAATCTTATGCTAGATTTTAATTTCAGAATAATCTATCAGAATCATAACCCTATTTTGGCAGGATGTAAACAAATATGATTTTTTTAATACAAAAAACCCTTTTACTTTTCGCGTGAAAAGGGTTTGGTTTATTTTAAGAGTTGACCTTCGTGTAATTGGTGCAACACCTTGGCTATTTCTTTAAGGTTATAAGGTTTGATGCTTTTACAGGAAACAGCCGCTATTTCATATCATCTTAAAATGCCAGCATTTACCTGATTTTTATAAATGTACTTCGTTACTTTATTCGTTGGAAAGTTCTTTTTTACTATTCAGGCAGGACAGCGTGTGCCAATAAACTTTTTGGTGCTTTTCGCTAGCTAAAATTAAATCGTACAAAATTTGTGGGGACTTTAATTTTATTTTTTTACGCGTTCTTACTAAATTTTTAAAACACCGACATTTTTTTACTAGCAGTGTATTGTGCGTCTGGGGATACTTAAATGATGTTTAACTTGATACTTCTAGTCGTTAAGATTAAAAATCGTTCTTTATTAATTTCCTATAACTCCTTTTTTAAACTCATAGGGAAAGTCTCATATTTATTTTGTAGTAAAAACTCGAAACCTACGGAATCTTTGGAAATATAATTTACGTATAATTCTACTTTACCTGGCGAAGAGGAAATAGGAAGACTTATGTATGTAACTTACATGACTCCATTCGCATCCGTTACCCTTATCGACAGTAAGGCGTTCTTAAACGTTTTTATACAAATCGTCAATTTTTATGGGTTTTTTAAACCAATTGTGCCCCTTGAGGTTCAATGCTCGTTCTCACTTTTTTGCCATTTTTAATGTTTGTCCATCGATTGGTATCTTCTACACTTCCATACAATCCATAAAAAAGTAGCAGCACTAGCGTGTAGCCATGACTATAGCACCAGAATAACGACCATTTAGATGGAGTTCGTTGCTTTATCTAGTTAAATCAATTGGCTTAGTGCGGAATCTTTGCGTCGGTCTCTGTTTAATTGGTTTTCCTGTACCCCTTATCTTTATATTTATAAAACGTATCTTATTTGGAAAATATGGGGAATTTATACCATAAATATGAAAACTTTTTTGAAAATAATAGTAAAAGGACCCATGCAGGCTTGCTCATGCTTAGGCCAAATATCAGAAAGCAGAAAGAGATTTAATTTAATAGAGCATAGGTTCCAAAATCTTATAATTACGCATAAAATCAGTGCGTTTTTTTAGTAGTAACGAGTACCCTTTGGGTCATTAGTATTTTAAAATGTCATAAGTTGTTAACCCGCAGCTTTTGTCTAGACCTTTACCAAATTTCATTACTTAAATTTTTGATTAGGGCAAAAAGGTGTTTCAAAATTTTGATCGTACCCTCTCTCAAACCCTTATAAGTTCATGGACCCACTATTAGTTCCCCTAAAAAACACAGGGTTGTTTTACTAAAAATTGGACAAACTTTAATTCGTATGTTTTTTTCTAAAAAAGTAGTATCTTTTACATCTTGATGAAATCAATTATATACATAAAAAATTCATTTAAAATAATTATTTGGAAATGTTATTTTAACACAAGAAGTAAAAAGCTGAAATTTTTATATAACACGGTGGCCGAAAGCCAAAAAAACACTGGCATCTTGCTGAAGGTGCAAATTTTGCATGTTTTACACCACCGAATTAACCACCTAAACGGGCATTTAAAAAACAACCGTAAGGATTTACAACACGGAGCGTTCGTTAGTAAAGCTGCGTGTGTGTAAAAAGAAGAAGGTCTTTTAGCATTTATTTGGATTAAAAAGATATTTGTAAGATATCGTGCAATTATCAAAGAATTAGGGTATTAGAAATAATTTTTAAAGGGAAGCTAAGCTTCCCCTTTTTTACGATTACCCCTTATTACAAAATATTTATAGGGTATTTAAAAAGTCCCTTGAAAGCCAATTTTAGTTTTGGCAACAAAAAAGCTTGCACATAGTTTTTTCATTGGGTTCAACACACTACTACAGCACAAACAACTGTCCCGCCTTGATAAAAGCGAAAATAGTGATTCTCAAAGTGTTTAAACTGGACTTGTAAATAGCATAGTTATAAATCTCAATTTTATATGTTATTCCAAAATGTTTTTAAGGATGGTATAGGACTTGGCGATGGAAGAGAAATCTCTATCGAAACGGAAAAATTATAGCGAACAAGCTTCTCGGTTCGGTTGTAGTACAATCAGGGAAAAATGTATTATTATGTACTCAGTAGTTTCTAATTACAAAACAATATAGCGATGTAGATTTTTTACCTTTAACGGTAGATTTATTCTTTGAAAAATTCGCGGCGTCTGGCGTTACCCAGGAGGCTTTTTCAAAGAGAAGCTATAAAGACCAAGTGATGGCGATGTATTAACGATTGCGTTTTGAGTGGTGATTCGTGTTTTATCGTCTCTTTTCCCCAAAAGATTATCATTTCTGAAACACAAGTGATGATCAGTTGATGTTCACATTGATGACGATGTTATGCCAGATGCAATGGCTTGGTTTAGCCGCATCAGCAAAGCTCTCCGATACAATTATTCAGATCTATTCCATTTGAATGTGCTATCTCTGAAGCAAGAGTTTGTGTCGTATTACGGAAAATTTATCATCAAACCCAAATCAAGAGCTCTATGCATTTAGAATCAGACATCGATATGTTATGATTGTGTGCTTCTGCTGATTCTGTTATTGATGGTGGAAGGTTGAAATGGAATGAAATTTTCTGAAGAAGAAATGACAGAAGCTATTAAAATTTGCGCATGAAGCCATTAAAGTACAAATTGTGCTGCTCAGGGTAAAATTAGCGGTAAAGCTTCTCGGAAAAAAAGAAGTTTCGTTTACCTACGTGAGTCAGAACGGATTGAAGATGAAGCTGTAGCTAAAAAAGTTCATGATATGGCATACGATAAAGTATATGCTGTAGCCAGAGCTGCTTCTGCAAAAACATGACGTAGTGTGGCTGCCATTTGATGCCATTAATGAAGATAATTAAAAAGCTTCATTTTTCAGAAGAAGAAATGGGTCTGATTTTATTGGTGGTTTGGTTTTCTAAATACTTTTCTATTAAAGCTGAAAAGCGGCTGTTCCTGGTGATTTCTATAACTTTAAGAAGGGTTTACGTTTAGATGTTCGTAAAACGATTGAAATTAGACCCTATTTGGTGTGAGGTAGATTACCTACATCAAACACATGGTTCTTCTATTTTACACGTGGAGAAACAACAGCTTTAGCCACTCCAGTTTAACTTTTTGGAACTTCAAGAGAAGCTAACCAAATAGATTTATTGCTCTCCTCTCATTTGAAGGTTGAGAGCGTTTTATTGCATTATTATTTTCTTCCCTCCGTATTTTCAACAGGTTGATAAGCAAGACTATTTCGTGGAACATCACGTTAGAGAAGTGTTTGGTCACTGTGTAAACTTAGGCACAACGTGCTCTTAAAAGTATGGGTCCCTGCTGATTGCCCTTACACAGTTCTCGTGTTGTTTCTGAGTGTATTAGAATCTTAAACGTTCTTCATCAATTGGGGCAACGTTTGTGCAGGAACATGGCCTTAAGGATGCAGGTGTTCAATTGAAAAAACCAGGTTTCTGGTATAGTCTATTGGATTAATTTTCTGATAGTGCATCTGGGAATATACGCTGTATTATTTACTGATTATTTTTTAGTGATGAAGATCACTTTAAGTGGAGATTATGGATTTTCTCAAAGTTAACGGGTTATTGCTAGACGGGGTATTATACCGCTTGCAATAATGGACATTAAATAAAGGTATTTTATCTTATGAAATTTGTGTTATAATGCTTTTAAAGCAATGTCTCGTTAGGGCGTTACATTATTTTTAGAGAAATTAGTACGAAACCATTGCTGTTCTCCATATGCAGATGTTTAAGGACATGCTCCTTAAAATGATTTATCGCGTCGTATTCCTAACGAATTCATTTTGGTGCCATTAATCGGACCAGGTGGAAAGTGATTCAAGAACTTTCAAAAAAACTACGAATACTACTATTGTTGATCAACGGAAGACCCTATTGACTAGAAGAAGGTATTGCTTGAATTTTTTATTGGTGTTGGTAGCGAAGGTATTGATGCTGTTTATGACAAAAATTGACTCTTATATCAACCTACTGTGGGTAACTCGTACCAAGTAAAAGTGATCAATTTGATGTTAGATTTTGGTGCTGTAGTTTGAATATTTAGATGCTCCAGGCAACGAAGTTTTATTACACGTGTCTGAATTTAGCATGGGAACGCACTGAAAATATGTTTTTGATGTGGTTAATATGGGTGATGTTTTTGAAGTGAAATATTTTGGAGTAGATCCAAAAAATAACTGCTGCAAGAAAAGTTTCTCGTAAGGGCTTTGTTTAGAAAAACCAGGTAATGGTTACGTAGCAAGACCACCAAGAGATAGCAACGATCGTGGTAGAAAATGAATCGCAATAGCGGTAGCAGAGACAATAGAGATCGCCCAAACCAAGAAGGAGACTAAAGAGCTCTTTTTCAAATTAGTTAAAAGGCCCTAAATTCAAAATTTAGGGCCTTTTTTTTGCTTTTTTTATAACAAAAAAGACATGACGAGATGTAACATTTTTCTTTTTTCTACGTATAACTTATATGCTTAACCTATGCCACAAACAGCATAAATTAGAAAGAATATTAGATAGACAGCTAAAGATTTACAAACAGGTAACAACCAGGGAAAACCGCTTTTCGTTAGACAAATATTTACAGGAATATTTTGGTAAAGTAGATTGATTTA